>Ga0179593_1730872_pt1 | contig 22456 bp, 39 predicted proteins | sample CZODoug2_1_08_16_FD_185931 | JGI IMG/M metagenome (GOLD analysis project Ga0179593, IMG submission 185931) | Vadose zone soil fungal communities from Angelo Coast Range Reserve, California, USA - CZODoug2_1_08_16fungal (PacBio error correction) | ecosystem: Environmental > Terrestrial > Soil >...
AGCGGCGGGGGCAGCCGGGAGGCGAAAAGGACCGGGAAGGAGAGGTTCCCGCAGAGGGGACGAGCATTTGGAAAACAAAGGAAACATGACAAGGGGCAGGAGGGGGGATGGGAAAAAAAAAAACCCCATGATCAAACAAAGAGGTTTGAGAGACAAAAAAAGAAATGGACCGGCAAAAAAAATGGGACTTTAGGGGAGTTCGAAAAATGAAGCATCTTCACTGAACAAGGGAAACCGAAAGAGCGCTGAGGGATATGGATAATTAGATTGTCTCCAAAGTCTCAATTCAAAGGGTTCAAAGGTGTCCGGTTGAAGAGGGACCTTGAGGACCGAATCTCTTTTCGAGAAACGCCAAGTTCCAGAAAGTTTACATGGGCAAAACGCTGGCGGAAAATAAAGAAGTTGCACGACTCTGATAAAAGAACAAAATTAAAAAAAGAAGGGTACCAGCAGGTGAAAAAAAAACGAAAAAAAAATCCTAAAAGGGAAAACAAGCCAAGGGGAGAGAAAACAAGGGTGCGGAATGGAAAAGGATGAAATACTTGCCAAAGGGTGGGGGGGGGGCGGCCCACGCCTGGGGGAAAAAGCGGGACTGATTAACCGTTGAGATTTGGATAGGAGGGCACACGTCAAAAAAGGGGGACCTTCGGGGAAAGGGGGGTCCTGATCACAAAAAAGTTCAATGGGCCAAAGTGTGGGGAAGTGGGGTGTGAATGGACCTGGGAAGTCTTGAAAACAAAATGAAAGACGGTTCTGAAAAAGAGGTTGGCACACCAAGAAATGGACTAGTTGCAGCACAGAGCCGTTGATGAAAAAAGAAGGAAACAATCAGAATCCAAGGGGGGTAAACTCAATCAAATCTTCTCAATAAGTTGCCATGTAAAAAAGGACCAAACGGGGGGAAGAGAACTCAAGAGAGGCCCGCCAAGGTGATTTTGTCAGGGGCCAAAAAAATCAGAAAGAAACGTGCTTCACGGTAATGGTAGGGTGAATGGTGGCGCTGAGTCATTAGGATATCCAGAACCCATATAGGGAAAAAATAAAATAGAGGACAGACCAAAAGGGAACCCTTTCTTAAACTAAACCAAGGAGAACGGAGAACCGTGGGGCGGAGGAAAGTGGACTACGGGGGTACGTCGACCATTTTCAAAAAAAAAAGGCTTCGACTGCACAGGACCAGAATCGGACCCGATTAAAAACAAACGACCATAAAGAACAAACCAAAGTCCAAACTTTGCTATACCCATAAAGGAAGGGAAAAGGGCTGAATCAGCAAATCCGGGGTTTTGAAAGCATTCAAAATGGAATAAAGGAAGGTCGGGGAGGGGGGGAGGTGCATCGGGAATCGGTTAGAATCAGCCCCGCGACCACCCGACAAAGAGGAGGTCAACATCGAACACAGACGGTCAAAGAAAGTTTAAAAAGGGAAAAAAAAGGTCCCCCCATTATTCCCCGTTCACATTGGACCATCAGGGATGCAAAAAACGGATTAGTAAGGGAGACGCCTGCGAATAAAAACCTGACCCGAAATCTCGACCAGTTCGGGGAGGGGAAAGGTTCACAAAACCCACCATCGGGCAAAGGGCCATCATCAGAAAAACTAAAAACCCCCTGGGGTCATAAACAAACAATGGACCATCGTTTAGAACTTGGCGGAAAACCCGAAGGGGGAAAGGTCGTGTGTAAAAGGACCATTGTAAAAAAAAAAAAAAAACGTACAGAACTTGGTTCAGAAACGTCTGATGCTAGCAAAGGGGGGGCTTTTCAGGGGGGGGAGGGTAGAAAAAAAAACGGCAGCGTCACGGGGCGGGGTAAACAATGAACTCGTCGAAAAAAAAAACAAAAGGTGCCCTTATAAAGGAGGGCAAGCCGAAGCAACCTTAGGTAGAAGGGTAGAAAGTCAGTTCCGGTATGGGAAAAGAACGAAAACGCCATACGACTTTAAAAAGAAAAGCGTTTGAAGGGGGGGTGAAGGATGTCCAAAAAGGACGTGCAATTTGGATGCAAAAAAAACGGCCCGAGAACTCGGTGTCCACCCGCCGACATCCGTGACCTTTCAGAATGGGCCAATCCAGAAGTTGGGGAGGGAAAACAGACTCCCGGGTCTTGGGCAAAGGCGGGAAGAAGGGAAAAAGTGAGTGGGGGGGGGGAGCCAGGGGGTCAAAGAACACACATAGGGGTTCAAAAGGAAAAAAAAACAAAAACAGAGGAGAGGAAAGATAGGCGTTGCTTCGAAGGTGGAAAAAAAAAAAGCAGGAGCACTACCGGCCCAGGGCCGGACGCGGGGGGGAAAGGTTCGCAACGAAAAAGGTCCGGTGAGGGGCAAAGGCTGTCAAACGGGGGGATTGCAGACGGACATCAGGGAAAATAACCCTCACGCACTGGGAAAGGCCTCCAAACTGAAAGACAATCAAAGACAATCGCGCCCAGCAGAGAAATGTGACCGCAGTGGTAAAAAAAGGGCAACCTAGGAAAGCTCACAAAAGCTCAAAAATGGGACCTATTGCTGAGGCAGGATTGGGCCAAACTAGGGAGAAGTCAGAAAGTCACCACGCATAAACTGCACCGAATCTGAAACCAGTTCCGCGGTTAAAGAAAAAAAAAAAAGAACCGTGACTTTGGAAAGTAGTTGGGGGGAGGGGGCCGAAACTGGTCAAGAAACAAAAAAAAAAAGTTGCCGGGGGACGACCAAGAAACGATCTGGGGAAATGGGGAGAGAAACCAGTGGGGGTGGGGCGAGGCAAAAGATGGGAGGCGTTCTGTACAGAGAGCCTTGCGCCTCAGGTTAAAAAAAAGAGAGGGCCTGGAAAAAAAAGATCGGACAAACGGGGGGCAGGCTTCGACCAGTACTTGGAAGATAGTGGTTCACGGACCCACAAGAAAAGGTAAAAAAAAAGGCCCGTGAAATGAGTGGTAGAAGAAATGAAAGGCTGTGGTTCTAAGCCGGAATGTCGCCGGTACTTCGCACGAATTGCAACGAACCGAAAAAAAACATGTTATCCGGTGAGAAAACTTATGGGGAGAGATAAGAAAAAAAAAAAGAGAAGAGTTTGGCGCTGTTTCTATAATCTCTGCGGGAAGTAAGGCTGTTCCCTGCAGATGCTGACAGAAAGGAAAGTAAGGAAAGAAGACCGGGCAAGAAGAAAAAGAGCACACGAGATCAAGAAAACTTGAGACAGGGAAAAAAACTGAAAGTTAAACTACACAGGGGGGACCTAGAAGGGGGGGGGGCTATGGTTATCCATAGGGTTGGGGGGGAAGAAAAAAGAAGGAGAGGCAAACCTGCCGAAAAAACATAACTGTTGGTAAGGGAATACTTGATGGGGGTGGTCACATCAAAAAATCGAAATATTGAAGGGACCAGAATACGCCTGTTGAGCTACATCAAAGGGAGGAAAAAAGGTTGGGGGAGGACAGGGGCACTTGAGGGGAACTGGCGGAAGATTTTTGGGAATTAAAATCCAAAACCTGAGGGGGGGAAAAAGCGAGGGCTATTTCTCAGGACTTTGAAAAAAAAAAAAGGAAAGAAAGATTGCGGGGGGGGGGTGGGGAAAAGTCACAGCTGGGCCAAAAAGGGTGAAAAAAAATACGGGGGGAGAAAAAAATCAGGAACCTTCAAAAGGAAAAGGGTGCCCGGGAATGGGTCAGGGGAAAAGAAAAAAAGCCCGAACGGTGGAAATACAGGAAACGTGACTTTTCCAAGGCCCAGGGGCGGGGAAAAGTCCATTTCAGAGTGGTAAAAAAAAAACTAATCAGAACTGGTTCGGGGTGGAAGGGGTGCAGGGGGGAATACTGGCTTAAAACTGGGAACGACAAAAAGGGTCAGGCGTTGGTCAAAAGAAAGGCAAAAAGGGAGGGCACCATGTGAAATTAGGGAGAACTTGAAAAAAATAACCGGCAAGGGAGAGAAAGAGGAGGGAAGAAAAGGGGGACCCCAAAGGGAGCATGATTCAAACCGGGGAACCGGGGGAAGGGGAAAACAGGAGATAAGGCACGGACCTCGCACTCCGAGGACAAAAAAAGGGGTCGTGAACAGATCGGATGCAAAAAAAAACCCCAGGGGCCATTGAGTAGCAAGAGGAAATAAGTTTTTTATAAAAGCAGGGGGGGGTGAAGAAAACAATACTGAACCTTAAGAAGATTGTTTTGGGCCTGTGAAAGATTCTCAAAATCGGGGGACGTAAGGGAGAAAGGTTTCTGCGCAAGGAAAGGGGCAAAGCATTCCTCATCTCCAAAGTAGTGCCTTAAATCAAAAGTGTCGACGGGCGGAACCTCAAAATGGGGGGAGCAGGAGTAAAAAGAAAAAAGAGCGTCACGGAAAAAAAAGGGGACAATCGCCAATCATTGGAGGGAAAAGACTTGAGGAGAACCGGCGCAGAGAAGGTCCTTTCGCGACGCTAAAGCCGCAAACCGAACGAGCTCAGCGAAATAAAAAAAGCCAAAAACAGGGGGTAGCCAACTATGAGTCACATCGAGACAATGATTCAGGTGGTGAACCAGGCGCAAACGCCTCCTCTGTGGCGGCGGGAAAGAAGAGTTTGGAACGGGGGATGAAACGGGAATGGGGACATGCACTAAAAAGGGAGGGACCGCGCGCGTGCAGGGAGGCCTCGGTGGAGTTGGTTATTACTGGGGACAAGAAAACCTACTTCAATTAAAAAAAAAAAGGGCAAGACGCCAATGAAGCTACAAGAAAAGGCCAAAGAGAATCAGGACTTCGGAAGATCTGGGCGAATTGTCCTGTCTCCGAAGCTGAGGGGTGGGAACGTAGCCTTTTTGATAGTACCATGGGAAAAAGAGGGACGAGCCGGCGCCAACTTCAAAAGAAGAAGAAGAAGGGCGAGAATTCCAAAAATCAAAGCGTGGGGGGGGGGCGGGGAAGTCAGGTTCTTGACTTCTCAAACCTCCGCAAAGGGAAAACCTGAGTCTACAACACACGGGATAGTAGTTTTAACCCCCGGCTGAGGGGAGCGCAAAAGAAAGGAAAGAGGTCGTATAAAACATCCCAGGATAGGGGGGGGAGGAAGGGGGAAGGCATTTCTTAGCTCGTGAAATTGGGGGGGGCAAGGGGTCCGCGCCGGAACCAAAAGGGGGAGGGAAAGGATAACAACCCGGAGCCAGAAAAAACGAAGAAAAAAGGAGGGTCCGGAAGGCCCAGGCAAGATTCCAACGCAAGAAAACGAGAACTAAAAAAAAAAAGATGGGGGAAAGGCGGCCATTTTGAAAAAAGCTAAGGCCTGCTCATTAGGTGTCAATAGTCAATGACTTTCTCCAACGCTTCGGGAACAAAGGGGAAATCAATCAAACAGCACCAAGACTTTGCGCGAGCTCTCTTTTTAAAAAAAAAAGAATTAAGGGCCTTTTTTTTCCAGGGGTTTTCATGGAAAAAGAAAATATATCTGCATGGGTCCGGGCCTCCTCCAAGCCGAGGCGGGCAATGAACCAATGTTCATGAAAAAAGGGGGGAGGTCGAGATGAAAGAACATCAGGGGGGAAAAGGTCAGAGGAATAAATGCAAGTGTTTTCGTTTGGAGGCTGAGACGCCTATCCACCAGAGCGAAAACGACACAAAGCTTCAGGGAAAAGGCGGGCCGATAGTGACCTGGTACAATGGGGACTGGTACAAGGAACCGTCTTGGCGGAAGGTTGACAAGAAAAAGAGGGAAGTTGTCGTAACAGGCAAAAAAACACCAAGGGCGTCCCGAGTGGGAGGGGGGGGGCGGGAAAAGGACTACCGTCGCCTGCAAGGCCAGGACTGCGAACTGGAAGGGGACAAATTATTTTTCCATTGTTAAGGACGAGCAGAGGGGGGGGGCAAATTCCAAAGCAAAACAAACAGATGGGAGCAAGTAAGGAAAACAAAAAGACCTACGGCCTTTCCACGGGGAAATCGGTTTCAGAGAAAAAAAAAGTGCCAAATGGACTCTGAAAAAAGCACTCCGCATGTCAAAACCAAAAAAAGGGCCTCGAAGCAAACGGGCGATCCTCTCTTTGCCTACAGGCCTGCACCACAATGGATGACTGGTGGGCGGCATAGGGGAGTGGTCTCATTGGGTCTCCGGGAGGGAGAAGAAAAAAAAAAAAAATGGGGGGGGGAAAAAAAAGTAATTTGTCATCGCAGCAAGTAAGGACATGGACAGGGGGAAAAAAGCCTCTTGTCAGCCAAAAAGAAAGGTGCAGCCAAGCCGGAAATGACCCGCAGGCCGAGAGAAAACTAACCAGTTTCCGAAGCAGAGTTGAAGAGGAAATGAAAAAATGCAGAAATCCAACAAATAGGGCAAGGCCGTTGCGGTAGGAATACGTTTGGAGCGGGGCAAACAGATGATCTTCGCACGGCAAACAAAAAGCTTCTGACCTGCAGAAGAAGGAACACCAAAAAACGGGGGGACAACCCTGGCAAGTGGAAAAAAAAACTGCCTCTTGGGGTCAAGGAACTTGGGGTTGCATAGCCTTGCACCGGGAGGATCCAGTTGGGAAACCAGGAGGGGGGAGAAACTGAATAAAAAAAAAAAGACCCAGTACCCTCAAAAAATCATAAACCGAAAAACCAATTATAGGGGGGAGTCAAAAGCGTGAGAGGCAATATGAGTCCAAAGAAAAAAATAAGTCAGGTGGGGATGGGTGGGGAAAGGCCATCATCGTGTCGGAAGGAATGTAGGTGGTCATCGTTTTACGAAAAAAAAGCAAATTAGGAATTAAATAACCAAACCGGAGAAAAGGGCTGGAACTAAATGGACCCCTGTTCAGTCACGAGAGAACCGTCATAAGGGAAAAAAAAAGGGAGGCAAAAAGGGTATGTCCGCTGTGAGCGAGGGTGAAAACCCAGGTCCCCCGAAGTCATGACTTAAGGAAAGAACCATCCCACTATGCACAGCAACGGGAAGCAACCAGCCAATGAAAAGCTGAGACCGCGAGGGACCAAACCGGTTGTAAAAAGCGTCAAGAAAAGAACGGGGGGTGACATCACGGCAGGGATGGAAGGGGGGTCCGGTGGGACAGTTGTCAAAAGAAACCTAATGCCGCGAAAATCTGCTCAGTGCAAGCGAAAAAAAAAGATACAAAAACGGAGGGCGTAAAATCAACCCCCCCAATTGACCCGGGGGGTCCTTTACCTTCGGGAAACAGGGAAGAAAATGAACGCCTACCGAAACAACAGGGGGGTCAAGGGAAAACTAACCCCTAGTGGGAAAAAAAAGTCTTAAGCCCAAAAGGTTTACCCCATCGGGAGTCCCGCAAAAGGACATCTGGACAGAGGGGGAAAAACGTCCCAAATACCAGCAAACAACCACCCAAGTGGGGACGAGAAATCGGAGGAAAGGCTTTTACCGTTTAAGGGGAAAAAAAGGCCCTGGCCGTCACACGGGCAATATCTAATCAACAAGTGGGACCTACGGTGGAAATCCGTCTTGTTTAAAAAGGGAAAAAAAGAAGAACCGCATTTGACTGGTCGAAAATTCACGCGGCAAACGAGAAAGAGGGACAGTACTCGTGCCAATAGGAATGGCCTTTCCCTTCAGGAGGAGCGGAGGAACAGAGACGTTTAGTGAGGGGAGAAAAAAAAAAACTGTTGGTCCCGGGAAGGAACCAGGGGCTATGGAATTGGGGTGGGGAAGGGGGGAGAATATTGGATGGGACTCAGTTAGGGGGCCGGCAAAAACTGCGGGTACCGGCAGGAACGCACGACCACGGGAAGTAGAATGGGAGGAGAGCAGTTGGGGAAGGGGGGGAAGACGATCTCCAAAATGATAAACTTCAAGGGGGTGAAAAACGAAGGCCCGGGGGAAAAGAGAAGCGGGCGGGGGGGGGCACAAAGGTACCGCATAAAAATTACACCATCCCTCAAAAAAAAAGGACAAAAAAAGGAAAGAAAGTGAAAAGTGGGAAATGCGCTTGCGAACAAAAAACCGCCATTCAGGCTCTCAAAAAGGGGAAACCAGCGGCCCATGAACGGAATAGAAAAGAAAAGACGGTTTCACAAAAGGAAGCAAAGGCAACTGCAGAAGGGAAAAGCGCGGTTACCCGGGGCTTCAAAAAAACTGTCACTAACCAAAAATCGCAAACACTCAATCGAAAGGATCAAACGGACGGAAAAAAAAGGCGCCATAAAAAAAACAAGCTACGATGATGAAAAAAACGATTTCGGTCCTTAGGGGGGGGGGGGAAGGATTTTGGCAACGGGGATGCGACACACGGGGGCATTCTACACCAAATGCGAAGTCGAATCCTGCCACGCGAGCAAAGAACGGGGGTTAAAAGGGAAAAGTATGGAAGTTGATACTGGCGGAACCGGGAAAAAAAAACAAAATTGTCTGGTGTCCGACCTAAAAAACAAAGGAGAAACAATCGGGGGTTCAGCGGAGGGGAACCAGTGGGGGGGGTGTGGCGGGATGACCAAAAAACTCGGAATGAATTGTTGACACAAGGCAACGATGACACTGGGGAAAGGAAAGGCAAACACGGTGCCACGTGGAAAAGGTGGGGCAAAGGGCTGTAGGGGGGCAGCCTAAAAAAAAGGGGGAAACGTTACTTCGCCGTAAAAAAAGGCGGTTCCCGGTGACGTAAAGGAAAAAGGGGGGGTGACTCAAAAGTGAAGTGGGGGAGTGTGGTGCCCGAAAAACGAAGGGGAAAAAAAAAAGAGTTAAGCCAAGATTCCGACGCGCAAACCGACAAAGGGCCCGTGGGGTAACAAAAGGGGGACTGTCGCGACGCCGTGCCCCTTTAGCCCGGGAGACGAAGGTGGGGAGGGGGAGCAGGTGCGGGCAGCGGTGCCTCCCGTGGATGTACAAGTTCCCGGAAAGCGACCAAGGAAAGGGCCAGAAACGGGGGCCCTAAATGGGTCTACCGGTGAAAGGGTACTAAAGAATGTCTATTTGTATCCATGAGGGGGATCACTAATGAGACGAAAAAAGAAGGAAAAAAACATGCGGAAAGGCCTACTGGACGAGATTTTTGGGGGAAAACAGAGGACTTGGGCCTGTGCCTTAAAAGATTGGAAAAACGACCGTTGAGCTTTACCAACTACCAGGGGGAAAGGAAGAGGGAAAAAAGGCTGGGGGCGAGAAATGAGAACGCCCCCGGGCGTGGTTGGGGAAGAAAAAAAAAAAAAAAACCAAGAAAGGCATGGCAAAGGGTCAGAGACAGAAGGAGGGTTGGTCCAGTCCACAAAAGGAAGGGGGAACGTGGTGGTGGGAAAATGGTCAGACACGGTGCAGGGAAGTCAACTCAAACACACGGGCGAACGTTAACTGAAAAATGCAGGCTTTGGTGACGAAAGGGGAAAGGGAAGTGAGTTGGTCAAATTCAAAAACAGTGGCTCTGAGGGGGGGACCTAAACGGGAAAAACCGGAAGGGCTCAGGGGGCCAGGCTTTTTGAAAAGGGTTTATCCAAGAGCCGGTCAAAAAGCCGGGGAAACGCTACGGCCAAAACGCTGTGTGAAATACCGGGGGGGGGCAAAGCTGAAATGAGGCCGCAAAAAAAAGGTGACCTACGGGGCCCCTTTCGCGCCGAAAAAGGAGGGAAAAAAGGTGGGGAGCCCATCATAGCCCACGAATCTAGCCGAGCGCGGGTCCTTGAACGATGAAAAAGGCAAATCAAACCTAAAAGGGGAACCGACGGTCGCGTACATAAAAAAGAGTGGAAAGGCTAGGCAAGGGGGGAGTTTGGGGGGTGCCATAACATCGGGGGAGGCCAGGAGATTGTTTGCAAGAAAAGGGGCTGACGGCGTCAATAGAAAAATATACTCTAAAAAACCGATCAAGGCCTGCAGCGGTATTCAAGGAAAAAGGGGGGTCAGGTGTCGAAAGGAGTACCGCCATTGGGGGCAGGCAGGTAGTCCGGCCAGGAGAAACTTAAAAAAAAAAAAGCTGATTGTCCCAAAGTCAAGTCCGGAAAAAAAAAAAGCCGTGCGTCGAGGAGAAAAAAGGGAGCACGAGGGGAGAGGCGATAGGAACTGAAGCCAATAGCCCGCATTTCATCATCGAGAAAAAAAAAGACTGGAATTGGCAACCGGAGCAAACGAAAGGCTTTGGGGGGAGAAGGGAAACATGAAAGAAGGGGGGGGGAGGGGAAAGACCGAAATAAGGGGGTTAGGAATTCTGGCCAACAAGGTTTGCCCCCTGACCGCAGAAAAAAAAAACCAGGTGGAAGTGGTGATTAAACTTTGGGGAAACAGGATGGGAGGCCTACGGACGGAAAAAATCCCAAGACGATAAAATAAACCAAAAAAAAGCTTCAAGCTTAACGCGAAGCAAGGGGGGCGATCTTGCCCGCGGAAAGAGAAAAACAGGGGGGTGGAAAAAGGGAAAGAATGATAGTAATTTTGCAAGTCGCAGACGAAAAAAAACGTAAAACCCATCCCTAAAAAAGAAGAGAGACGCTGCCAAAAGGTGCCGAGCTGAGTTCTACAAAATTGAAGGAGACAACGCGGCCGGGGCGAAACCTAAACAAAAAGGAGGAGTGAGAGAGATATAGTGGGAAGCGAAAGGCGGGGAGGAACAGCTTCAAGAAAAAGATGTGGATCCACCCTCGAAAAGGGGGGAAAAAAAAGGGGGAAGCATTCAAAAGTAAGAGAGGGGTGAGGGGGGGGGAACGGCCGAGTGGAAAAAAGACTTCAAAATTTGAAAGCCGAGTCAAAAACGGTCTGAAAAAAGCGCCGATGCATCGAAAAAAGGCGCAGGCAACAAAGAACAAAAAACTCTAGCAGCGCCAAACGCTTGGAAGACCGAAAAAGCGTCCACTGATGGAAAAAAGTTGGGGACGTGGGGCCGGTGGGGGGAGTCGGACCTCAGAATCCAAAAAAAGGTCTTTACCAAAAGCAAAAACTACCAGTAATGTCAGGATCTGCAGAAAAAAAGGGAACAGAAGAGGGAAAAATCCAAGGCGTGTAAGGTTTCTGGGCCGCCCAATATGAATGAAAATGTTTCCAAAAAAAAGCGTCGTTTTTTCTTAATAAGGGGTGAAGAGGACGCATGAAAGTGAAACTGGGGGAAGGTCTCTTACTCTCACGCTTACCCGGGTGGGCGGCGGGTGAGGGTTGGAAGGGGGTTGGTCGTTCAAAGGTATCATCAAAAACGCGAAGGAAAAGGCGCGCCCCGGAACTCGGAAAAGGGCAAGATGATCGGCCTAAAAACGCAAAGGATGGGGGGAAAAACCAACAATTGGCGGCAAACAAGGGAACGCACCCGTACGAAGGTGAGAATTAAGGCCAAAAAAAAAAACCAATGGCAGGGGACGCCCGTCCCGAACAAAAAAAGGCTGACTGGGAGGGGGAAGGACTCCGAAGGGCCCCTGATGCACAAGAAAACCGGGGATAAGGTTCCCTGGGAGAATTGTACTCGGGAGATTGGGGGCAAAGGCCAACATAAAGGGCAACCAGATGAGAGGTGATGGTCAAAGAGGCTTTTGGGGCCAGAATCAAAGTAACGGAGGGAAAAAGGCTGAAGAAACAGAAGGGGCTGGTCCGTGCCCACGGAAAAAGCGTCAACCGGAAAACGATCCGACTGCCGAAACAGAGAGGGAAGGAAGAGATGCTAGAAAAACGGGAAAAAAACGACTAAAAGGGGGTCAGGACCCCTTTTGCGGCGGAAGAGACACACTGGTCACAAGGGGGGGAAAAAAAAGGGGGAACATTCGGGCAACGAGAGGGAAACGAAAGTCCTCATGTGGCAGCCATTGCGGAAAAAGACCAAAAACCCCAGTAGGGACCCCGCAATCCCAAGATGAGAAAAAAAAAAAAAAAAAAAAAAAAAAAAAAAAAAGAAAAAAAAAAAAAAAAAAAAAAAAAAAAGTTTTCGAGAGAATGGTCGGGGGGACCAAGATGAAAATACTTTTGCGCCTTGTCAAAACGAACAACTGGGGGCAATGAAAAACACGCGGTCAGAAAATACACGCGGTGGGTGGCAAGGAAGGGAAACTCCAAAAAAACAAAGACCTTCCTGACGGGAAAAGAAACCACCACGTCCATGACAAACCTTAGTGGGGGTGGAAACCAACAAAAAAAAGTAAAATCTTGTCTCTGAAACAAGGGGGGAATAAAGGGAGGAAGGGGATAACACAAAGAAAAGGAGGAATCAAAGAATCTTGGGGGAAACCACTAAAAACGAGGAAAACAATGCAAAATAAAATCGCACCCAAATGAAATCTCAAAGTAAAAAAGGGTCACCTGAAAAAATCAAACGTAAAAGGAAGGGGCTGTGACTTTTTGTGTGGCAAATCAGTCCCATAGACACGGCACGGGGGGTAGTCAATAAAGGGAAGAAAAAAAAATCAAAGGAGGGGGAGTAACCCAATATATGGCCGGAACAGTACCCTCATAACATGGGTGAAAAAGGGACAAGGGGACCTTAACATTAGAAAGTGGGAAAAATTTTAATGGGGTCATCTGCGAGGATAGCTGGTTTCAGAGGACAGTGGAAAAAGTCTAAGACAGAAAAAGGACCAGCATACTCCGCGAAGGGGGGACCAAAAAAACGGACATCAGCAAACAGGTTTGAGGGGCATAAGGAGAAACCGCTGAGGTTGAAAAGGGACAGGGTGGGACAAGGAGAAAAAATGTTCCGGGTGGCGTCGTGTCGCAGAAAAAAGGAAACGAAAAAGAATCTGGGGGGGGGGGCCAATCGAAACACAAAAGGAAAAAGGGAAATGTCTACCTGGTACCATTCCGGAAAAAAAAACTTGACATGAAAAGACCTGGGAAACGATCGGATAAAAAAAAGGATACTCCGCCCTAATGCACGAGACAAAAAAGGAAAATAAATTGTTTGAAAAGAAAAAAAAAAGGGAAAATCGGCGACAGCCGAAAAAAAATCGGACAGGTTCGTCAAAGCCGGAAAGAAAACAAACCCCAAAAAAGTTGGTTTCAAATATATCAAAATCGGAAAAAGGTTATCTGTGGGAGGGTGGCTAAAAAACCGGGAAAGGGTGCTGCCTGTCGGGGGGAAGAAGGAAGTGAAAACCATTACCTACTTTCAAAACCAACGAATGGGAAAATGTACGTTAATAACGGGGGCCCCGGAAAAGTTGAACATCAGGGGACCGTCGGAGAATGGGCGGTCAGGATGGCGAAATACGGAAAAAACCAAAAAGATGCCCTTACAAGAGGGAGGACGGAGGACTCGTATGCGTATTGGTAAAGGATCGGGGGGGGGAAACCAACCTAAACAAGAAAAAATGAATCGATGAAGCTGGGTCGGGGAGGGAGGGGAAGTGGTCCTCGTGTGGCGGCCCCGTCCAACGAGCCAGGGGTTACCTGAAACTAAAAAAAAGGAACGGCAGGGGGTCCGTGGACAGATTTAAAAGAAGAAGGGTCGTGTAACCTTCGGATTCTAGAAAAGGGCCGGAAGTCCGGGGGATAGTAATGCGAAAAGGGAAAAGGAAGGAAACTAGAAAAGGCAAATACTCAAAAAAAACAACGGGGAATGGCAATTTAGCTTGCGGCAGGAAGAACGAAATTCATCGACGAAATCCTCAAAAAAGGGGAAACGTGACAGCGGGGAAGAGACCTTGAACAAAACGAAAAAGTCGGATTTAAACGGCCCGACGGCGAAAGGGCCCGAGGGGGGGGAAACCTCGCCACTAAACGGGGAAAGGACGCCAACCTGCAAACGAAAAAAAGACAAAGAGGGCGCACCCAGCTCATATCATAGTAGGACCACCGAGATGCCAACTTCCGACATAATCCTCGAGGGTAAGGAAGGTGAGACGGAGGCAAGGAGGCAACGTGTCGAAAAAAAACACAGGCCGCACGACGACACGTGAAAAAAAAGCCGAGACGGAAATTAACGTCAGACGGTTATTGGAAAAAGGTAAGGGGGGGGGGGGGGAAATGAAGCTACGGGGGGAAAAAGAAAAAGACCGGCAAGAAACTTGCGGGTGTCAAAGAAACAAGAATAAAGATCTGGTCCGGTGTTGATATGGGGGGGAAAAGGCGGAATGATACTGAAAAAAATCACGCCGGAAGAAAGTGGGGTCAATCGGGGGTCAAAGATGACATGCAGCTAGGGAAAGAGGGGACTGGGGGCGTCGTGGACAAGGGCAGACAGGCCGTCTCATCCATGGGAATGAGAAGGCCGCCCGAATTGGCCCGTTGCGGAATAAAAGGGGGGGGGGACTCCGTGAAAGCTTGGGATTGGTACGAGTCCCGCGGCCTGAAGGTCTGTAAACAGGCAAAGACGCCGAAAAAAGGGAAAGGGGGGGAAAAAAGGGTTCCCAACCCGGAAGAAACGCTAAAGGTTTCCGCCGAAACGGTTCATGTCGAAAGGGTGGAGAAAAGGGAAAATCTCTGCGTTTCAGTATGGGGTGGGGGTCCCCGCAGGGCAGAGCGAAGCCGGACTGAAGCCTCCCAGGGCCGCAAAATCCAAGAAAAAAAATTATGCCAAACGGTCTTCAAGAAACAGAAGGGTCACGTGGGGGAAAAAAAAGAGACAAAGGCCTATGATGGAAACTTGGTTGGGGTTGGGTGTAGGATGAAGAATAAAAGTCAGGGAATGACCCACTACCATTTAAGTCTGGAAAACAGATGAGGCCCAAGTTGGGGAAAAAAGAAAGCGAGTGTGAAAAAGAACATAGGGGGGAGAGAGCCCGTTTGGAAGACTGGGGGAAGGACACTTCCGGGACCCGAGGACCTAAAAGAGAGAAGAAACTGTGCCGAACAGGGGAAGGGTGGAGGGAGAAAACCCGGCGGTGAAAAGATCTCATTCTTGAAGGCCGCAGAGACAAGGGAAAAAGGGAAGGTGGGGGCTCCAACCCACATTGTTTAAAATGGGGGAAAAAAATCCTGGAACGACGGTCAGCAGGGAAGGGGGGGGAAGAAAGTGTTCCTAAAACCAAAAGGAAAAACCGCGGATCTGAAAGAAAGAGGCAAAAAACCATTGTGACTCCCAAGGAGGGAAAATCGGGGGGTCAATATCCAAACCCGCCCCGAACAGGGTTAACGTGGAAGGCAAGGCAGGAAAAAAAGACTGGAAGCTTGGCAGGGCCAGGTGGAAAGAAAAGAATGACACGTCGGCATCCATCCTGAATAGAAAAAAAAAATGGGAAAGAAAGGACAGGCGAAAGAGCCACAGAGGGACGGCCGGGCCACCCGGGTAAAAACATTTGCCATTGGAAAAGTGAGAAAAAAACAAGAAAAGGCCTCAAACTCGCGAACCGGGGACAGCGAGGACAGGTTTCGGGGAAGAAAAGGAAGAACGAGGCCAAAAAGAAAGGAATTCTTCGCCAGAAAGAACCAGGAAGGGGGGGGAAAAAGCCGTAGGACTTGGTGACCGGCGAAAAAGATGAGGGGGAGGATAAGTTTGTGGGGGGGGGGGCCACTGGCGACCCAAGAGAGGATCGTCATAACGGAAAATTAGAAAAAAAAGCAAAGTCCCGTTCACAGGCAGAAAAAAAGACCGAACGGTAGTCAACACCAGTAAAAGGACCAAAAGAAGCCATTGTGCCGCCAAGGGATCTCAGAAAAGAGAAGGGTCAAGGGAGGTCGGCAACCCACGCGGAAAGGGCCAAAAAAATCATGCCCGGGACCACCGCAAGACATCGGCCAGGCCAGTGGACCAGAAAAAGACCACGCCGCCAAAGGGCTCGAATAGAACGACAAAACAAAAAAGAACACGGAAATTTCGGAGGAGGAGCAATAAAAGAAAAAAATGGAGTAAAACCTGTTTTTTTTTCGCAAAACGTCGCCGCATGGGGGAAGGGGAAAAGAAAAAGGACATCACAGGGGCCGATGAAACGGAAAATTGGGGCCATGTACGGGTAAACGGAAAAAAGGGGGAGGGGGCAAGATGCTCATCAGGGCCGTCAGGTGTGCTGGGGAAGTACGTTGTCCCGAAGACGAAGGAAAGGCCCCGGGGCACTGAAAATAACAATACAAAAACTGCCAAAGAACATAAAAGGGGACAGAAAAGCCCAGCTCATCAAGCGAAACAAGGACGATCCAGGCCGAAGCTGAGGGCGCGCGGTGGGGGGGGGCCCAACAAACCCCGTTTTGATCAGGCTCCAATGGGTGAAAAAAGGAACCAAAGGGCAGCCACCTTACACACAAAGAGGGGGGACTTTCCCTTCTCTAAATGAAAAATGTGAAAAAAAAGAACGGGGACCGGAACTTGAGCGTCAGGCCACCTCGCCGGCGACAAGAAGATCAGAAACAACAAAAAAAAGGGGAAAAAAGTGAGGAAAAGAGGTTTGACGAAACGGTTACGGGCTCAAGAAACGAGGGGTGAGACATCCCGCTCGGCAAAGTAAAATAGTAATACGGTCCCTTGTGGAGTTGAGGGCAAAAGAACCAAAGGGACCGAAACGGCCAAAAATTTTAAAGAAAAGAAACGGGCTCAAAGGTGGAAAACAAAACAAAGAGGGCTCAAGAAAGCGAAAAAAAAAAAAACAAAGAGGGGCCAAGGAGATCGCCCCGGAGGGGGGAGAGGGGGACCGGGGGGAGAAGGAATTAAAAAGAGACAAGGATGCCAGAAGGAAGTGAGGGCTCCATTCCCCAAAAGACAAAGCGTACTCCCCCAACAACGAACAAAGGGGAAAAAACGACTAGGGGAGCCACAGAAAAATCAGGAATAAAAATTAAGGGTAATGGAGGTGTCATCGCCCCAATAAAAAGGCCCAAAGTGGAAAACCGAAAAGCCGCGGAACGTTGCGAAGGGGGAAAAAAGGGTAAAAACGACGCCGAAACAAATGAGGGGCTGGTCCTAAAGTCTCAAAGGGGGGGGAAAGGCAGAAAAACAACTAGGAGTGTTGAGTTTTGGAGCTAAAAAAAAACGAAGACGTTTCGCGTCGCCGCGCCAGGGGAACGCGGACGCGCAAGGCGCCGATGAGCGGGGGACAAGTTCCGGGAGTCCAGAAAAAGAAAAACATGGGGAGCCGCAGGGTGGCACCGGAACTGAAAGGAAGAGCATGTCGATTAAAAACCCCAGGCGGGAAAAAAAAGGGACGGTGACAAGTCGACCAGAGAAAAAAGACTGAAAAAAGGCTTGCATATCCCAAAGGGAAAGGAGACACCGAACAAAACAACCAGGGGGGAGACAAAAGGACAAACTGCGCCGAAGTAATATGGCTCAGACAACTACGAATATTGTGCAAAGGAAACCCAAACCACTCCTCCCCATCTCGAGAACACGGACCACACGGGGGCAGTATTTGGGGAACAAAAGAAAAAAGAACTGAAAGGGGGAAAAAAAATATGATGACTGATAGCGAACGATTGAAAAAAAAAAAGGAGGGGGGGAGGGGGACTGATCAGGTTCAAAGGCATCGAAGAACCAGCAGTCGAGAACACAACCGGCTACCGACCTATCAGGGGCCGCAAGTCTCAATGAGGGGGGTCTGGGGAAGCGAAGGGCAGAAGGGGGCAATCTGGTGCCGCAAAAAGCAAAAAGAAACAAAAAGGTAGGCATCAAGCAAAAAAGCAATTGGAAGGGAAAAAAAAGGAAAGTGAGGCCGGGAAGTTGGAACGGGGCCGAAAATTGAGCGCAAAGCCGCAAGCAAAAAGGGGGACGGCATAACAATAAAATATGACCCTCAAACCGGCAAAGGACCAAGTAAAAAAAATGGGGAATAGCAATTGTGCGGGTGGGAAATTTGAGGAAAGAAGATGAAATGACGTGCACTGTGGCAGGGGGAAAAACAGTGGGGGGCCCAAACGCCTTCCTGGACATTATAACGTGAAAGGTAGACATGAAAGACCAAAAAAGGAAAGCAAAAGGGGGAATACTGACCGCGTCGCAGGGGAATAAAACAACCTTCATTGGGAAACAAGGTTAAAAGGACACTCACGGGGCTTGTCCGGAAAAAAAATCCAAAACTTAAGAGGAGGAACAGCTTTTGGAATAGAGGGCAAACGGCGATCTTGCGGGGGAAAAAAAAAACCGGGGGCGTGGAATGAGCAAGGAACTGCGGACTCCAGTAAAATGACAAAGGAAAAAAGCAGGCCCCGGAGAAACTGGAACGTAAAGGAGCACAAAAAAAAAACGGGCGTCGACGGCCTCACAATAATAGGCCAAAAGTCAGTCGCTTGATAGGTCAGGGGGGTGGAGGTGCAAAGAAAAACGGTGGGGGAAAAAATAAAAGTTCTGTCCATCAAGATGTGGTCATAGTTCACAACAGAGGAGTGATCAATAAAATCGAAAACAAAAAAGAAAAAATGGGGACAAATAGCCAGTCTAGAAAAACGGAGGGGACCGGGTTAGTCACGAACCCTAGTGAGACCGAAAAAGAAACGGGGAGGGTGGGGGAAGACTGGAAGGGGATCTTGGGTTCGCCTGAGGGGGACGGGAAAAATGTCCCTTAGGCATACGAAACCGGGGCAGCAAAGACAAAGGGGGAAGTAGGGGACAAAATAAAACCAAAACTGATTAAAATTACCAGATCAAAGTGCAGAAGACCGTAGGCAACCGCGGAATATCGGGAAGGGATGGGAGACATCAACTGCGCCGGAGAGTACAATGGTCGGGGGGTCAAAAGGGGCGTTTCCTCTTGACGAATCGTTAAGAAAAAACCAGACACAGGAGGGGGGAAATAACACAGGGGCCAGATAACGTAGGGAAAGGACCAAAGTAAGGTAAACAACACAGTCTGGAAAGGGGAAAAAGATTAAGAAAACAGAGGGCCGCAAGCCCGTTGTCAAAAAAAAGAGGAGGACGTCAAAACGGTTTCAGGCAGGGGGAACAAAAAGGGACATCCGCGAAAAGAACAACAGGACCGGACCCGAAATGATGATTTGACTTCAAAGGAAGCGCCAGGGGAAAAAAAAAAAAGAACACAAGGGTTTCACACTCACATCGAAAAACAATCGTTTGAATCAAAAAGGGGGTTGGGGGGGGTAGTTTCAAAAAAAAAGGAAATGGGAAGGGGCGGTTTAAAACGTGAAAAGAGGCATAGACTCCCCATTCCCACTGGGAAAAAAAAGTCTTGTAATGACGTATCCGAGGAGTCGGGGAAAAAGTCGTAAAAGAGTCCAGGGGGCGGGGTCCGACGGGGAGGAGGGCAACGGGACGTTTTTCCCAAATACTTGGGGGCCAAAGCCAGGCCGGCAAGAGATCAAGAGGACGTCTTTTGTCGAAGGGCGGGCATGAATCGGTGGACAAGGGCCGCCAAAGCGGAACAATTGCCTGAGCTGAGGGGGAGCAGAAAGGTAAATAGGAACAGGTTTGGAGGAAAAAAAAAAAAAAGGGACGTGGCGGGGTGTAAAAGCGAGGTCCGAATGGACAGGGAATGGAAAATTGGCACAGGGAATTGGGGGGGGAAAAAAGGGGGATCTTAAAGAAAAACCCTTGAGGGGCCCGGGAAATGGAAGGGGAGGGCCCAGAAAATTGGCAATCAGCTAACGCAAAATCGGGCTGAAACGACAAAACAAAGAAAAGAGGAATATGGTGCAAGTATCTGAGGGGGATGTGGCGTGAATACACGCCAAGGGGAAGACTCTGAAACCCCAAAAGGGAAATAGTTCCCTCCTTCAGGAAAATCTCAGGGGGGGGGGGAAAAAAAAAAAAGGCGGATTTGAGTTAACGGCAACCCCAAAACCCTACATTACAAAAGGTCCGAAGGGGGGGGAAAAGAAACGAGCCTGGAATCCCCAACCTTAGAGTCAAAGAAAAAAAAAAAAATCAGGAACCCAGCTCATCCGAAGTAAAAATCGAATGGGTCTTGCGGAACTTCCAGAGCTGCCGCCAACGGGAAAAAGAGCCTACGAGGAAATTAAAAAATTACGGCATGTAAAAAGGTAAGATGCCAGGCGCGAACCAGCCCAAAGACGGAACTAAGGGGAGGACGGGGCCTACAGAAAAAAAAAAGGTGGAATCCGGGGCAAGGGCAGGAAATCAGACAACGTGAGGGGGTGGCCTAGGGAAGTGAGGGAGACGGTGGCCCGTCACAAAGGGCAGAACCCAGGCGGGGTCGACCTCACCACAAAGAAAAATAAACAATCAGGGGGGGGACGACGGGGACCGGGGAAAACAAGGGGGGGGTGTCCGGCGAATGAAAAAAAAATCCGCCCCGGTCCCCGAGGGTGCGCCGAAATTGACCCTTGAAAAGAAAACTGGCCTGCACGGGAAAGACGTGCCTTGAAGTCGGAAAAACAAATGTCGGCATGTCTCCCCTTCTTTAGGATTTTTTTAGTTCAAAAGCCACGGGAAAATGAGGTGTCCGTTGGCCAGGGGGTGGTAGACCTCCCAGGAATCTGGGACGGTTTATGAGGGAAGGGGATCCTTTAGGAGGCCTAATGCACTAAAAAGACAAAAAATTATTCGCCGTTGGGTTGATCAAAAGGTTGAAGTGGAAAGACCATAAAAGTTGCCAAAATCGAACTTTCCGGCAAAAAGAAGGAAAAGCTAAGCTCAGTGGAGGATGGAGGTGGGCGGGGAAGCATCAAAGGGAGAATGGCAGCCGGGAGTGCTGTCAAGGTGAAAAGGGCAAGCGAAAAAATCGGACAAAAAACAGAAAGTATTAATAACGGACTTCAGGGAGGGGTTTGTCGGGGGGAACGACTCCTTAAAAAGGGAAAGGGTCCTACCGTACTTGGAGACATATCTGGGGGGGGGAGGGAAAGTCACTATAACAAGGAAACTAGAAAACTCACGCCAACTGAAAAATTGGGGGCCGACTGGGCGATAGGCACATCCAAAACCGGGTACTTGGGAATAATATGAGTCGAAAGGCCGAAAAAAAGGTTAGCTTTACAGCAAGCACCTGGTGCAAGATGGAAGATTTGCGGGGGGGGAAATGGGGGGGAGGGACATACGGGGGGGTGTAAATTTGATGGCGTCAAACCCAGATGTAAAAGGAAAGAAAAAGAGGGGGAACTATGGCGAAAGCCTGTGAAAGAATGAAAGGGTCCGGGTGGGTGGTCATGAAAACCAAGGAGGGGGGGGGAAAAGGCTACCTGGAAGGGGGGGGAAAAAAAAAAGAACGTGAAGAGTGTTCGAAACCGCGAATGGGATCCCTGACGCGGCGGGGGGGGGCCCGGAAAAAGATGGAAAGCAAAAGTGGCAAGTCATTCAGGGGGGAGGGGGGGCAAAACCGGACACAAAATCGAAAGAAAAGGGTTTGGGTAAGAGGTGGGAAGGGGTGGAAATAAAGTGGCTTCAGGCAACGGCAAATGGGTCAAAAGGGGCCTCCGTTAGAGGAGGGCGGGGAAGCATCTTCGACATGAACGGGGCAGGAAAAAGGGAAAAATACTGTTAAAGGTCCAAAACTAAAAAGGTTGGGGATGCAAGGGGAAAAAAAAAAGAGCAAGTGCCCACCCTCGGCGAAACGTAACTGCATTGAAAAGGGGTGGTCGGGCAAAGAAACCCCGACCTAGAAGTGGTTAGACTGGAAAGGGAAAGAGGGAAAAGCAGGGGACTTTCGGAAGTTCACTCTCAACGACCACCAAGGGGGAATAAAAGCCCACTATCTCAAACCCTCACTGACACAATATGGCACGTGGGGGCCTCCAAGAGAAAAGGGAGGGGGACGGAGAAGAATTTTTGGTTTGGGGGGAAATTGGACAATGGGAGAACTCGTCAAGTTCATACGTATAAATTGTGCAGTGAAACGGAAAGGCCCTGCAAGAGAACTAGTAAAAAGGGAAGGCACAAACGTGCAGCGTTGTGGCAAGAAGGAAGGGGAACAGCCATTGGTTTCCTCAAGGTTAAGAGGAAAGGGGAGTGCCCCGGGAAGGGGTCCACTGCCTTGGAGGCTCACAAAGAAGGAGTGTCATAGCTAACCGGGTCTGCATCGGGAGGGGGGGAGGGGCTCTAGGACGTTTCGGGCTGCGGGCACTCGTACGGATAGAGGGAAAAAAAAAACCAGGAAAAAATAAAAAAATCACCCGTTTTAGCTAACAGGGAATCAAAAAAGAAAAAGACGTTTGAGGTGCGTTCCCTGGTTTTCGAAAAATCAAAAACAACCGGAGCAAAAAAACCGCGCGGGGGCTGAGGGAAAAAATGGGGGAGGGGGGGACTTCAAATAGGTTTTACTAAGACAGTAACACCTTAAATGCCCGGAAAGGGGAGGAATCTCTTTCTGGCTGGGCTGTCTCAAGTCTTCAACAAAAAAGTGGGGAGGGTTTGTCTGGGTTAAGTAAGTTGTCGCAACGAGCGGATGGAGTCCGGAAAAGAAGGGATGCTAAACCAAGTTCGCTGCTCCGAACAATGGACGGATGGCAAAATAAATTCCACACGCAAGCCGGCTGGGGAACAAAAAAAAAACGTCGCTTGAGGGGGGCTATCACTTGGGGAAGGGGGAGAGAATTGGAAGGGACTGGTGGTTACAAAAAAAAAGGGTAGCGGGGGGTGATCTTCCAGGGGGGGGGAACAAAAGTCAGAACCTTTTCCGGCACGCCACCTCTTAAAACAAAAATATCGAAATAATTAAAAGGTAGTGACGAAAAATAATTCAATGGGCGAGCACAGGGATGTGTGCTAAAAAGATGCAAGGGGATAAAAAAAAAAGAAGGCCAAAAAGAATGCTGGGAAACCT
>Ga0179593_1329758_pt1 | contig 22450 bp, 36 predicted proteins | sample CZODoug2_1_08_16_FD_185931 | JGI IMG/M metagenome (GOLD analysis project Ga0179593, IMG submission 185931) | Vadose zone soil fungal communities from Angelo Coast Range Reserve, California, USA - CZODoug2_1_08_16fungal (PacBio error correction) | ecosystem: Environmental > Terrestrial > Soil >...
AGGCGACATCTACATTTGAGCAAAAAAAAGAGGGGTTGGGGGGGGGGTCTCAGGACAAGGGAAGAAACCTGCTGGAGTTCCATGGGAAAGGATGATGCACGAGCGGGGGTGCAGTAGCTCCAATCAAAAAGAGGAGGAACAGCTGACGAGCGGTAAAGTACAAATCATTTCCAGCAAAGGGGGGATTGGTGGGTTAAGAAGGTAGGGCCATTGCAAAAACCGGTAGAAAAAGGCGCAGTTCGACCAGAAATTCAGGGACTAAACAATCGGGTTGCCATAAGGGAAGAAAGACGTACGGAAAGGGGGGGCCGCAAAATGGGTTCAATGGGACAAGAAACCCACTAACAGAACAAGAGAAAAAACGGTGAAGCTGGGAGAGGAAATAGTCGTTTGTGAAGCATAAACCGGCATGTAAGTCACAGAGACGGGTAGTTGATGGAAAAGAGAGCAAGTTTTTTGGTTGCAGGAGAAGAAAAGAAATTTCCACTCAAAGGACACTTTCCCTCCCAATTTCCAAAGAGGTTACGAGCAACAACCCTGTAAGTAAGGAAAAAAGAGAAGGAAAGTTGGGCAGACAACAACAAGAGGGATGGTGGCTTTAACAAAAGCCACTGGCTAAAAAGGAAAGTTAAGAAAAGAGGGTCCGGAGGGGGAATGACCGGAAATCGCGAAAAAAGTCCGACCCACCACGAAAGTGAGACAGGGAGGAGATGGGGAGGAAACGAAGCTAGATCCTGTGGCCTACACGGCGTCATCGCGGAGGACGTGTGGGCAAGTGAAGAAATCCTCTGGAGGGGAACACAGAACCAAAGACAACGACAGGGGAGGAAAAAGAAACACTCCAAAAAAGGAAATAGGTCCCGAAAACAAAGTCGAGAACCAAAAAGGGTCGAAAGAGGGGGCAAAAAAAAAGGAGAGGGACACCAACGGCTAATCCTAAACAATGGGTGACTAGGACAAAAAGCTCAGGAGAGTGAAAGGAAAGGGGGAAGCCGGGAGGGGTGATGTTCCTGCACATCGGAAAGTCCTCCCGTGGTAAATCTGCCCATCAGTGGGCGGATAAAACAGGGCACGGGTCATGGGAGGGGAGGGGTATCTGTGCCACGAAGGGGAGGGAACCCTGGAACGCAGTTCCGGGGGGCGCGCATAAAAAAACAATACGCGATTGGGGCTCAGGACAAAAAGAAAATGGGGAACCGGGGATGCAGTCGCTGCGAAAGGTGGTGGTCACTCAGGGGAGTCAAGCCTGATAAAAAAAACAAGGGGAAAGGGAGAGCTCAAAAAAACGAAAAACGATACAAGCGGGGAGAGTAAGAAGCTCAACCCAATCAAACGAGAAAGAAAAAAAGCGACGAAAGGTCGAAAAGGGAAAGGATTTCAGAAAAAACGAGGGGCTGGAAAAACCGTGAAAAGACCAAACGAAACGAAAAAAAGGACATGAACGTATGGCTCGCCAGAAGATAGAACGCGCGAAAAAAGAAAAAGAGACCACAGAAAAGGTTTCAAGGGGGAAAAAAAAAAGGGATTGTCAGCGACCGAGGGCTAATGCCCGCCAAAAAGAAACAAATAAAGAAAAAGGACCCGGTAACAAAAGAACTGCTCTCAACAACGTCAAAAGATGGGACGGAAACGAAAACGTAAAAGAAAGACCAAAAAGAAGCTGTGACGTCCCATAAAAAAGGTTTCGAGACAAAACGCAAACAATCAAGGGGGGCGAAAGGGAGGAGGAACGGGCCCGGAGGGGGGGAAACAGTCGTAAAAAAGGGGGGGTATTTGACACCCTTCCACACGCACAATAGGGCCAGGAAGCAAAAAGGATCGTCAGGAGGCCAACGTAATTAGGGGGGTCATGTGGCCCACAGAGACCAGCAAGTAGGGTTGCCAGGGCCAGATCAACTTGGAACGTAAAACAAGGGGTTGTAAGAGGGCACCGGAAGGAAAAAACAACGTTGCAGATTGAAGTGGGGGCCACAACACAATAGAGGGGAAAAACGACAAGAAAAGCCACCGTATTTAGAAAAGAGACCACGGTAAAAGGAAAAAAAGGGGTCGCTTGTTGGGTTCCAATAGCTGGGGCCACTGAGGAAAACTGAAGGACACGAAATTGGGTCAGAGATGCCCTTCTCGAAAAAGAGAGCATATAAAGGAGAAACATGCCTTTTCATAGGGGGGAAAAACTAAAAACAGTAGAAAAAATGCGGGATCGTGCAAAAAAAAAATGTTCAAAGATAGCGTCACAAAAAGAGGCTCAGAGGAAAGAAACACAAAGGGGAGAAAGAAAAAAGGGGTTTTAAGAGAAGGAAACAAGTAGAATTTCTTTTGACGGAGGTCCAAAATGAGTGCCAAGATGGAAGAAGAAGGGCTGTGACCAAAAAAATGAAAAAAGAATCGGAAGTCACCTCAGGAAGCATCAACATGAGCAAACATGGATGCATCATTCTGCAAAGTGGTAGCATACGTAAAAAAAACAACAGGAAAAGATAGTTCTAAGGAAAAACCAGGAAACGATCAATAAGAAAAAAACACGCAACAGGAAGGGGAGGGAAGGACAAAGAATAAAAAGGAAGGGGGAACCAGGTGCGATAACTATCTTGTCCAAAAAAAGAAAAAAAGACTGTAAAAAAAAAAAAAAACGGGCAACATCCAAATGAATGCAGCGAAAGGTGGGTTAGGGAAAGGGGGGGGATGAACGGGAGAAGACGGCAGGGCTTGAAGCGAAAAGAAAAACAGGGGAAAACAGGAAACATTGGGGTCTGGACTCGACCTGGAAACGTCGATTCCTCCTTAAAAAAAAGTTGGGAAGGACACTCCCAAAAAAGAGAACAGGGGGTCTGGCGACTTGGCCGCCGAGGAACGGAGATAAGGCACGAAAAAAAAAAAAAAGCAGGTTTCCTCGGCTTGTCGGGAACCATAAAAGTCAGGGGCAAAAATGGACGCAATGAGGGGAAAAGAAGACAATGGGGGGGCGGGAAGGAGTTGCAGAGCAAAAAAAACAAAATTGGAAATATCAGCTACATTTTCTTCCGGGAAGGGAGGGATGGGAAACCAGAAGGAAAGGGGACATGGACCGTGGGGAAAAGAAAATTTTGGAGGGACAAACAGAGCGAACGGTGGGGGCATAAAAACCTGGGACTCGGACAAAGGCCAGGAGGTCGTAAAAAAAGAAAAAAAGCCACCTGTAAACAATACCTCTGGACACGGGGGGGGGGACTAAGTAAGTGGGTATGGAGCCAATAATCGGTTTGGCAGGGAAAAACCGATGTTGTGTTTAAGGGGGAAGTAACCGTGACGAAACGAAAGAAGGGGGGACGGGAAAGGGGGACATACTGAGAAGGGGGGTTTTGGGCTCGGCGAAACGTGGGTGTTTCGAAACCACTGAACTCAAGAGTGGAAGGGGGTAGCAGGGTCAGGACGGGGAAGAAAAAATCGGCGAAAAGAATGTAGCTCTTAGGTGAAGGCCTGAGGGGTGAGGGGTGGGAGGGAAAAAAAGGATCGTCTAGGCGAGGAAAAAGCAAAAAAGCGGCAAGAGGCAATCGAGAGCTCGCGCAAGGATTCTTAAACGGGGAGAAGAACCAAACTCACATGAGGCGTGGCCGGTCGTGGGTGTTCCGGCGGACCGCGAGTTTCTGGAATATGAGGCTCCCGTAAGAAAGGCGTCACCGATTCCGATTGAGGGGGCGCGTGGTTATTTTTCGAACAAAGGAAAAAAAAACACCCCCCAAAACCCCAAAAAAGAAAACATCGGCGCCAGAGGGCAAAAAAGTTTGTTGTTTGGTGGGGGTTTGGGTTTTGGGTTTTGGGGGAAAAGGGCAAGTGAAGGGGGTAAGGGAAAAAATCGGCCCATGTAAAAAAGTCCCAAAAAAACCTGGGGAAGCCCCGGGAAAGGCAAAATTGGAAACAACACATGTGCCCAAACAGGGGACCACACAACACAGAAAAGGGTGGACAACAAAAAAAAACACCCCCACAAACACAAACCAAAAATAACAAAAAACCCTCCCCTGGAAAGGAAAAACAAAAAAAAAAAAAAGCGCAGGGTTCCAAAGTGGAAAAAAAAAAAAAAAACCACAAAGGTTTTTGGGGTTCCGAGAAAATAAAAAAACCCCCAAAAAAAAACGAACGAAAAACAAGGGGAATGTTGTGACCGTCACCAAACCAAGTTGTTTTTGTGTTGAAACCACACCAAAAAAAAGGGAAGGTTCGGGGGGGGGGAAAAGAGAAGACAAACCCCACAAGAAACATAAACAAAGGTGGAAACAGGGAAAACAAATTGTGGAATAAAGGGAATGGGGTGTTGGGTAAAAGAAAAAAATTTAAGATAACACTGGGAAAAAGGGGGGGCTGTGGGCCGATGGCTTGGAAGCAAATTAAATTCTTTACCAAAAGGGGAAGACACAGGGGGGGGTGGGGACAAAGGAAAAAAAAAAACAAATTCCCCCCAAAATGAATACTAATTTTGGGGGGGGGGGCAGGGGGACCACAAAAAGGAAAGGTGGTGGAGTGAAGGTAATCCCCTTTCCAAAAACCACCCCCCCAACACCCAACCAAAAACAAGGGTGTTAACGGAAAGGAAAAAACAACCCCCCATTTCCCAAGTGTTTTGATGGTTGTTGGGACAAACAAACAACCCCCAAAGTGGTACGGGGAAAAAAAAAAACCCTTGTGGTTGTGGGGGGTGGGGGGGGGGGGTTTTGTTAAACCCCCCGTTCCAAGGAAAAAACCTATGAAGAAAAGAATTTGTGGGGGGGTTGTTGTTGGGAAAAACGGGATTTCCAGAAAAAAGGTGGGGGGCCCAAAGCCTTTTCCCGGCAAAACCCAGGGAAGGAACAAAAACAACAAAAAAAAAAAAAAAAAGTACTTTAATGGGGGGAAAAATGGGGCAAAAAACGGTTGTTGAAACAACCCTTGGGGACAAGGGGACGCCCTGGGTTGGGGGGGGAAAAGGGGGTGTTGAGTCCAACCCACCACAGGAGGCGCCTTTTTTGAGGACCCGGACCCCACAAAAAAAGAAGACCCACAAAAGACAATGATCAAGAAAAAAGGGGTCTTGTTGTTTGGGTGGTGGGTGTCAAAAGGAAAAAAGTCCCACAATTGGGGGAAAAAGGGCAAACGGAAAGTGGAACCGGGCGGGGGGGGGGGGGGCCCCCCCGGTAGAAAAAGATCAGACTCCGTGGTGTGCCGGGAAACAAGGGTGAGAGAAAGGAAGCGTGAACGAACCCCCCACCCGGGTAGTGGGTCGAAAAAGGGGTGGGGGGGAATGGGAAAGTGAGGGAGGAATGAGGTGGGGGGGGGGAGGAGAGGTTGGGTGGCCCGCAATAACCAAAGAAAAGCCCGCACCCCAGCTGGGGGGGGGGGGAGGGGGGGAAGATACAGACCACTGGTCTGGGGGTGGACGGGTGCGCCTCCCCATGTTTTGGGGCTGAAGGGTTTTGTGGGAGCAGGGGGGGGTGTGTCACGCACAACCAGGGAAAAAAAAGCACCCGGGTAAAAAACAAATGGAACCAGCGTTCCAAAAACCAACCAAAAAAACCAAAAAACCCTTTACCAACACGAAACACAGTTGATGGGTTGGGGGATGAAAAAACAAGGCCCAAAAAATCAAAAAAAAAAACTCGTCCCAACCCCAAAATGTGGTGTTGGGGGACAACCCACCAAAAAAAAAAAATTTGAATTACAACCAAGGACACCGGGGGGGAATGGTAAAACCCCCCCAAAAAAGGGGGGGGGTTGTGGGCTGGATAAAAGGGTTGGACCCCCTGGGGGAAAAGTGTGAAAACGTTTTGGGTTTTAACCCCAAGTTGGGGTTGATGTGGGGGGGGCCCGGAAACACCAAGCGAAAAAAAGAAAAAACCTAAAAAAAAGGGGGTTGTTGGTTGGGGGGGGGCGGAACCCCAAAAAAAACAACCCACCAAAGTGCAACCCCACCCCAAGAGGTAAAGTGGGAAAACACAACAACAAAAGCCAAAAAAACCGGTGACAACCTGACCATGTTCACCCCCCCCCCAATTTGGGCACAACGGGGCCCTTAAAAAGGAACAAACCCACGAAAAAAAAAAAAAGGAAAAAAAAACCAAGGTGCCCCTGGGGGTTTTGCATGTAAAATGTTGAAATTAGGTGGTGAACCCAGTCCACCAGGGGGGGTGTGGGAAAGAATAGCAGGGGGAGGGGGGAAACCAACAAAATTGGGCGAACCAGTTCCCAGAATTTAAAAAGTGGGAAAAAAAAACGTTTTGGTTTTTTTTTTTTGTTGGTTCCCCGGGCAAAAGCAAAAAGGAAAAAAAAAAAAGTGTGTCACAAAAAAACCAAAACAACAAAAAAGAACTGGGGGGGGGGGGGTGGGCACCCGGGAACTGGGGGGTTAACCGGGTTGGTGAGGTGGCCGGGGAAAAATGGGGGACCCCACAGGTGTAAAAAGACACAAAAGGGGACCAACAAAACAAAACAAAACCCCCTTGAAAAAGGGGAAAAAATTTTTTTTTTTTTGTTGTGTTGATGGTACACAACAGGAAAAAAAAAACTCCAACCAACGTCCCAAAAAAAAAGACAGGGGGAATTGTTGGGGCGCGGAAATTGGGGGGAACTGCAAAAACAAAAAAAACCTGTGTTTGGGAACCCCGGGGGTGAACAAGACACTTAACCAGGAGGTGAAAGGTTTGTCCCAGGGAGCCTCCCAAAACACCTGGGGTGTTGGGAAAAAAAAGGACCCTGGGGAAGGAAGTAAAAAACGCCCAACAAACCAAAAAGCTGATGTTGTTTTGGGAAGAAAACCAAAAAGGGAAAAAAGGATTTCCCAGAAAAAAAAGGGGGGCCTTCACAAACACAAAAAAAACCCAACAAAAAACCCAGTGAAGGGAAAGGGAAGAAAAAAAAAAAAAAAAAATTATAAAAATCAAAAGGAAAAAAAAAAGCAGCCCGTTTTTAAATCCAAAAATAGTGTGGGGGGGGGGGGGGGGTCCCCCTCCACCAATGGAAAAGAAACCAAACAGTGCCCCCCCCCTAAAACACCCACCACTGGAGGGGGGTGTGGGGGTTTCAAAAACAAGGGTTTGGGGGGGGGTTGGAAAAAAAAGTTGGTTGGCCCGAAACCCCCCCCACAACACATGGGAAAAAACAACAAAAACCCCAAACCAAAAACTGCCCAGAAAAAGAAAGGGGGGGGAACAGTTGGGGAAACAAAAAAGGAGGGGAAAAAAAAACAAAACCAAAAAGTAGGGGAACATCAAACAAAGCCCCCAAAACCCAAAAAAAAATCAAAAAAAGGGTCACAAAAAAAAAACCAAAAAAAAAAGGGGGTACACTTTGGGGTTGTTGGGGGGGGACAAAACCTGGACATTTGACCAAAAACGCCCAAAAAATTCCAAAGGGTTAAGCAAAAAAACCAAAAAAAAAAGTCCCAAGGGGGAAAAAAACCAAACTACAAAAGGACAAACGTGGGGAAACCTTGGGGACCAGACTGATGGGGGGGGGGGGGTCAAAAAAAAAAAAAAAAAAAAAAAAAAACAAAAACAGGGAACTTAATCGGGGGGGGGGGGTGGAAAAAAGGGGGGGGAAACCCCCGGGGACAACCCCCCAAAAACCTCCACAATGTTTTTGGTGAGAAACCAAACCAATTTCAAACAACACCATGAAAAAAAAAACCGCCACCCCTTGAGGGTACCAAAAACCCAAGAAAGGGCAAAAGGAGTGTTGATGGGGGAAGGGGTGTCCCAACCCAGTGGGGGGTGTTAAAAAAAGAAAACAGAGAACAGGGAAAAAACTGAAAAATTCAACCCACAATTTGAACGTTGGGTGTGTTGTTTTTTTTAAAAAAACTGGGAAGAAAAACAACATAGGAAACAGGCCTTTTGGGGTGGGGTTGTGGTGGTTTTTGTTTTTTGAACGAGGAAAGGGGCACAGCAAAGGGGGTGTCCACCTTGGCCCCCCCCCCAAACCAGGGTCCACTTTTGTCACTCAAAAAAAAAAAAAAAAACACCAAAAAGGGGGGAAAAGGGAACGGAGCCGGGAAAGCAGGTGGGAAACCCAACAAAGACAAACCAAAAAAAAAAAAAGAGGGAGTGGGGGGCTTTTTGGTTGGAAGAACCAAACCCTGGTGGACCTCGAAAGGACCTTGAACTGAAAAAAACACCAAAGTTTGTGGGTTACAAAGGGGGGGAAAAAAACCGCACCAGGGGAGAGCCCAAGAATTTAATTGGTGGGGGTATTACAAAAAAAAAAAAAAAACAACAAAACAAGGACACGGGTGCTGAAGAAAAAAAAAAAAAACTGTCCCAAACCAGGAGGGGGGGTTAAGGGGTCAAAAAACTCAAAAAAAAAGAACCTTCCAAAAGGTGGGCAAAAAACAACCCACGGACGGCAGCCTAGGGAAACGTTGTGGGGGGGGGGTGGAACACACGAAACCAAAAGCACGAGGGGGGCTCAAAAAGCAAAAAAGAGGAAAAAAGAAAAAAACCATCCAAAAAAACCACCAAATTTTTTTGGTTCAAAAAAACAGAAAAAAAAAAAGACAGATGGTCCAGAAGGGTGGAACACCAAAAAAGTCCGAGAAAAATACAAAAAAAAAGTCAAAAGGGGGCCCAAACCCCCCCTGAAACGGGGGGGGGAAAAAACAAAGGAAAAAACACCGCCCGGCCAGAACCCCACCTGTTTTCCCCCTGGGGGGGTGGGCCAGACCCCCCAAGGGGGGGGGGGGAAGGGGAAAACATGGAAGGAAAAGGGAGTGGGGGTTTGGGGGGACCAAGGGGTGCCCCAGGGAAAAGCGAAAGGGGGTGTTGGTGGGGTGTTGTTTTTTTTTTGACAGAACACAAAACAAAAAAAAAAAAGGGGACCCCCCCCCAAAAAACGGGCCAGGAAAAGGGTGTATATGGGGGGAAAGGACATGTTGGGAGGGAATGGAAACAAAAAACCAATAAAATGGGGGTCAAGTGTTTGGACGGTATAAATGTTTGTGGTGTGTGGGGCCACGGAAAGGGGGCCCAAGAACCGCCCAAAAGGGAAAAAAAGGGGGCCCCTGGACAACACGCACAAATGTCCTTCAGAAAAAAGAACAGGGGAAAAAGCGATTGAACCCCCCTTGACAAAAAAAGGTCCAAAAAAAGGGGGGGATGCAACGGGGGAAAAAACCCAAAGGGTGCCAAACAAGTTTTGGGGGGTTGTGGGTGGGGTTTGGGGGTGAACACCCAACCCGCGACCCTGCACCATCAACAGGCCCCCCCCGTCTCAAAACAAGTTTTGTGTGGGGGGGGAAAAAAAAGAAGGGGTCAACAAAAACGGAAAAAAAAAACAAAGCTTCTTAAAAAACCCGCACCCCAAAACAGCAAAAAACCGGGGGCGTTGGCGGAAAAAAAAAAAGTTACCTTTGAAAGAGACACCAGGGTTCCACCATAACTGAAAAAAAAAACGGTTTTGTACAAAAAAAGAAGACACCCAAAACAAGAAACGGAAACAAAAAAACCCCCCCCCCATAACAATGCCGTACAAGAAAAATCAAAAAAAAAACCCAACCAAAAACAGGGGAAATGGAAGAAAAAAACCCAAAGACAAAAACCGGTAAGCAGTCCAAACCCAAAAAAAAAAAACCAAAAACCTGGGACAAATTGTTTGACAAGAAAAAGAACAAAAAAAAAATGCTAAAAGAAATGGACAAAAACTCAACCCCGGGGAACATTCAAAAACCATTCACAAAAAAACAAAAAAAGTTGGGGGGGGGGGGGACAAAAACCGGTGCCATTTTCAAATCCCGGGGAACCGGGGGAAATGGAAAAAAAAAAGGGGTTTTTTTGGACCCCCTGGGAAAAACCCCAAAACTCCAAAAAAAAAAAAACCCAGGGGGGAAAAAAAAAAAAAGAACCAAAAGAAAAAAGCCAGGGGGTACAACAATCAAAGTGACGGTTCCCCCCCCCCCCAACTGTCACCAACCAAAAAGAAGACAGAAGGTTTTTGTTTGTTCGGAACACCAAACCACCCGGTGGGGGGACACACAACCAAAAGAACGGGGGGAAAAGCAACCCCTGGCAGTACCCTAAAAGCCAAAACTTCCCACCCAAACCGTGGGGGAAGTAAAACGGTGACAAAAAAACCGGGGGTTTTGTGGTACACAAAAAAAAAAGAAAAAAAAAAAAAACACCCACCAACCAAAAGAGGACTGGTAAGTCCAAAAAAACCGAGTAGGAGGGGGGAAGCCCCCCACAACCGGTTTTAGGTCCCCCCCCCCACCTGGTTTTGCCACACACAAAAACCCAGAAAAAACCACCATCGGGAAGGTGGTTGAAAAAAAAAATGGCCCCCCCAACCAAAAGCAAAAAAAAAACCAGGAAGGGAGGAACAAGGGTACCAGACAAAAAAAACTCGACAGAACCAAACCCCATTTTGGGGGGGGGGGTTTTCAGACAGGCACAACAATGGACAACAAAACGGGGTTTGAAGAAAGAAAAAAACCTGGTTGTTTTAAAAAAAAAAGAACAAAAAAAAAAGGCAACCAGCCAAATTTTGGGGGGGGGCCAAAAACCCCAAACCACCAAAAAAACAGAAATATAAACACAGGGGGGGGGAAAAGGAGGAAAAAACAAAAAAAAGAAAAACAAAAAAAAATCAACCCCAACTTTGGGAAGACAACAAAAGCCACCCAGGAAAGAAAACAAACCTAAGGCACAACCACCTTTTTTTGGGTTTGGCAAAACCAAAAAAACCAAAAAAAAAGGATGTGGGAGGTGAACCCAAAAAAGGAGAATACAAACAGAAGGGGGTTAACCAACCCCCCCCCAAAGTGCCGCGGAAATGGTCCCCGATATCGGCTGAACCCAAAAAAAAAAAAACAAATTTGGTTTGTCCCCCAAACCCGGCCCCCTTTACAGGAAAAAAAACGGTGGGGGTCGAGGGGGGGGGGGGGGGAAAAAGAAAGGGAAACCACAAAAAAAAAAACCCAAAAAAAAGGGGGGGAAGGCTTTAATTCCCCACCACCCGTTTTTTCTAGGTTAATCAAGCGGCCCCCAAAAAGAAGGTTGTTGCGGGAACAACAAAAACCCCCCAGGTGGTGTTTGGGTTTGGGACGAAAAAACCAAAGACACCAAAAAAAACAAACTATAATGTGAAAGGGTTTTTTTGGGGAAAAAGGAAAAAAGGAAAGGGGTCCAACCCCCAGAAGGGAAAAAAACTTGGGGAAAAAAACCACCAGGTTGAAACTTTCATCACCCAACCCCCAAACCCCCCCCAGGGAAGGGGTCCCCCCCCACAACCAAAAAAAAAGGGGGGGGGGGGGGACAACGAGAAGAGAAAAGGGGTCCGGAAAACTGTGGGGAAAAAAAAAAAGGTAAAAAAAACGGGTCACCACCACACCCTGCCCCCCGCCCCACGGAGCAAAAAAGCCAAAAAATTCGGTGTTAAGAACCAACGGGGGGGAATTGGACCGAAGGGCAGGGGGACCTTGGTGTTTCAAAAAAAAAAGGGGGAAAAAAAAAAAAGCACCAAACATCAAAAAAAAAAAGAAAAAAAAACCCAGGAAAAAGAAATAGGGGGTTTTGGGGCCACTAAGGAAAACAGGGGGAAAAAAGGGGAAAGACAATGAACCCGTGAACACCCCAAAAAAAGAAAAAAAATGTTCTCTTCAAACAAAAAGACCAACACCCCCAAAACAACACAAGAAAAAGAAAAGATAAAAGGAAAAAGAGGGGGGGTTTTTGTTGTTCCTGTGCCAAAAATTTTAGGAAACTGAGACTAGGTGAAAACCCTGGAAAAAAAAACAAATGGCAAAGGGAACCCCCAAACGTAAGGGCCCCCCATTTAAAAACGCAGCCCCCTGAAAAAAAAAAAAAAAAAAGACAACGCGGGGTAGAAAAGGTTGGGGTGACAAAAAGGGGGTACACAGGGAAGGGAACAAAAAACGGCCTTGGGGGTTGGGAAACCAACGGCCCCCGTGCCCACCCAAACCACGCCCAACCCTTGGACAATAAAACAAGGGGGACTGATCAAAAGGGAGAAAAAAAACTTTGGGAAGGGAAACCCGAACCCAAGCCCATGGGGGAAAGTCAAAGGCAAGTTTTTTTTGTTTTTGTGAAACCAAAAAAAAAAAAAGAAAAAACAAAACAGTAAAGGGGGGGGTGGTGGAAAAAAGGGGGTTGGGGGGACCTGTTGAACCAAAAACCCGAAAACCCAACGGGTGTTTGGGAACCAAAAACCACCCCCCCCCCCGGTGGAACCAAACTGGGCCCCGCCCCCTTTAGGGAAAACAAACGCGAAATGACAAACCGGGAACTAGGGTAAGGTTTGTTTGAAACGAAGGGGGAGGGGGTTTTTAATTGTTGGGTGTTGTAACAAAACCCAATTCCGTAACAAAAAGGCACACCAAACCACACGGGGGGGTTTTAAAACAAATGAAATAAAAACAGGGTGTCAAACGCCGGGAAGCCCAAAAACGGGGGAACTCGCAACCCACCAAACCCGTGGGCGGAAAAGGAAGGGGGGGTGGAAAAAAAAAAAAAAATACACCAGTGTGGTGGAAAAGACCACCCTTGGGGGGGAAAAAAAAAAAAAACAAGGCAACAAACGGGGTTGGTTTTTTTTGGGTTTGGGACCCCCTTTCCCCCCAAACCCCGGGGAGAATGTTGGCCAAAAAAAACACCAAAAAAAAAAAAAAAAAACGTGGGATGGGCTCAGCAGGGGTTTGTTTAGTTGGGGGGGAAGGATTCACCGAAAAAAAGGGTTGGGGGGGGGGGACGTGAAAAAAATGGCAACCCGAAACTTTGGTTTGTGAAAACCCCCACCAACCAGGGGGGGAACAAACCACGGGGAACACACAAAGGGGGGGCCCGAGGAAAGGGGGAAAAACAGGACCGGGACAGCGGGGCGGGGGCAAACCCCCGTGGGGGAACCACCCAGTACCAACCCGGCAGGGGACCCCCCAAGTTGGTTTGGGGGAAGGGAGAAACGGGGTTAACGTGGGGAATTTCAACAAAAACTAACCCTGGAATCGTTTGCTCACACCCAAAGGGAAATGGGTGGGGGGGGGGGTTTTTGGTAAAGGGTTGTGTGGGGGGTTCCCCCACAAACCAAACTGTTGGTGGACTACCGCACCCCACCCACACCGAAACGGTCCGAACGAAAAAAAAAAAAAGGGGAAAGTAGAAGTCCCCGGGGGGGGGGTTGGTTACCACCCAAACAAAAAAAACCAAAAAATCCTTGGGGCAACCACCGGAGGAGACCCACCCACAAAAACCAAAAGCCAAACTGGCGGGGTTGTGTGGGTGAAAAAAATTTGTTGTGGGGAAAAAACGGCAAAGTGGGGTTTTTTTTTGAAAAGCCGGCTGGGGGGGCAAAATTGGGGGAAGCACACCAGGCCAAACAAAGTGTGTGTGGAAAAAAAAAACGGGGGGTCCCCGGGGGTTTGTCCTTGTTTTTGTTTTTGAAGGAAACGCCCCCCCCCCAAAAAAAAAAAAAAAAGGACGGAAGACGGGGGGAAACAAAACAACGCAGGGGAAAGCACAGTCTCAAAGGCCCAACCCGCCCACACCCCCCCCAAATAACAATTGTCCCAAAACAAAACAGGGAAGGGAGCCCACACTGAAAAAAAGGGGGGGGTTTTTGTCTAAAACATGGGGGACCAAACCCAAAAGGACCGGGAAAAAACCCATAAAAGTATGGGGCCAGGGGCCCCTTTTTGGGGCGTTTTGTGAAAAGGCCAAACAAACAAAAAGGGGGGAAAAACAACTTTGGGGCACAAGGGGTTTGTTTTGGTTTTTCAAAAAAAAGGGATCCCCCCTGGCAAAAAACCCGCCGGCCCCGAAAGGGGGAGAGCAACCGGGGTTAAAAACAAACCCCGAAAAAAATCAAAAAGGTTTTGGCCTTGGGGGTTGTGGGGCAGCCCCGTTTTTGTGGGGCACAACGGGGGTAAAAAAAATCACTGCCCACAAACGGAACCCCGAGTTTGGATCTGTTAAACCAGTAAAGGGGGGGGGGGGAAAAAAAGGGGAGGGAAAAGTTCCTACAAACCCACAAAAAAAGTTAAAAAAGAACAATTTGTTTTTTAGGACACAGGAAACCGAATTGAATGGCCCCAAAGGAGAAACAAAACAAACCAAAAAAAAAAAAGTTGGGGGCCAAGAAGACGGAACCCCCACAATCCGGGACCAAAACCCCCCTTCGGAAAAAAAGAAAAAAAAGACCCAAGTTGAAAAAAACAAAAATTAGGGGGTTGTGCAAGAATACAAAAGGAGACAATGCCCCCAATACACAGAAAAAAAAAAAACTGGCCGTTTTTTTCCACCAAAAAAAAAAAAAACGAAACAATGCCTTGGGGGGAAAAAACGAGAAAAAAAAAAACTCCCAAGAAACAAGTAACCAGGGTTTTGAATTTGGGGGGGCAAGGGAAAAAAGAACAACAAAAAAAGGGGGGAAAAAGGGAAAAAATGGTAACTAACAGGGGGGGGGGGGGTAAAAAAAGAAAAAAAGCCGCCCACCGAAAAAAAAAAAGGTGGAACTGCAACCATAAACCAACTCAAGGGGAAGGAAAAAAAGGGAAAATTAAAAAAGAGGGAAGTTCAAAGTGGGGGAGAAAAACAGGAAAACTGGAGAAAAAAAAGAAAAAACAAAAACGTGCTTTTGCCCCCCCCCCGTTGGGGGGGGACAATGCAAGAAAAAAAACCCGGAGGGGGGGTGGGAAAGGTACAAAGCAACACAACGAGTTTTGTGGGTTTAACGACAAAAGGGGGAATGGAACGAGGAGGTTTTTTTGTGGAAGCGCGCCCAACCGGGGTGAGGACTAACAACCGCCCAAAAACCCAAGGGGGGCAAACCAAATAGGGGAACCAATGGGGGGGATATTGGGGGCCCCCCAACAACCACGGAAAACCCCCCCCCTTCCCCCCCGGCGTCAACCCCCCCCCACCACTGCCCAAAACAAACGGGAAAAGGGGGGTAAAAGGCCAACCCCAAAAAAAGAGGACTTTGAAAAGAAAAAAACAACCTGCAACAAAAAAAAGGGTAAAAAAAAAAAAAACAAAACAACCGCCAAGGAAAACCACAAAAAAAAAAAGAAAGGAGGGGGGGGGGTTTGTTTTGGGTGGTCAAGGGAAACCTCAACATTAAAAAAAATCAAACGGAATACCACACAAACCGGGGGGGAAAAAAAAATCAAGTGGTTTTAATGAAGACCGGTCAAGGGGGGAAGAACAAATGGTCCTTGTGGGTTTCCCACGTGGCAAACCACAAAAAAAGCCCCAACACCCACACACCCGTAACACACAGGTGGGTGAAAAAAAAAAAAGGGAAAAGGCGGATCGTGGAACTGCCAACAAAAAAGGGTGGGGGCGGAAAAATGTGGGGACAATGAAGTGGGAAAAACAAATCTGTTGTTTGGGGGTGTAAAAAAAAAAAAAAGGAAACCCAAAAGGCGAAGGAGTAATGGGGGGGGGGGTGGTTTTTTGGGGGGTTGTTGTTTTTTTGTCGAAGAAAAAAAACAAAGCCCAAACCGAAAAGGGCCCCAAAATCACGGGCCCGGTTTTTTGGTATAATGATACAAACAAAAAAAAAGAAGGGATGTGGACAAACACCGGGGGGAAAGCAAAAGGACCGGTTGGGGGATAGGGGGAGGTTGGTACCAACAAAAAAGGGTGTTGGTGTTTGTTGTTTGAAAAAAAAGGAAAGGGGCGAAGAAAAAACAAAAAGTTTGAGGGGTTCCGAAGCGGTGGTGGGTTCAAAACCTCCCCTTTCGGGCCCCGGGTGTTTTTTTCTGCCCAAACCGAGGGAAAAAGGTTTTAACAAAAAAATACTGGGGGGGGTGGGGGGAGGGAAAACCTTGGGGGAAAAGGGGGAACAACGGGGTAAACTCTTGGGTAAGGCCCAAAAAAAAAAAAAAATTCAGGGCCCAAAAAAAAAGTACAAAAACAAACACGCCCCCAAAAAAACCCCCATGAAAAATTGGGGTTCTTTTGTGGGGGGGAAAGGGCCCAGAAAAAAAAAAGGGGCCATGTCCAAAAAAAGGGAAAAAGTTGGAAAGTCACGGAAGTTGTTTTTGGGAAAACGCCTTTTTTTTCTTTGGGCTGTAGGCCCCCAAGGGGGGGGGGGGTTTTTGGAAAAAAACACAATCAAAAAAAAAGCGTAAAACTTTTGGAAAAAAATGAAAACAACAAACCCAAGGTGTGGTTCACCAACCAAGACCCCACAAAAGGTGGGGGGGGGGGGGAAAAAAAGGTAACCCCCGAACAAACCAATAATTGGTTTTTTTTTGCACGAAAAAACAAATGAAGAATGGGTTTGGGGTCCAAAAATACAAGAACGGTTCCACAGACCCCAAACCTTTCTTCCACAACAAACAACAAGAGAAAACAAACTCAAAAAGTAAGGAGGGGATAAAGAGAAGAGGGAAAACAGATGACAAACAAAGGTTGGTAAGCAAAAAACCCCAAAAATATTGTTGTTTTGGTTTGTTGGGGTTGAAACGACACCAACATGGCCAGGGGGGGGGACACCACCCCAAAAAAAAAAAAAAAAAAAACGGGACCCCCCGGCCCCGGGAGTTTTGGGTTCCAAAGTGTGTGAAAAAGGGATTTGGGTCAAAAAAAAAACCTGGGAAACCCCCAAGGAACCATCCCAACCCCCAAACCCCAAACAAAAAGGAAAACCTTCGACCCTTTGTGCGGGAAACACAAACCAACAACAAAAAAGAGCACTGTGGGGGCAAAAAAAAGAAAAAAAGCAGGAGGTTAAGGGACCACCCAAAAAAAATCAAATTTCCAAAAAAAAAGAAAAAAAGGTGGGGGGGGAACCCCGGGTGGTGTTGTTGGGGTTTTGGGGGGACCCTGGGAAAATTCCGCCAAACAAATGGCAAAACGGTAAAAAAAAAACACAAGGGCCCCCCCAAAAAAAAAAAAAGAAAAAAAACCGGGAAAGAAAGGAAAAAAAAAAAAAACAACGTTTTCCAAAAATTCCTTTCACCCTGGGTGGGTGAAAAAAAAAACAAGAAAAAAAAAAAAAAAATGGGTGGAAAAATGCCCGGGGAGGGGAAGAAGGTGGGGGTTTCAAACGAACCGGGGCCCCCAACAAGGGACCAACCGTGTGGGTGGTGGCCCCAAACCGGTTTCAAAAAAACCAAAACCTGGGGGGAAAAAAACCGCAACCAAAGTAGGGTGCCAAAGGAAACTGTGGGAAAAAGAACTGTGGCAGTTGGGGTTGTTGGGGGGTGTGGTGCAGGTTCCCCGAAAAGTCACCACAAAAAAAAAAGTGGTTTGGACCAAACAAAACGGCAAACGGAGTTCCCAAAACTTGGGAGGTGGGGTGGGGGGGAGGTGGGTTGGGCCAAAAAGAGCTCAGAACAAAATTTGGGTTGGGTTTTGACGAAAATACCCAACCCACACCAGGCCAAAGGTTTGAAACAAAACCAAACCCAACAAGGTGGACCCAAAGGAACAAAAAAAAGGGTAAAAACAACCAACTTGGGGGTTCAAACTCACTTTTTCTTTGGTTTGGGTAAAAAAAACAAGGCTGTGGGTGGGAATGGGGATGTCCACTTCACAAAAAAAAAAAACACCAAACCCCACACCCACCCTTTTTTTTTTTTGCTCCGCAAACCCAAAAAACACCCCCCAAAAGGGGGGGGTTACAAGGTGTAAAGAAAAGGAACCAAGGAAGAAAACAGGTGGGTGTGGCCACCAAACCAGAAAAAGAAAAAAGAAATGTGTTGTGGGCGTTTTTTTGGTTTTAACACGACAACTGTTTGAAATCAGGGGGAAAGGGAAAGGAGGATTGGCAAACTAAACCCTTTTTTTTTTGTGGGGTGGGGGGTCGGGCAGAGGGGAAAAAAAAAAGGACTGAGGGGAGAGGGAAAAATTTTGAGGTCTAAAGAAAACCAAAACCAGGAATCAGAGAAAAAGATTTGGGGTGGGGGGGGCAAAGAGGTGAACAAACAAAGTGGACCAACTGCTTAATGGTTCCTTTGGTAAAAGATGGGTGGACCTAACAACGTCAACAGACCTTCCCAAAACAAAAAACCCGTGAAACCCCCAACAACGAACCAAAATACGAAAAAAAGGAACAGAAGGGGTAAAGGACTTTTTTTGGTGGGGGGGCAAAAGGGGTTCCCCATCAGGAGGAAAAAAAGACCCAAACCTTTCTGGGTTTCCCAGCAGCCAAAACCAAACAGAAAAAAAAGGAAAAGGGGTCAAAACAGGGGTGGGGGGGTGGGTTGAAAAAAAAAAAAAAAATCCTCCCCCACCCTCCGTGCCCACCAAACACCAAAAAAATGTGGGTTGAGCCAAACAAACCCAATGAAAAAAAAAAACAAAAAAAGGGGGAACACCGAAGTAACAAAAAGCCAAAACCAACCCCGGTTAAAAAAACCCCCCACACACAAACCCCCACACACACCCAAGTGGGGGAAAAAAAAAGGGGAAACCAAGGGTCCAAAAAAAAAAGAAAAAAACTCCCAACCGCCCCAACCAAAAAGAAGGTGTGGGTGGGTTGGGAAAAGGGTTTTGTCTTTTCAGAAAAAAAAAAAACACCACTGGGTTTTTTTTTTTTTCCCCGCAAACCCAAAAGTCCGAGGAAAAAAGGGGTTTTTTTTGTTGGGTGGGGGGGGGGTCACATGGGTCCCAAACCAAAAAAAAAAAAACCGGGGGAAAAACAACCAGAGTTTTGGGGTGTGTTAGGGTAATTTGCCGCCCAAAACCATTCCCGGGCATCAAAAACCGGGAACCCCCAGGAAAGGGTATCAAGGGGGGGGGAAAAAAGTCAGGGTTGTTTTGGTCATAAAGTAACAAAAACTGGGTGGACCAACCAAAGAACCCATTGGGGTAGGGGAAAACAAAAAAAATTATTTGTGGGCCCCCACACGAAAAGGTTGTCCCCAAAAAAAAACCCCCCTGGGAAAAACGCCAATGGGGTTAAAACGGGGGGAGGGGGGGATTGTTCTCCCCAAGGGGTAAGGAGGGGAAATACAAATGGGAAAAAGCCAAATTGGTTTGGGGGGTTGTGGTGTTGGCAAAAACTGTGGAAAAAAAAAAAACTAAGGTACGGGGGGAAAAAGCCCAACAACAGGTTTGTAGGGGGGGGGAGGGAGACCTTTGGTGTGTTTGTGTTGTGACCAAAAAAAAAAAAAACCCCCCCCCCACCCCACCACAAAAAAAAAACAAAACAATTACACAACAGGGGGCAACAAAAAAACCCCCAAAAAACCAAACAACTCACCGTTTTTGGGAAGGGGAAAAGAGGGAACCTTCCAAAAAAAAATGAGGAACGACGAGTCAAAAAAAAAACCGGGGGCCGGGCCAGGAAAAATTTTTTTCCGAAAAAAAAATCGGGCAAAAAAGAAAAAGGTCAAACAGAAGGGGAGGGTCTGGGAACAAGAACCGAAAAAAAGAAAAAGGTCCAAAAAACCAAAAAAAAAAAAAAAAACCCAAACCTTCGCCCAAAGGAAAAAAGGGGGTGGGGAAAATAAAAAAAAAAACCTCACAACTCCCCCGTGCCGCCCCCCCGAACAAATTCAAACAACAAAAAAAAAAAAAAAACGGGTTGGGAACCAGGCCAAACCCCCCCATAATAGCCCACGTAAAATGCCCCTCCGGCCCAAAAGGAATAAGAAAGAAGAGAAGAAAACAACGTTGGGGACAGCCACGCCTAAAAAAAAAACACAAATCAAAAGTCACCCAAAATAGAAACAAGAGGGAACAAAAACCAAAACTGTGGGGACGTTTGTTCCCCCACCCAAAAAAACCACAAAAGAAAAAAAAAAAACACACTACCAGAGAGCTTGCCATGGAAAACAAAAACGGAAAAAGGGGCCCCAACCCAAAACCAAAAAAAAAGGGACAAAGTTAAAACCGCCAAACAAGCCAAATTCCCCACCACATGCCCCTGTTTGGTGGTTTTTTCAACCAAAAAAGGAAAGTGGGGGGTGCACTCCCCCTGAAAAAAAATAACCTGACAAACCAACGGAACCCAAAAAACAACATGAAGGTACCCAACGGAATCAGCTTAAACGAAAAAATCCAAGAAAAAGTGAAATGGACCAAACAAAGAACAAACCACCAAACCGAGGTTTGGGGTTTTTGTTTGGGGGGTCGAAGTACCACGACAACCGGGGGCAAACCAAACAACCCCCCCGAAAACGGAAAAGGGGTGGACCAAAAACCACGTTTGGGGGACAAGGGGGGGGGGCCCGAAAAAAAAAAAAAAAACCCATTCCTGGGAGTCAGGTAAAAAAAAAAAAAAAAACACCACCAAAGAACCATGGGGGAAACAAAAACCCCACAACCCCTTCCGAAACAACACAACAAAAAAAAAAATCAGACTGGTGGACAAACGGAACGAAAAAAAGGGGCAGGGACACGAAACTTGGTAGGGTTCCAAAAAAAGTAGGCCAACAACTTTTTCCCCCCCAAAAGAACCGCAAAAAACGGGGGTTTGGGGGGGCAAGGGGGGAAACCCGGAACCTGGCGGGTTTAACTCGGGGAAGGAAAGAAAAACCACACTAAAAGCACAAGGGGGTTGGGGAAACCCAAAACCGCACCTGACCCCCCGTAAATTGGGACAAAATTTGGGGAAACCCAGGGAAAGGGTTGGGTTTTGTGGGATCCCCCCACTCCCAAAAGAAACCCCCATCAGAAAAAAGGGACAAAAAAAAAAAAACTCAGAAAAACCACCCCCAGTCCAACAACCAAAAAGGGCGTTTGGCAAAAAAGAAAAACAGTCAAACGAAGAAAACGGAAAACAAACAACCCCCCCACCCTTTTTGTTTTTTTTGGGTGGGGGGGGGGTTTTTGGTTTTGGTTTGGTTTTTTGTTTGGCCCCAAAGAAAAAGGTACCTGGGGGTGGGGGGGTCCCAAGGTGCACACCATACTGGTCCCGGGGCACCAAACCAACCAAACCCCCCCAAAGGGCGAAAGAAAGTCCCGCCCTCAAACAAAAAAAAAAAAAGCACAAAAAAGGGCAAGTGGCCCCTACACGAGGCAGGGGTTGTCCCCAAACCGATTGGTGACCATAAAAGCCCACGAAAAAGAAAAACCCTGGACCAAAACACCCCCAAACTGGGTGGTGGGGCCCAGTGTGGGTGTTCAGACATTTTCTAAAAACATAAAAAGGATTAATGACGAAAAAGAAAAAAAAAAAACAGACGTGACTGAAAAACCAAAAAAGGAGAAAAGGGTACAAAACCGAAAAAAAAAAAAAGAGGCCCAACCCCAACAGTTTAGAGTTTTTTGGTAATAAAGAACGAAAAAAGAAAATTGTAAAAAAAGGGACCACGGTTTTTGGGTACCCCAAGGTTCCCCCAACCCGGGGACAACCCAAGGAGGGTGGTTCCACCGGAAATTGGTGGAAAACGAGAAAAAATAAAAATTTGGTGGGGAATGAGGGTTGAACAAAAGGACCAAAGACCCACCAAAAACTGGGGGGGGGGAAACTCTTGAACCCACCCGTGGGCCGGCCCCACAAAAACAAAACGGGGGGTGGGTGGTCATTTCTTTTTTCGGCCAAACCCGGAAGGGGAAAAAAAATCACACAAGGGGGAAAGGCACCCTTTGGGGGGGGAGAAAGAAACGGGGAAAACCAACCAAGGCCCAAAAAAAAAAAAAAAGAGAAGCATGAAAAAAGAAATGTGGTGGTTTTGTTTAAAACCTTAAGAGTTGAAACGAAAGCAGACTTCACACCCCCCCTTAAAAAAAACCAACAAACGGGGGGAGGGGAAGTTAAAAGAATCACCGTGGGTTTGGTTCCACGGGGGCCCTTTAAAGCCTGTGTACACTGCTCGCTGGGCTGCAAAAAAAGGGGGTAGGGAAAAAAGGGGAAAAGAGGGCCAACAAGGGGGCCAGGGGGTTGCCGTTTTGCCTTGGCCCCGCCCGGGGGCGAAAAGTCCAAAGAAAAACAAAAAACGGGCCCAGGAAACCGGGGAAGGGGGGGGGGGTTTGTTTGTTCAGGGGGGGGGAAGGAACAAGCCCCCGAAACAACAGACCAAAAAAAAAAAAAAAAAAAAAAAAAATTACCCCAAAAAAAAAAAAAAGAAACTAAAAAATGGGGGGAAACTTTTCCAACCATAAGGGGGGTTCCTTTGTGGGGGGAAAACTCAAAAAATGGAAGACAGGAGTAAAACCCAAAAAGCAAGTTTGTTTTGCCACCCTAAACGGAAACCTTGGGGGTTTCCCCCTTTGTTAAACCAAACAATAAAAAACCTTGGGTGGGGGGGTTGGGGGGGAAAAAACGGTGAAAAAACCCCTGGGCCAGGAACGAAAGGTGGAGGCGAAATAGCGGAAAAACCAAACGAAAAAAAGGCCCACCCAGGTGTGGGGTTGGTGTGTTTTTGTTTGGGGGTTTTCGGGGTGGACCATTTTTTTGTGTGGGCCCCCCAAAAATGGTCCAAGGGGGAAGGTTTGTTTAGGAAGTGTTTTGGCAAACACGACAAAAGGAAAAAAGACAAAAAAAAAACCTGGTTTGGGAAACCGGAAATGAACAACCAAAAACAGAGCAGGGGGAA
>Ga0179593_1513162_pt1 | contig 22446 bp, 34 predicted proteins | sample CZODoug2_1_08_16_FD_185931 | JGI IMG/M metagenome (GOLD analysis project Ga0179593, IMG submission 185931) | Vadose zone soil fungal communities from Angelo Coast Range Reserve, California, USA - CZODoug2_1_08_16fungal (PacBio error correction) | ecosystem: Environmental > Terrestrial > Soil >...
GTCTTATAAAGGGGAAGTAGAGAGAGAAGGGGAACTTGAAACTGATCACGGGAAGGGGAATAACTAATGCAGGCAAAAAAAGTTTCGCGTCAAGCGGGGGAGAGGGTATGAAAGAAAAACGATAGAGAGGAAAAGACTCCGCAAAAATTTGAAAGAAAAGAAAATCGACTAGAAGGAAAGCCACTACGCAGGAACGGGATACATGAAGAACCCTCGAACCCCGAAAGCCTAGTCAATAAACAAAACTGATGAGAAAAAGTAACGAGCACAACAGAAGGAAGGGATCGAGCTATGAAAAGGAAGAAATATCTCTCAAAATTTAGTCCGGAGGTCTTGTGAAAAGAAAAATAGTCATGAAAAAAAAAGCCCAAAAGCTATTTGACAGAGAAGAGTTGCGTGGGAAGGAGGGGGATCTGGGTTCAACGGAATTATCAAAAAGAACATCAGAAAATCTGTGGATGGAGAGACGGGAATCTATGAAGAAGAAGAAAAAAAAAGCAAAAAAGGGAAGTCTTTCTAAGGGACATCGGAAAACCAAATTAAAATGAGCGGGCAGCAATCGATCGTTCTACTGGCCAGAACCAACTAGGGAAATGATATGAAATAGGGTAAGTCCTCTGAGGAGGGAGGTAAAGAGGGATGGAGAGAGACGAAGTCCACCGAAGGTTGGAACAGGAGAGAAGGCCTTGCAAAGCGGCATGGATAAGTTATAGGTCGAGACGTTGCTAAGTTTTGAGAACCGAAGGGCTCGGAGTCCCTGAAGAATTAAGGGAATGCCGGAAGGGGTCGCTAGCCCAAAAATCAAAATAGTTTGGGGGAGATAAAGGACTCTTGGTTGGAAGGGCTACCTGGTGGGCTAAAAAGGAAACGGCTCGAGAAGGGACACGGATAAAAGGGACCTAGAGGGTACAGGGGAGGTTCAATGAATCCACGGGCAGGGGAAAGTACGACAGAGAGAAAGCCAGGGGTTGAAGTGAGAAGGAGAATTGAACTAGTGCTCCAGGGTCCACGTGGGAAGAGGGGGGGGAAAACCGTAAATGGGAAGAAAACAGAGAGGGGAGGTCAAGATTAAGAATTCAGAAGGGGAAAAACTGCTGGAGAGGATCAAAAAAAAAAAAGAAAGCTCCTAGTCTGACTGTTCGAACAATCTGTGAGGGACAGTGTCAGGGGGGGATTACTCAAGAGGCAGGGCTTCCAAAGGGAAGAAGGTTTCCCAATGACTGTGGAAACTATACAGAGAAAACAAAGATATCAGGGACCAGCCAAGGGGGTGGCCTTCTTGAAGAGAGGGGGTAGGGATTCGACTGAAGGGAAGAAGAAGGTTGGGAATTTTCTGGGGGAGAAAATTGGACTGGATTATAACTCTAAGTCGGTGACTGTCGAGAGAAAGCTTTTACTTGCACCAAAACCAAAAAAGGGAGGAGTCCTCTTGCCATACATTGTTAGGGGGTTTGATCCAAAAGATTAAAAGAGAAATAGTCCTACGAAAAGGGAAACCAGGAATCAAAAAAAAAAAAAAAGGATACAAAAAGGACTTAAGGAGGGAAAGTCAACCGAAAGCAAAAAAGACCCTTCGTGGAGAACCCAGAGGTCTGATCCTGATAGGAGACTCCGGCACTTGAGAGGTTTTTGATACAAGAGGGGCTGTCGGAAAGGGAGAACGGGGGGGGGGGGTCGAGGTAACTTGTTAGCAAGCATCCATGGGAAAATAAGGGTGTACGCAGAGAAGGAGGATACGGAAGGGCTCATCTAATCCAAGAAAGAGATTAAAAAGATGCTGAAGGGGGGGCGGAAGATAGGAGGACACGGAAAGTCTCAAGAATTATTCTCATGCAGAGCAACATGCCTAACCAAAAAAGCAAGAAACGATTAGGAAATAAACGCGAAAAGGGAGGCCAGAGAAAGAAAAACTAAGAAGAAAATTCCGGAGAAGGCTACAGAACAAAGTTCAAAAAAAAGGATTGGCACAGGCGTTCCAGAGAGTAGAAGATTTTAGGGGGGAGAATTCGGGATGAAGGAACTATCTCCTGAGGAAGAGAAAAATGTGGGACGGGGGTTTTGGGAACCGCAAAGTGGAGGTGGAAACACCATTTCTGGGAGGGAGGAGGGGAAGACAGGGGGGGGATCTGCTGGCCATCGCCCACATGGAGAAGGAAAGACTTCAGTAAAAGGGGGGAAGTTTCGAGTGAACAATGAGGAGGGGGTTCATAGAACACAATAGGTTCGGGGTTGCTGTAAAGGGGGGGGGGGGGGGGATTGACGGGCGCATCTCGAGGGAGCTGGACTCAGGGAAGAGGGGACTTTGGGACGGGGTCCTCCAGGAGGTTCAGAGAGTTTTGAAAAGTGCGGACAAAGAGGAAAAGGAGAAAACGACACAGTGCGAACGCCAAAGCGATCGGAAGGAAGGGGAGGTTATGAGAAGTTCGGGAAAAAGTCCTCAATCCGGGGTGCAGGAAGAAGTAGCTGGAGACAGCACCGAAGGGCGCTGAGAAAGGAAAGAAAATCGCAGGGGGGATTTCTCCAAATCATAAAAGGTCCGTTGAGAAAGAGCAACTCGCCCTACGAGGCGTCCAGTAAAAAAACCTCACAACATCACAGAGAGCCGGGGAAATCTAAGGGAATAACACAAGAAAATCTCAGAAGAGGATCTAAAAGAGTTGAAAGGGTGTACCGTAAAGGAGCATGGGGGGGGAGATTTAGGAGGTAAGGAGACCTGCAAAAGGCCACCGCCACTAAAGCTCACAGAGGATTGAAAAAATCGAACGAGGAAAAAAACGAGTAACTCGAGCTTCAGAAAAGGAAGTTGTTGAGGAGGGAGAGGTCTAAGAAGGTCAAAAACCAGTTGAAAGAGATTTCAAAAAGAAAAGTGTCCAAGAAGAATTCAGTTTAAGGACGGCATTAGAAACATCTCTGAGAGGACAGGGGTAAATATACGTAGTTGAGAAATCATCAATCGACGCTCCCAGGTGCAGCTGAGGAAGATCGAACAGGAAATCGAAGGGAAAAAAGGAAAAAACTCCGGGAAAGGAAACGCGACCAGGGAAAAAAAGAAAGAAAAGGAAACGAAAACGAGGAAAAAAAAAAGGCATTATTCCTAATAGACTCTCTGAAATAAAAAGCGTCCAATGCAAGAGCAGCCATGCAGAATTATGGAAAAAAAGGGGAGTCGCAATGAAAAAGTTTGTGACCAGAAACAGTAAAACAACAACAAACGAGATTAGGAGTCGCATGGGGGAAGAGCCTTTGACTCGGAAGTTCGAAGCCGAGAAAAGACCCCAGATGGAAAGAACTTCTCGGAAAGTACGGGTTAAATCGGGTCGAAAGGGAGGGGAAGTTCGGGGGGGGAGAGGAGGGGAGGGATAATGCCGCGAGGGGAATCGGCAGGAAAAAGAAAAGGTGGCTACATGGAAGGGCTTTCAATCTTTACTCAGATCCACCGGGAGACCGGGACCAGCATTTCGAAGCGGGAATCATCGGGAAGTCTTTAAACGTGGATCAAAAAATAAGATGAAAGGAATTAAGATCTCAGAGAATCACAGGCATGGGAGATGGAAAGTGTCTGGCTTGCACTTTCACTCGAAAAGGGGACAAGCGAAAAACTGGCAAAGAAGGCCTCTCGAAAGAACGTGACGGAACAAAGGCGGTACTGAATCGGTCAGAGGAACGTTAACGACATCGTTCGTAGTGAAAAATCGGCGAAAAGATCGAGGGTCGTCTGTTCCGAAAGGCGATTTCAAGAAAGCCTGTCTGTAAAGGTTTCTAGCATCCATGTGTCTCTGTCAATGTTCAGGGACAGGTGTTGGAGAAAAGCGTGAGAGAAAGGGGAAACTACGCGGGGAAAAAAGAAAAAGTATTGAGGGGTGTGCTGGAGGAGGTAAGGGGCGGGAATGGTAACCGTTGAGGATCCGTAGAAAGTAGTCGAAGACTATCGTGTTATTTAACAAGGATTCCAAAAGCGGGCGGGAATCGGTACGCGACTACTGGGGACATCTCCAAGAGGTTGCGGGGGGATTACGAAAAATGTCCGGTAAGAAAAAAAGCCTGAAGGAAAGGACCTATGTTAAAAATAGAAACATCATCCCAGGTGCAGGCATTAGAGGAGAGGACTTAGGGGTTGGTGAAGAGAATCCAGAATGGAGTTTAAAGAATGTATGAAAATGCCCTCAAAGGAAAATAAAACTCCACACTAGGACGTTAGCCCCAAAAAAAATTGAACCAAAAAGAGCTGAAAAACTATGGATGTAGAAACCGGGGGACTGATTGTTAAGGAATCACCTTTGGGGTCGAACTTAAATCTTAATCGAAAGCAGAAAAAAATCTTAACAACCATCACAAAAATAACGAAAGCGGATTACAAAAGAAAGAGGGCGGAAAACATTTCAGAGCCCAAAAGTTCCAAATCGGAGAGCGCATTAGTAATATGAAAGGGAAAGCAACCATACAGAATGAATATAAAAAAGGGAAGTCCTCAGGATTAGAAAAAAGGGAATCCGGGGGAAGAGACCCTTGAGAGAGACCCTTTCCGAGGAGGGACAGACCAGAGAGCTGGCCTGGGGAAGCCTGGAAAATGTAGGGAAGCAAGTCAGAGCTTCTCGTCTGGGGTCAGAGGGGAACTTTAGACCGGCCCTGGCAAAAAGGCGAAGTTCTAGGCGCAAGAGAGCCGCCGCGGAAAAAAAGAATCTAAACAGGGATGGAAAATAGAGAAAGCGAGACACGGCGTACCCGCAAGAATCCGTAACTAGGAAAAGGGGTAATTCCGCGGATACCCAAGACGATCGGGAGAAGCGTAGACAAAAAACGCCGCGCAGGAGAACCAGACACCAGAGAGCAGGGAAATCCTAGGACAGGAATACAAAACAGTGGGAGGGGAAAAGAAAAGGAGGATCCGGAGGGGGGGCCAAACGGGTTGACCTTGCCAGGGTGCGAGGGAATACGAAAAAAAGTCCTGGTAGTTGTTGGCCGAAAAAAATTACGTGGAAGGTGCAATTCTAGAAGTGCAGTGTGGAAACGGAGAAAAAAAAAATACTCAAAAAGGAGGAGAAGTTCACCGGAGCCGTTTCGAAAGTAAAAAGAAACAAATCGAGGAGAGGGAAAATTCCTCAGGAAGGGGAGAGGCGTTGAAAGGAAAATTGTAGGATTTTATTGGGTTTATGCAAGGGATGAAAAGAAAAAAAAAAGAACCATTGAAGGACGTACGGGGAACGTACTTTCCTTACACCGCCAGGCGAAGGAATCCACCAAGGAAAGCCAAAAAAGGCCGCGAGGATGGGAGAGTAGTTGTTGATCGGTATAAAGGGACAAGGGGGGGGGGGATCCAAGAACAGGACATGAGAGTGTACGAAGGGGATGGGGACCTGCAGTCAGGGATGTCGAAGCTTTGGGGGAAGTCGCAGTAACAACAGAGGGAAAGCGTTAAAAAGAGTCGAAAAAGGAAGACCAGACAGGGACGTGTGTTCGGAGGAGTCTTGGAGGTTGAGTCCTGAAAAAAAAGTCTACTGGGGTCATGGCAAGTTGTGGGGGGGGGGGGGGAAAAAAACCTGTTTGACTTTAAGGGGGGGGGGCTCTCGCGTCGGGTTAGTCCTTGGGGGAAGGGGGGGGGGAAAAAGGGGGGGGAGGGTCAAAGGATTCCCAACTCAGCAAAAGGGGAGAAAAAAGGAAAACACTTGAGAAAAAGGATCGACCAGAAATTTGCTGGAACCGGGAAAAAGGGTCAAGAAACCGGAAGGCGGAATTGTAAAGGGAAGGACGGTCACTGAAAGGGATGGAGAATACGCTCTAAGGGGGGGCTCAACGGAAGGGGAAATACCCTAGAACATGGGAGGAAGAGAGAGCCGTGCGACCAAGGACTCTTTAGAAAAGGCGAGTGGGAAAGAAAGCAACCAACTGAGGCCAAGCACTAACAAGATTATAAAAGAAGAAAGGGGATTCCTAGGGGGATCAAACTATGATCAAAAAAGCTGAAGAACATTAGGAAAAAGGGAAAAGGCCTCATATCTCGAGGTGATAGGAAAAGGCGAATAAGAAGGATAAGTTGCGAAAGCTCAGGTAAAAGGGAAAAACTTAGAAGATCTGACTCGACATATACTAAAGAAGAAAGAAAAAAATTGTTTTCGGAAAGGGAAAGACAAAGACCAAAATGAGCAGTCCAATCGAAAAGAAAAAACATTGCATAACAGCTGGGACGAAGAAAAGAAAAAAACCTAAGAAGAAAGCTCTCCACAACAACAAGTTATGGAGTGAGTCGGCCGGGGGGAGGGGGATCGGCCCGGTTGTGAGCAGGAAGTGCAGAAAGCCGGAAAAAGGGAAAAGGATCCAGAAAGAGCGCTTTCAATGGGGGACCTTGGAAGAAAACGGCGTCTGGTTCAGAGAAGAGGTAGATCGAAGATTGAGAAGAGGCCGCGGAGAAAGGAGAACGGAAGGGTCCACGTTGACATTGTCAAAAAGCCTGTCTTAAACAGGAATGCAATGAGAACCTTACATGGTCAAGGGAAAGACTGACAGCCTTCCTCGCGACCGTGAGGAAAGAAAAAAGTTTAGAAAACATTATTGAAAGTAATGGACTCCTCAAAAAGAGAAGAAGGGTTGCTTCAATCGCAACTTCTGAAAAGAAAACCCTCGGAAAAACTGGATAATGATTCTGAAAGTAGTACTCGAAAAGGGGAGGGGACAAGAACTAACTAAGGGTTTCATTTGAGGACCGAAGCCTGGCGGGGGGAGAGAATTGTCGATCCCTGACGCGAAAAGAAAGGAAAGGCCAATCAGCATCTGGTGTGGGGCTCGTGGATCAGGCGGACTGAACCGTGAAAAACGCTCACTCAAGATGAAAAAAGGAGTCTCGGGGGTAGGAAATGAGATTTGAGGAAAGGTTTCCATTAGGCAGAGTCATTGCCCTCTGGAGAATGAGAATGAAAGTCCATGACCAGCTTGCCTGGAAGCTGGTCAAAAAAAAAAAAAAAAAAACTACAAAGGGATGGGGGAAAAAGTACTTAAGACTACATGAATAAAGAGCCTGCTGAGAAATATAACATAATTGAACAGCGACTTCATAGAAAAAAAGGACCGACAGGGAGGGCCTTTGCGGGATGGATCATAGAAGAAAGGGGAAAGAAGAGGGTAAAAGAAAGGTGGCAGGGCCGGATGAGGTTGCACGATGAAAGGAAAAGAGGTGCTTGGAAAACTGTCGGGACAAAAGAAGGGTGCACCCCTCCGAAGTCATAGAGCGGCTGGACACAAAGAGGACCGTCCTGGGGGCCGGAGGACACCATATAGAGTTACGGTCATATGCCTTCCCTGAGAAGAATCAACAAAAAGATACCGACAGGTTCACCAGCCTGAGAGGAAAAAGAAGGCGGAGGTAAAAAAGAGAACTTCAAAGCCTTCCGGGAATATCTTGCGAAAATCTGAAGATGCACTGGGGAAAAAAGTCGAGCTTAAAAGAAACACGTCCAGGAAAGAGGGGGACAGAAGATCCCGTCGGGCAATGCGGTCAGAGATGGGTGAAAGGAAAAAAAAAATCGATGAAAGAGGGGGTTCTAAAATTCGAGGAACGAGAGAAGAATCGGCAGGATTGGGTTCGGTGGGGGATGTAGAGATCGGGGAAGCAGAAAAGGATCCGTGACGAAGAGCAGAGGATAAAAAATCTCAGCGAGCATGGAGAAAAAAGGGGATTAAAGAAAAAAAAAGGCGGGAGGTCACGGATCTCGAGGCACCGTTATGCCGAGGCAAGAAACTCTACCAGAAAGAACCATCACGATCTAAGAAAGGCCGATGAGGCTGTGAAAAAGACACAAGCGGCAAAAAAAAATTCCCAGAATGTGAAAAAAGAAAAAAAAAAGGGAAGGAGGGTTGAGGTATACGAAGAATGGACTTATCAGGTAATAGAAGGACATCTTGCGGTACCACTTAGGGGGGTCGGGAGAGTCGTAGTTGTACGGTGTACCATAGTCAGAAAAAGAAAGAAGAACCGACTAAACGCAAAGGACTCTACTTAGTGTAGTTGGAGGGGGGGAAGTCCTCAGAGTCGGTCAAGGGTCGAGAGAGTGACATTAACACAACCAAGGGAGTCGGGAAAGGGGAGACTCCCAGAGTAGATTCGAAAGCACCGAGGAAAAAAAAAAGAATCTGTTCAAATTACGGGAATCAAGGGTATACATGGGGACGCAAAAAATTCAATTACGGGAAATGGTATTTTTTTTAGGGGGAAGGCAACAAGATCGGACAGAAAAAAGGCAGAGAAAGCCCATTAAATCGGTCGTGACCGTTATGCTGCAATCAGAAAAATGAAAAAATGGGGACGGCCAAAGGCGATGAAAAAAAAAAAAAATTCACATGCGAAGGTATGTCGGATCGTTGATCAAACCCGAGGGAGTATCCTGAATAGGTACGGCCTTAAGATCGTCAGGAAAAACGGAAAGAGAATCGCCTACAGCCGGGAAGAGAGGCTCCCCGTTCAGAAAGGAGAGAAAAAAAATGCAATTAGCGGGCGTTATCGAGAAAGGCCGGCCAAGATCGGGGGGGACACCGAACCGTCACAACCAGAAAGCTCCAAAAAGGCGTTGCCAGGCTCACCACTCGAAAAGGCCTGGGGGGGGCCCTCGAAGGGATGATAAAACCAAAATTGCACGGGGAGGGAACATAAAAGGGAGACAGGCGGAAAAAGGTCCAAAAAAGGTCGAATGAGAAAAATCTGAAAGACCTTGGGGGGAAAAGGTGGCGACAAGACGAACCCGAAGGAAAGCCTTTTGTGGGTATAGGGTAGCAAGGTCAACCCTCCCCTTAACTCAAGACCTAAATAAAGGATCAATAAACGGGCCGGGGGGTATATATGCGATCGACCTCAGGGAAGGGAACGGGTGAAAGAATGATGCCCGAGAAAACGAAACTGTAGGGTGCTCGTCTTAACTCTAGGTGATCGATAGGGGACGTAGATGGAAACCGACGCGAAAAGGGAACGGACGACCTAACGGGAGCTAAAAGCCTCAAAAGAAAAAAGGAAATACGGCAATAGAAAATGATAGGACAAAGGGACGTCCAAGAGCAAAGACGACGAAAGGGAAAAAAAAAAAATGAGGAGGGAAAGAAACTCCCGAAGACAAATCTCAGCCGAGAATACTCCTCACATGGGAAAAACACCAACAAGGGTAGTCCGTTGGAAAAGAAAAGTCGTCTTGGATTTAAAGATGAGCGGCGCAAATAATCGCGAGGGAAGACGGCCTGAAGAATCACGGAAATGGGACCTTGAGCGTCGGCCGCAAACCAGACGGGTTAGAGAGGAAGGGCTATACTGCAAGGGGGGGCTCACGGGGGAACGCGATCGTTGAGAAAAGGAAACTTTCTAGGGGGGAAAGCTACTTCACATTGTCCGAAAGCACTAGAGGGGGAGTCAAAATCATGTTCAAGAAAGTGGGGTGATCGGGAAAACCGAGGAGGGAACCGTGAGAGGCAAGGAGTATTAAAACGCAAGCGCTTAAAGCAGAACCATTCTTCTGCTGGAAAAAAGGTGCCGATGAAAGACTTGGAAGATCTTAGTCCGGTCTAGGAAATTACCGGCACCACAAGGAGGTCAAGGATGCAGCGCGTTGTGAAAAGCCGTTGCTTCAAAGCGGAATGGAGTACAAGGTTCCTGGGGGGATTTCTCATAAGGCATTGCTCTCTGCATGTATGAGGTTGAAAACCTCGAAAGTGCAATTCCTCGGTGACACTCGTAGATTGTGGGGAAAGGGTCTAAGGGCGGCGATGAAGGGTCGACCATTGGCGGGTTCCAAGACAGAAGGGACCGAGCGTGTGTTAGGGGGTTCAAGAGAAGGGGTCCAAGAAAAATATCGCTCGAAGCAAAGATTTGGGGATTAACGGGCATTAAGAGGCCCACTTCTATTGGGAAGCTTGAAGGTACGACATCGAGTAATGACGGGGAAATCAGATAAGAAGAAAGTCATCCGGGAACGGGGTTCCCGAGCCACTGGGGAACAGACCTTCAGGAAATGCATGGAGAAAAAGCTCTTTCTAGGGGGGCTGCGAAGTGATCTAGAAAGACCGTTGGAAGGCATGACAAAAGTGAGAATAGGCCGGCAATGGGAGAGCCATCAAACCGCTGTTCAAGACCAAGGAACAAAAACTAGAAACGTAGGGAAGAGATCTGGGCGAGTAAAAACCCCAACCCGCAAGAGAAAAAAAAAAAAGCTTGAGGGACTCGGGTCGAACGATCGGTGACTGGAAAAGTGAGGAAAAAAGCAATCACCAACAAACGGGACTGGAATGTAATAAGTCAGGGGTGCACTGGGGAAAAAAAAAAAAGGAAAAAAAGCCATTTGAAAAAGCTGAGCGCATACGTCTAGGAAACTAGCCTGGAAGGGACTGAAGAGGATTGGTACAAAAATAAGAAAACTGAGGAATGAAAAATTCATGTTGGGGTGGGCACGATTTCAAAAAAGGAGGAAAAGGCTATAGAAAAAGCTTCATTGCCAACTGCTTTGAAACCTTTGGAAAGTCCGGCGGCGAGGTGGATGATAAACACGCACGAAGCGTCCTAGAAGAAAGGGCTGGTGGGATATCACTGGGAAAAGGAACTGGCTCAGATACTCTGATGCCGGGACGAAGAAAAGCGGGAAGAGAGAAGCTGGTACAATAGAGAAATAGGGAAATTCGATGGGAAGAATCCTTAACAAGGCGAAACCTTTGTGCGAGCCGCTGCACAGAAAGGAAACCACCAAAAAAAGAAGTAGGGGGGGCCGCAACAGTCCCCAGAAACATAAGTAGACCGAAGAATTTCCCTGTAGGATAGAACACACGGAGATTCGTTTGAAAAAAAGAAAAAAGGGAGAGCATTGGAGGAAAAGGCTTCTAAGAGGACCCCCCGTGGAGATTCAGCAAAGGGAGGATCGCCAGACGACAATTTGGAATGTTGGATCAAGAAGAGAACGCGAAGGGGAATCGCAAAGGAAGCACCCGTTGGAAAGAAAGTGTGAGTGAGGAATCTCCCCTCTTCAGGAAGGAAGCGTCGAACTATTCCGTTCGACCTCGAAGGGAACAACGCAGAAGGGAAGTTGCGAAGTCCGGAACAGAGGTAAAAAGTTTGAGCAAGGGGGTTTCAAGGAGTGGCGGGGCTCAATGGTATGGTGCAGCGAAAGGGAAGGGGGGGGGAACCTTTAGGAGGGCCTCCCTGAGAGTCCTTTACCGGATCTGGGGGGAATAATCACCAACGAAAGAAAAGGGCGAATGAAGGGAGAGGAAGCCTCATCCCAACTTCCGCGCCAGGGGCTAGAGTGTAGGGCTTTGAAGAAGTAAAGGAGGGGGAGGTCAGGGTAAAGGTTTCGTCAGAAGGGACTCAGTCCCCTACGATTCGAGGAAGACTCGGACAGAAAAATCGAGGAAACCCAAAAAAAGGCCCTGGGACAAAGCCCATACGAGAACCTCACCCGACTGACGGAGTGATCGTGTCAAAGGAAAATCCTGGAAGAGACTTCGGGAAAAAGGTTACAGCGACCCCGAGGGGTGAGACGCCGTCCGGAAAGAACATTGCAGGAACAGACTCTAACCGCGTTTGCGAAAGAAAACAATGGGCGAAGGAAAAGGTACATGATTTGTACTCATTGAACGAACCAGCTTTACAGGGTGAAACGAGAGGAAAGCGAAAAACTCGGGGGAGGGGGGAAAAGACTCCAGGGACCTATGTGACCCGAATCATGGAGTGTGAAAGGACGAAGTCAAGAGAGGCGCCGGGCAAAAAAAGAAGTCTCTTGACGCAACTCCAAAATGGCAAGAAAAGCGTGAAGCTGGTTCATCGCGGACTCTAAATTGCCCATTCTAACCTTGAGATCACGAAAAGAAGGATACGATGAGGTCGAGCGGCTGAGAAAGAAGGATACGGAAGGTCCATAAAGGATAGCAGGGTGCCCCCGCCGCGGAGAACAAACCGAAAAAAAGATCTCCAAACAGAATCGGAAAACAATCCCTAGAGGTGGGGGAGAAAGAAAGGATATAGCTAAAATCGCCATATGAGGGAATCCCGATAGAAAAAGGAAGGTGTGGGGGGGGGACAGGCTCCGAGCAAAAAAAGGCCGACGACCATACTGCACGAGCACACAAGGTAGGAAGAAAGAATTTAGAAGGGGAAAAACCTGTGTCCTTGAAAAGGAAAAGCCTGTTGGGAGATATCCGGCTAATCATTGAAAAGGTCCGTAGGGGCCAGGGGCCAAAAACAGTTTGAGCGGACCGTATCTTCTGTCTGGAAAAATTGAGCGAGGCGAGAGTGTGTAGGCAGACTATTGACGCACACTGCAGAGATTGCCTGTGGTCTCTAACAAAGGAAGACGAGAGCCTTCAGGGAGATTGCTTCAGGGAAAACTACTGCAAGGGAAGGGGAGGAACATTATTAAACGATAATCTCTATCCGTCGATCAGGGGGGGCTTGAAAAAGTTGCACTCGAAGCGCCTGGGCGACGATGGATCAGGGTCCCGGCTGGGACCGTCAAAGCCTTTCCAAAAAAGAAAAGAAACGCGGTCGCGGGGGAAGGAACAGCGTGATGACCAAGGGAGGGGATATGTGCGCTACGTCCGACCGGGGTACCTGAGGTGCGCGACATTCAGAGGGGGTCTATCGAAAGATGTCCAAGGACAGCGGACGTCGCAAAGGAAGTTTGTAAACGAAGCGGGCGGATCGGCACAGGGCAAAGGGAGTCCAAGGAAGCAGGGAAGCGCTTGCAATGGAAGGAGAAGGCCGTGAAAACCAATCAGGGACATCCGATCAAGGCGGGTTTGGTCGAGATGGGATGACAGGCTGACCGGAGAGCGATTGGAGTGCACTCCTAAAGCGACCATCGGAGCCTGACGATATTACGAAAAGAGTACACGAGAGAATCAGCCCAAAAAAAAGAGGGGAGAAAACGGCGTCAAGGGGGGAAGTTTTCAACGAACATCAGGGGTGCGCCGACGAAAAGGAGCAATTGAAGAGATTTGCGGGGAAAGACGTGGACCAAATGGCACAAGAAGAAAGGGGAAACAATGAAGAACGTTCCAGAAGGACCCGAAAGTGGGAAAGAATATCAGAGCCCGCCAAAAAACCGACGGCGCAACAGGGAATGTGTCGAGAAAAGAGAACCGAACGGTTGCAAGTTCGGGTAAATCGCTTATCCCGGGAGGAAGGAGTCTGAGAGGACAGAGGTGACTGATAAAAAAATTCCTCAAACACACAAAAACTCCGAATGGTGAAGTCCCGATAATCATATGGGGGTACACCAACTTCAAGACTTCGCGGAGGAGGAGTCGACATTATGGCAAAAAAACCCATAAAAAAAGAGGGTCACTCCAAACTGTAAAAAAAGGTGGGTACCCTGTCTTGGATTCTTTCCTGTCGGCCCTTAGCTGCCAAACTTTCCGTCGGGCTCGGAAAAATGTTTTGCGAAGCCGTAGAGAACGCACAAATCGCACGGGAGAGGTGTGTCGTCTCTTGTGAATATCACGTTGAGGCAAGCCGCACCGTGCAAGAACTGGGGGGAGGGATATCTCAGAGAACGAACAAAAAAGAGAGAAGGACCACGGAGTACCAAAGAAACAAGATCTCTAGCCGTAGCCGAAATAGAAGCTTTGCGATGGGGAGAGAACGCGACAGAACCCGGGCTTGCGGAAGAAGCGGCGCAAGGTCAACATTCCAACAGAACGTGCAAAATCCCCGGTGAGGGGGGGGAATGAAAGAAAGTAAATGTCGGTAAAGCTTGTTTTGGGGAAAAGTTTGTTGGGGATATTCAGTCAATGTGATACGCAAGAAAAGTTCACTATCCGGCTGCCGCGAAAAATTGGGGGAATCTAAGCCACCACTAGGGGGGGAAAAAACACTCATGTCTGGCGGAAGGGCGGTTGTGTTGGTTTCTTCTAGGCCTGGAGCATCGAAAAGTACCGGGGGAAAATAAGCGAGAGGAATAATGAAAAAGTCTGCGGGATAAGGGACTTGTCTCAAACCGCAAACAACAAGGCAGACTTCAGAGTAGGAACTGTGTACAATGGATTTTTAAAGGGGAGGGTGAACGGACGAACGGGGTATGGGTTAAATATATTGGAATAGGACCAGGGTCTTGAAGATCCACCCCAAAAAAGAAAGGGCGCGCAAAGAGCCCGGCACTCGTGGGGGAAAATTACTTATTGGATCCGTTCTCGGCCCGCGAACGGAGCGCAGGACGGGTTCGGGAAACCGATAAGAAAAAGAGATCAAGTACCAAGAAAAAGTGGGAAGCATGCGGGACTCCCCGTTCATATACTCGCCAGAACCAAGTCGCGGGCGTTAAGATCAAAGGAAGGGTAGACCACTTCGGAAAGAAAAATTGTGAAAAACTTCAAGAACTGTGAAGGACGGACACCGGGGGGGTTGCCAAACCAAATAAACCTTCGACACGCTGAGCCCGAACACGGGAGAGGAAAGCGCAGTGAGCGTAAGGAAAAGCATTGAATGGCACAGCCAGGCGAATTTACAAACCTCGGGGAAAGACCGACCAATAAAGTAGCACAGGACACGCCAAATGTTTTGGGAAAACGCTGAAGGAAGGACTCCGGTGGGGGGATTCAGTCTGGAATCGTCGACGGAGCCCAAAAAAAAAATCATGAGGTGCGCGAGACATGCAAGGGGCCAGCGAAAGACATCTTATATAGCGGGGACTCGGTCTAGCGTTTATAGAATTGGTAGTGCTTAAGGGAAAATCAGCACCCGCTCAAAATTCGTTGCCAGGGAGTTATCGAGAAAACGGGAAAAGATGGGAAGATCGCCAGGGGAGGCAAAGCGACCAGAAATCCCGGGCAAAAAGAGGGACGAAACTAGCGCCACCCTCTCGTCAGACGAACCATCGGCTCAAGAAAGTCCTAAGCAAAGGCAGAAGGGACGGAGAACAATCGCCAGATTATGAATGATAGAGGAACGCCTGATCAGACGGGGAAAGGAAACATTAATGCAGGACTCTGCAACAAGGGGAGGTGAGGAAAGTTTGTCAGTACTGGAGCCGCCTTGCTTGGACGCTACGCGCCTGTGGCTCGATCCGAGGAAGTGTCTGGGGGAGAGATTCTTTTTGCTTCTTGGAATGGGAAAAGGTATCTTCAGGGATAAGGGCGGCGCTCGTGGCGGCCAGTCTAGTACGTGATGGCGCGCCGTGGAGTTTCGAGAGGGGAAACTGGAAAAGGACTTTCAACGGAACGCTGGAGAAAAAAAAAGAGTCCTTCATGGGAGAATCGTCTTAAAGCCAGGCTCAAAAGGAGTCACTCGATGCAAAAACTGAAAAGAGGTCATAAGCACCGCGCAAACGACTTGCGTGCAAGGGGGGTATTGCGGATGGCCTCGCACTGCAGCTAAAAGGTCGCAAGAAGGGTTTTTCCCGATTTAAAAACTTCTAGCTAACAGAAGCACTAAAGTCCAAAGCACTTAAGAAATTCTCTCAACGCGGACTGACAAGGAGACAAATCACCGATGATAAATCAGTAGGAAAACAGAAAGTTCGGGGTTCGCTGACCTAGCAAAAAAAAAAAGGGAAGGGAAGACGCGGCCGGAAAACAGGGGAGTGTTTGAACCGCGTGGTGAGGGAGCTAACGGGGGGAGGCTCGCTGGAGAAAAAGAGGGGATGTGAGAAGTTAAGGCGGGAAGAATACCTGTGCGGAGGAGCATGGAGGGAGAATTTCGTGTCCGAGGGAGATTCAGCTCTAGGATCAAAAAGAGAAAAGGTTTTTGAGGCCTCAGAGAAGGTGGGGTTCTGTAGCATCCTACGGGATGTCTCAGCTAAAAGGAGGGTTCCGAAAGGCTAAAAATACCGGAGGGAAGGGTACATCAAGCCGGCACCGGGCGTCTCTTCACTGGCAATCCTCAAGGAAAAATCTGACGGGGGGGAATCGCCTTTGGAAGAACCGTTGGTGACTATTCTGGAAAAAAAAAGAACTGACGAAAAAAAAATGGAGGCAGTCACGCTGCCCGGGTTCCAGAATAAAGATGGTTCCAAAAGGCGTTGCGAGTTGGAAAAAAAAGCACGTAAAAAAAATCTAGGGGAAAAGTTCACGCAAGGGAATTCGCTCCTGAAACACCTGTGGGAGGGGGACTTTAATCCTGTAAGAGGGGAAAGAGAAAAAAAAAATGACCAATCAAACAACAAAGATCCGCGAAATCTCTGAAATGGCAAAAATTATAAAAAAAAAAAGACGTCTCGGCGCTCGGGGTATAAAACCTGGCTGAAGAGGGACAAAAAAAACAGAGGGGAACCCCCCAAGGCCATGCAAGGGGAAAAAGGTACCAAACGTAAAAAGAAAACTGCTAATACTTCGGCTCATAGCGTGCCTGTGTCCTGGGCGGAAAGGGGGGTTCAAAATTGAATCGGGGCGGAGGGAACGGTTCTAGCAGTGCAGGCGGGGGGGTCAAAGCACGCTTGGGCGCCGGCTACGGCGGAGGGACAGCGGGGAATCAGCTCAACAAGAACAGAGAGGATCACGTCGTAGACGGGCGTCACGGATCCGAAGCAGTTAGAAGGAGCAAAGACAAGGGGGCGGAGAAAAAAATAGGAAAAACATCGAAAATGAAGGAACGGAAAAAAATCTGTCAGAGGAAGAAAAAACCACCAGCCAAATACTGGAAATGCAAGCATAAGGGGAAGGATCTGAAACTTAAAGAGGGGATGAAAAGCCATCAGCTGTTTTAGGGTGAAAAAGGTTGGGGTACCTGCAACAGGTTATATGCGCAGAAGAGATCGGAGACGGCCCTCGGGGGGTGATAAAACCTCCAAAAAGTTCTGGCAGCAATGTCTCGGAGGTGATTGCATCGGAGAAGAAAACAACTCCTGGAATAGCAAACACAGCAGAAGTTTCAGAAAAAAAAAGGGGCGGAAACCAAAAAAAGGCTACCAAAAAAAAAAGGATAACATGGCAGGAAACTGCGGGGACAACAGAGGAAAAACGTCTAATTAAAAGGAGGGTTCAGGGGGGGGGAGCAACGGGGGAAGAATCAGCGTAAAGCAGCGTGGAAAAACTGTCTGAAAAAATAATTGAACTAGTTGGGGGTCTTGCTGCCATCGCTCAAAAAGAAACGCCAACCGGTGAGCCGCAAAGGCGAAAGAAAATAGAACATCATCGAAGAGGTCGTGAGGGGTATCGGAAAAAAGAAAAAAGCCCTGCTTGAGGAATCGTGCCGTATATCGTCTGCCAGCACCTCGAGATCTGGGGAGGACCGGCAAACAAAAAGCCGGGGAAGCGCACAGAAAACTATCATAAACCTTCGCGGGGGCTGATCGATGCGCTTCAATCCGGCCCGGAACCATTGGGGGAAAACTTCAACATCACAGAGAGAGCGATCGTTGGAAAAAAAGGAGCACCCCAAAGCGTTTCGAAAAAAACGCAAATTGCCACTGAGAAGGCCGCGAGCTCAAACCAGTTCTAGGAACATTAAGGGGAATTAATAAGAATCGGAAAAAACTCAAACTGAGTGGGTTCAGTCGGCCAGGAGAACCTACAATTTTTTCGAGCAAGAAAGCCTGGTCGTCGCAAAAAACCTCCTGGCAAAAAAATCGTAGAGGTAGGCTCATTTGACGGTGCCAGGGAACCCCAATTGAAAAGGAGAACGCATTTCAAGAAGGAGCCTCGGGGGGGTCAAAAAAAGTATAACTGAGAGGAAGAAAGAAAACGATTACCCAAGAATGTCGAGAGGTGCGGTGCAGTCGGACCTCATGATCGGGATAACAAATGAACGTATAAGGAAAGCCGGACCATGTCGAAAAAAAAAAAACATACCAGAAAACACACTACCTAAAACATACATAAAGAAAAAAGCATAATACACCACCATCTACACTCATCACGCTAACAGTTTTCAGCCGGAGAAGGAAGAAAAGAAAAGACATAAAACTATCATACATAAATCGCAAAAAACATCCAACTCCCACGACAAAAAGAAAAAAATCCCTAATACAAACACGGACTAAATCTCTCATCACAATAACTACAGGAAGATTTCGTTTGAAGTACTGGGGAGGGGTTACAAAGGGATCGTCGGGAGCCGGGATAAATCGGGGGGTTAACTGGTCTGGTATTAGGGCTGAGACCGATGGGGTCGAGCAAAAGGGAAGGTCGGCTACGCGGACGGGATGAAAAGGGGTGCGGCGCGGTCGACCCTGGAGTCTTCGTTCTGGAATGTAGTCCCGTTCGATCAACCTGAGGGGGTCAAGGGATTACAGCTTTACAAGAAGGACTTCAGAGCCGGGCCATTATTAACAAAGGGATATCGCTATAAATTCTTGGGATGACGGGAGCACCTCGGGAAGAAGATGGTCGAAGGGGGGGGGGGTGGAAAGACGCGTGATCCGAAAACGGCCTTTGAAAAAAAGGAAACGGAATGATGGGAAGCGGGAAAAAAAAGGGGGGGAAAAAAGAAACAAGGGGGGAGTGAATGAGGCGGGTCCGACCGAGGGAACCTTCGGTGGAGTCGTTTCTATACGAAACGCTCCAGAAATCAGAAGGAGCTCGCTGAGGAGGGTGTTTGTAAAAGTTTCTGAAAAGAGTGGTGCGACGGAAGCTCGCTGATCGGTTCCTGCGCAAAATTGAAGGGACAAGGTGTGTGAGGAGTGGCTTTCAAAGGGAGACCGTAAAAAAAAACATTAAGAAAAAAGCGATCATAACCCTAAGGGGTAGGCGGGATTAACGGGGAAAAGAGAAAAGGGGTTCGGAAAAAAAACGACTACTGGGATGCCGAAGGGATCTGCCGAGGGACACGTACACGGACGGAGACACTCATTCAAGGGCTCTGGCGTCAGACCTAGGTGGGGGACTCACATCTGCATTCAGGGAAAAAAGAGAATCAGACTGCTGGGACACCGGGTTTTAGGGGGTATCTATGGGAGAAAGACACAACCGCGGGGAAGTTTTCCGCAACAAATTTCAACTAGAAAAAAGTCACCAATCCAATGGCCCTCCCAAAGAACCCAGAATGCGCAAGAAGAGGTTGGTCGGAGGAAGGAAAACATGTGTCAAAAAGCAAAAACTCAAGAGACTGCTCAGGGACGAACTGAATCCGGGTAGGCTGAATTCGGTCGAGGAAGCGGGGGAAATGTATCCGAATGCAACAACTGCGGGAAAACCTGCCATAAAGTAACCTTCTGCAACGGAATGTACTCAACTAAGCACCAAGGTGTAAAAACTACTAGATGGGAGGTTCTGAAGGAAGTGAACAAAACTGGGAAGAGTTAAAAAAGCTGTCGGAAATAATTGGGGGGGAAACGCGGGTAAAGTAATCCTGCACGGCTAAAATTGTGGGGGAAAGTGAGATCCTTCAGGAGAGGTCCTCCGGGTTCGCACACTCCGGACCCTATGCGGCTGGCTGTGTCACTGCTGGGGTGGCGTTTGATATCACTTGCAAGGAGCGGAAAGCTAGTTAGGTAGGAACGCGGCAGCGTCAGGAGAAAAAAAGCTGCAGAAACAACAAAAGGGGAACATTAGGGAGGGAAACACGGGGGGGGGGCTATGCCACAAAGGACGGGTGAACCAAAAACGTTATGTCCAAACAAGTGAAAACTCGACCCACAAGAAAAGCGAGAGGAGGAACCCCTCGAAAACCACGCAAAAAATCGATCCTACAAAGGAAAATCCGGATGCTTTAAGCTGACAAAGGCTGGCAATGAGGGCTCAATACCCTCGGGGGTTAATGGGGGGGCAAAGGAATGCTCAAAAAGCTCCGAGACACACGTGTGACTGTGTGGGAATCTTGGTGGAAAACCGGGAAGCAGTCTGTCTGCGGAGAAATTGTGATAAGCCTGGGGAAAGCAGGTCCCCGAAGAGGACCTTCACCGACTAAAAAGGACGATACGAGTTCACGTTCGAAACGGACAGTCGAAAAAATGGCCGAAAAAGACAACCTAGGGGGAACTCATGACCCGGGTGGGTGGTTCTTTGGGAGAAAAAAACACCATTGCTTGGCAGAGGACCCGAGTGAAAACTGGCCTCCAAAAAAAAAAGTCGTCTTGGGTGCCATTGAGTGAAGTCCACCCCCGCAACAGTTCGCGCCACATGCGATGCCGAAAAAGAGAGGCTACACAAACAGTCGCGCCGGACGTGTGGACAATTCGGAGCACCAGAAGGGAGAAAGAGTTTATAGGAGAATACTCGGGTGTTCAAAAAAAGAATCAGGAGTTCATCCAGCCCCTCGGAGTGACCAGTGAAAAGCTACCAACGCAAGCATGTGCTAAAGGAAAAAACGCGCTCATCAAAGAGCAAATCGAGCCGACAGGCAGTAGGACACTCCCGCTCGTCGCTTGAAAGTGTAGATCCAAGGCACACCCTAGAAACTTGAAAAAAGCGAGCGGGAAATGAGCAACGTAGGAAAAAAAAACGACGAGAATTTACGCCGAACAACCTACATGATTGGGCATTATGTAAGAAAGGGTAAATCTTTACGAAAAACACAAACGTTGTTTTAGGGGACGTGAGAGACAGATGTTTTCGCGGACGGACCGAAAGAAAGGCAAGGGGGTCGCGGCGAAAGACGGCAAACCAAATCAATCGTCCCTCCCAGGAAAAGACGCGGGAAAAGGCTGTAAAAAATCTTTTTAAAGGTATACGACGAGTGGAAGGGAAAGTTGACTCTGGTAACGCGTTGGGCTAACCTTGATGAAAAAGCGTACTGATAACGGGGGGAAAAGACTCAAGGAAATAGAATTAAGGGCAAGCTTACGGCGGAAGATCTGGAAGGGCAAGGGGGAAAGGCGTACATGTAGAACGGAAAAGATCAAGTACCGAACAGAGACGGCAGCCACGAGCCCCCAGCGAGATACGGCCAGAGGGGGGACCCTAAGGGAGTATACGAAGGATTAGGGAGAGAAAAGTAGGGTCTCGTCAGGAAAGGCAACAGGCGCCGGGAAGTGTACCAGAACCACGCACAGGGCAACGGACTAGAAAGAAGGACATAAAAAGAGGACAGTTTCCGGAGAACTCCTCAAGGCATGAAAAAAAAAGCCTCCGATCGGGAAGGGCGATTGGGGAGTCGCTTAGGGAATTCACCTGGGTTATGCCTTGGGCCGAAGAGAAGGCCCGGTAGAGAGGGGGGGGGATCATTGGAGGAAAGCGTTCAAAGCCGTTTTCGAAAAGGAAAAGAATGTCGAGGCACCCGGCGATCGGTTTCGTGGACATTCAACGTTCTCCGATCAGACCGCAGGAAAGATGGGGCGCGGTCCAAGTAAAAAGAAAGGGACAAGGTTCTGGCACTTATAGAGAAGCGAAATGATCGCTATTAAGAAACGGCGGAGACAGGAAAGACTCGCAAATACGACGATGGATCGGTTTGGGACCGGCGGTGGGACCTGAAGGACTGAGGGACGGCCTGGAAAAGGGGCGGTCTGCAAACTTAGAAACCTCGCGTTTATAAATCGTCTTCCAAAGAAGAACAGGAGTTCGTGGCAGGCCAGGGGGAAAGCATGGTCGGGAGCCTGGAGAAGAAAAAGCCAGCAATCCATGTCCAGCCTCCGTGTGGGGGAGAGAAGGGAAGTGGTAAAAGGCGGCGAGGGGAAAATCTCGCTGGACGGCATCAAGAAGGTGCAGGGGGGCACCGATCGGGGAAGGAAGGATGCGGGTAAAAATTTCGGGGGCATGAAATAGAATCCAAAGAGGGCTGATGGGGACACTCTGCTGGACCGGATTAAAAATGCAAAAGGGAGGGCTTGGTGGAAAATCAAGATGAACTGCTAAGGCGATAAGGAACGTAATCGGAAGCATTCCGACTCAGCCCGAGACCGGCGATTGTACCCAAGAAATGGTTCCCCTCGCAAGTGAAAGGGACGAGTGCGTAAAAAACAATCATCGGGAAGGGAAAACACCGTTTGTGGAGGGATCGAGCGATGGCAGCAGAAAAGAATGCAGAAGGCCAGGTGAATAAGGAAATACAGTTGGAAGAACCGGTTCACAGGCGAAGAGAAAAACAGGCGGGGAAAAGCACCCCCGTATCATTGAAGCGACTCGTGGGTGAGAGGAAACCGCCATGGGGAAATCCGCTTGAGAGGGGGTACTCGAACTGACGGTAGAATTAAGGAATCCTTACAGCAGGGAATGCCCTCCAGGACCGACAAAAGGCGTCACTCAGGAGAAGCCTGCTCTGGACGAACCGTCGCCAAACTAAAAAGGGTCCTAGAAGCGTCTGATCAACGCGGGAGGATATTAGCAACCGCTGTAGGAAGAAAGGGGTACACAAAGGTACAAGTCGAGTCCCACTTTAAGAGAAGCGTCGGTCCACTGAAAAGGGGAATGCAAGAAGCTGGAATGGGTTGTCCAAAAATTCTCGGGGAAGGCCTAGGCCGGGGGAGTTTGGGGTCGGCAGGGTCTTCAAGAAAGGCACCGTAATGCTACTAAGCCTATCTCAGAAGGAACGTGGCTAACTCCCTGCCGAAAATCAGCAACCACAACAATGAGGAGGGAAAAGGCGAAAAAACGAAAAACTTATAGAAAACCAAGCCAGAA
>Ga0179593_1471539_pt1 | contig 22445 bp, 18 predicted proteins | sample CZODoug2_1_08_16_FD_185931 | JGI IMG/M metagenome (GOLD analysis project Ga0179593, IMG submission 185931) | Vadose zone soil fungal communities from Angelo Coast Range Reserve, California, USA - CZODoug2_1_08_16fungal (PacBio error correction) | ecosystem: Environmental > Terrestrial > Soil >...
TAAGTGAAAGCTAAAAAGTACTTTGAGCTCTAACGGAGAAAGATACAAAAAGGTCAATTCAGGGTACTGCCGAGCCCGGAAAAGAAACCGCAAGAAGGCGAGTCTTAACGCAAAAACTTTTCAACAAACAAACCGGGCAAAGGGAAGTTGGGCAACTACCAATCCATCACTTCGGCGCGCGAGAAGACGCCAGACCGACCGCAGCTGGTTGCACCCGCTCAGGGACGCGGCAGGACAAGGGTGGGAGGAGAATTCCTTCTTCAGGGCTGTAAAAAAGGGGCGTCGCATCAATTCCCAGTCTTGGGCACAAAAAGAAGACAATCCCTGCGGAGTACGCCCGACGATTGCAGCCAGAAGAAAAACACCTCGCGAAAAGGGGAGCCCTGTTCGCAGCGTAGGACCAAGAAGGAACGGAAACGGGAGATTCAGGGCTCCTGAGAAAAGTTACCTCCTCTACATAAGAAAAACAGCGGGGAACAATTAACGGAGAGTCCGGGAGCTGGGTCAAGAGTGCGGAAGGGAGACTGGGATTCAGGCTGAAATAATGGAAACTAAAAGAGGGGGAAAAAGATAGTTTCGGAACGTACTTCGGCGGTGGGCCGACCACGCTGTAGAAAGCAAAAGGCATTAGGGTCAGCATGGATGTTAGGAGACGAACGCCACCAGAAGCGGACGTCGAGGTCAGGAGCCGCGCGGGATCGTCTGAGATTATGCTACCAGCCAATGTAAAGACACGGGAAAAAAGATTTGGCGGCTACCTTCCACATCAGAGCAAAAACCCTGCTCCACTTGAGCCTGAGGGGAAAACGATGAAAATCAACTTCGCGAGGAGGCTCTCTCTTATTCAACGTGGAAAGGAAGGGGGAGTAACGTACTTAAAAATTGGACCCGTCTCCGAGAGCGAACACGGTTCAAAAATCTGGTCCATAAAGAAAAAATGTGGCCGAAGCGTCAGGATAAGCAAAGGCCAATAAATTCTTCAGGGGGGTTCCTGGATAGCTCACAGAGGGTGGGGTTTTGCGGAGACACGGACGGCACCAACGAAGGGCCGGGCAGGGGACCAAGCACTTCAAAGTCTCTTAAAGACCCGTGCATATCCGCGATCAAGAAAGAACCGGACAAGAGAACAGAGGGGCTACGAAGGAAAAAAAATCAGAAAAGAGGGAAGACAGCGGCGCGAAACCACAACTGCACCAAAGAAAGAACAAAGGCGCGACGCGGTCAACAGAGACATCAACATCAGGGGTCCTGAAAAATTCGACAGACGGGACTCCGCTGGGGGACGTGTGGGATGGGGCGAAACTCGGCTGCTTACAGGTTTCTGAGGAAGCAGCATTTCCTGCGGAACTTCGGCGCTAAAGGGTGCGTCCACCAGAGAAGACGATTCGGGGAGCAGGTTAGAGATCTCCAACGGAGCATGCGTGGACTCTCCCTTCGCGAACACGGAAAAGAGACCGGGGGGTCATGCAGGCATGGAAAAACCACGCTAGCTATCCCCTCCTAAAAAAAGACGTCATTGCCCACAAGGAAAAGAGCAGCAAATACATAGGAAGAGGTGAAACACAGCAGGACTAACAGACAATCAAGATCAAGAACCTTCATCAGATTTAGAGAAAGGAGGGACGTGAACTATCGGCATCTTATGTAGTCTGGAAAAAGAGATTCTGCAAAGGGAACTTGATCAGGAGCGTGAAGTCAAGGAATCGAGCAACAAAACCTACGATCGCCTGCTGGAGGAAAGATAGCGCATCGAGTTGTGAGTAAAAGATCCAACAAGAGAAAAAGCATCAAAAAGCTTGAGTAACATGCTTCGTATGTGGATCCGCATCGTTAATTCAAAGCGGAAAAGTGAGGGGTATCGATCAGTGCATCGAGTGAAGGACATGGACTTCACGAGCAAACTCACCTCGCCAAGAGCACCCAAGAAGGGGGGCACCTGAATATATCTGGGAAGCTAGGATCTTTGCGACCAGTTCGGGATCTCTTACAGATCTAGAAGAGGGGAGAGAAACGGAGCCTCATTGAACCATGAATCCTTCGCTGCGCAGCCTGCAGGCAAAAACAACCCTGAAGTGTCGGCGTGTGAATACACACCTTGTGCAGTCACACACCGAACTTGGAGTTATGAACAGAAGAGGGGTTAAATCACGCGACGCCGACAAGGTTTGACCAGGGAATGAAGATGCTTGAAAGGTTCGAATCCTGGGACATCCGCGATCAAGAAAAGAGGGGGGGGGGTTTGGGGGTAGGGAAATAGGCATTCTTCGTCCGTAGACCAAGGGGGGGTTTTTGCAAGAACCAGCTCGGGCAAAGGCTGGGCCGGTGATTAGCATCCCCGAAAAAAAGGTAGAGGACGATTTCGCTTGGGCTCTACCAAACGCAAGAAAAGAGAGTCAAGTTTGCCCGGCTCACTGAACTCAATGGAAGATGCTGGAGGTACATGGCGTCGTTTGAGGAAAAAGAGATAGGGAGGGCCTGAGTAGACGGAAAAGATAGAACTCATTTCGGGGCGGCCGAAAGGGGTGAACCGGCTGGGAACCTCGCGGGTGAGTTCGACGTTGAGCGACAGGTCCGCTTAAAAAAGGGTGAGAAGTAAATGGGAAGCAAAGTACCGATTGCACAGCGGGGTACCAAAAAACCTGAAGTGGCTAATGGCGCAGCGGAGTTTGCGTTAAAAGTTAAGATTGACTTCAAGCCACATCACAAGGGTATAACAGGAGAAGGTGCGGGCAAATGCTACCGTTGAGGAGGTCAGGATCAACAAGGTATGATGAAAACGAGAGATACCGAGCGATGCGGAACTACCTATTCTCTCGATGAACGAAAGGGGAGGAAGGGGCGGCCGCACTTCAGACTAAAACGCAATTGAAAAAGAGCGATGGATGGGGAGAGCACTCGTTTTATGGGGATAAAAATGGCTGCCAACGGAATGGACTTGAACGAGAAAAGTACGTACGGGGGGAAACCAAGGTACTCTAAAGGAAAGAAAAAGAAGGTGGAAAACCGGGACGGGCACACATCTACCCGCGAAAGGTTCGATCGGAAGGAGAGAAAAGGCCTCAAAAAATTAATCGAAATCAGATACAGCCAGAAGTGAAAGAGCATAGAGAGTACGCTCTTAACAAGGGGAGAGGAAGGGGGCGATCGAACACCGTTTGAACGGAGTGACCCACCAATCTGACCTCCTGTTTCTCGAAGGAACCGGGGGCCAATCGCATTTTTGAGAGAAAACTACAGTAGGTTGGCTGCAGAAACAAAAAAAAAGCCGTGGAATAGACGTACGCCAGAAGGTCGAAGGTCCTACAGGCACCGAGAAAAATCGAGGACGCGGATTCGATGAGTGGGAAGAGAAGCGACAAAGGGAAAAGGCAGAAACTGAATTCTCGGCGTGTCACCGATCAGGGAGGAAGAAAGAAAGTATTGTGGGACCTGAACAAGGTTTATTACTCAAGGGACGTGGGAATCAGATTTGCCCACCCCCCGCCAAAAAAAAAAAAGCATTAGGGAAGACAGCGATCCAACGTCGTCGAAGAATTGTCACCGAGCCTCGAAAAAAAGGCCAAATCGATCTGGTACGGGTAATCAAGAGAAGGGGTTTAGGGAATGCGCGTAGAGGGAAGAAAGAAAGAGGTATCGGGCGTAGAAAAGGGCCATGGAGTGTACCGGGAACCCCTAATTGACCGCATGGGGAATCCCTCGGAGAACAGGTGCACCGAGAAAGGCCGAGAGTGACGGGTGAAGGGGGAGTCATTACTAGAAGCGAGAATGGTAAGTCCCGTCAAAAAAACGAAGAGTGTGTCACGAGGGAAAAAGTCAGGACCGGCTCCAGCGGCTGTCCCTGATACAGGGAGAGAAATTGACGATTCTCGGCAGAGAATATATGTCACGCAAGAAAGAAGAAATCATGGCATAATAAATTGGAATGACGAGGAGTACAGGATGATGGAAAAAAACAAAAATCAAACGACATTAATCGAAATTGAATCCGTGGTGAAGGGGGTAACAGGTAAGGAGGAGCGGGGGGATCCCCGCGCCGAGCTGTCGACAAAAGGAAAAAAGAACGCAGCAAAAGAGGTGCCGAAGCAAATACATTGCGTCTGGAGCGGATAAATGAGCATCGGCGTATCTGGAACAAAAGAGGGACAGTCAGAAGATCACCCTGCAAATGAAAATTGAGAGCGATCAGGGAGACGAACGGGAAGCCCCGCACCACGGGCCGAAAAAAGACCGCTTGTCTTGCAGCGCATGACCAGGTGCAACTGACAGGGGTGAAAAAGGATCGAAGATTTCGGGAAGTGTTTCGCGAGAAAAAAAAAAAAAAAGGCCTCGAAGTGAAAGAAACTTAGTAATCCAAAAAGGAGGTTGGTTGGGGAGGGAGATCGGAATAGTGTCAGCCGAGCATACCGGCCGATGCCGTGCACTCATTGCAATCCGTCCAGCACTGGAAGGAGTGAGACGGCAGCCAACAAACCTTTGATGAAAAAAAAGATCAAACGGAAAGAGGGAGAAAGGGGAGCAAAAGCCTGTGACAGCTGGAAGACGGGGGAAACGTGTTCGAAATAAGGATTGGTCAAAGAAGGAAGAGAAGGCCAATGTTCTTCAGCTCAAACACGTACTACGAGAAAGAGCACAGGGAGCGAGTCACTGGCTAGATGAAAAATCAGGCAAACAAACGGGGCCGCGCAATGATTAAGCTGAAACTTTGGCGAGAGGAAAGAAAAGTAGCCAAGTGAGAGAGTGGAAGCCTTTTCAGGCCTAGCGAAAAGACTATCACCGCGCAGGGGTGAGAACTCCTTGGAGGAACAAAAAAAGAAAAGCAAAGGCTGCTGGAGAACGGTATCCGCTGGGTTCGAAAAAGAGAAGGAAAAAGCAATACTAACTTCTTGAGTTGGGTGTGGGGGGGGGGCTAAAAAGGGGTTCAAAAAGTCACTTATTTCGGCCCTTCTTGAACAGGCCCGGGCTAAGGATCGAGGACCTAGGCAAAATTGACTTTGAGTGGGAGCGGGGTGAAGAATGGTCGCAGGTTAAACCGACACTTCGGGAATCCTAGACAACGAAAGCCGGCGCTGGACAGACGAGGACGGGACGAGTCTTAGGGGGGGGCGCGCAAGATTCGGACTTCGGAGTGGATCAAGATCAGGAGGGGGAGGAGCGTGTCAAGGAAGGTATAATTTATCGACTAAAAAAAGGGAAACGCCCCGAAAGAATCATCACTCCTCGAAAACAAAGCCGCAGATAGAAAAAAGTCTGAGGAAAGCGGCGGGTCGTCCAGCTCTAGGACGCGAGTGGAGCGCGGATTTGCTATGTCAGCTGCAAAATCAAAAGGGGAAGTGCCGCAGGGGTCGTTCCTATGAAAGGCCGCGTTACAAAGCAAGACGAAAAAAAAAAAGATCATGCAGCGGGGACGGGAAGGGGCAGGTTGTTGTTGGTAAAAGAAAACAAAAAAAAAAAAGAGCTCCGAATATACTCCATTCAAGTCAGAAGGAGAAGAGGGGGGCGGAAAACATCAACACACAATATGAAAGAGAGATATCAGTGCCAGGTTCCGACGCAAAACAATAGCCGGTAGATCTAAATCAACCTTCGAAAGATAAAACACATCACGTGCAATTCAAGGTGAACTGGGCCGTCAATCGCCTGAAAGCAGAAGGGGAGAGAGAGGAGAGTACAATGGCAATGTCAAACAAGCGGCACTTAAAAGTTTACGTGCAAAAAAAACATCGGAATCAAAGTCTACAAGGAAGGGACTCGAATAGACTCCCGCAAAAGACAAAATTTTGACAAGAAAGAACGGCGGAACGTGCTGTAAGTCAGACAATGACTCTTCTTTGTCGGCGTAAACAAAAATTCGTCGTCTGGTGCACCGCCAAAAAGAAAATACAGGGGGGCCGGGTTTTCGAAGACCGTCGAATCGTCAGAAATAACGCACCCGAAAATACCGCCCTTTCGTCAATGCGCCACTCCTGCGAGACGGGAGGATTCCTGACCACGGAAAGGGTTAAGATCAACCGACGGAAAAAGCGAAGTCACTCAATTGCACTCGTCAAAGGGAAGAGAGGAAGGGAGAGGGGCAAAGCGTCGTCGATTTCTCCAAGCCTGAAATAATAAAAAACCCGGTCGGCCCAGCGGAAAAAATTGCCTTGTCGCGGTGGGACGAAAAAAGTTCAGCTTACGCAGCAAACAAGCGTCTTGAGGAGGGTGGTTGAGGGAAGGGAGGAAGGGCACCGATCCTATAGTTTCAGGTTCGCCGGGGAAGTGATGATCTGTCTAAGTCTACAGAAGGATTGTCCATCAAAAGTAGGGAAAATGGGCGGGCCGCACTGCCACAGCACGAACGAACCGGCGAGCACGCACTGAATTAACCGATAGCCGCTCGCAACGAAAAAAGCTTCCGGAGAGATCCTCATAGCCATTTAGAGCCGCAATGGCGAAATGCGGAATGAAGAGGGAGTGGAAACGCTGTGCACACTTCACAAAGGCAAAGCACTTCTTCGTATACCGATTAAAAAAGATTCAAACGGGTATTATAGGGCATGAGTAAGAAGAGGGGGGGGTAGCGGAATCGTCGTGACCACATAAGTGCCGGGGACGGATTGGAAAAAAAGGCTCAATGAGCGCGACGTGACTAGGAATGCACTAGATCATAAGACCCGACCGAAGTTCCGTATGGCGAAGGGGAAAGGAAACTCCGAAGCACGGGGGGCGGCGCAAAAGAGCAAAGCAACGAAATCCAAGAAGGCTGTAGACAGACAAAGACGAAAAACAGAAAGAAGAGTGCCTTCCGAAGAATCTAAAGGGCTCGCGAGGTTTGAGGGCGAACATAACTGGCGAGAGAAAGAGGGAGGGGGAAGGACCGCAGAAGGGATATCGCAATGACAAAAAACACAAGAGGGGAGTCCAACAGATTCTCCTATGCGATCAGGGGGATAAAAAGCTCCATCGCAGCAGGAGTAAATTGAAGGACGGCGCACGCTTGAAAGCTCGATTTCCATCGGAGAACAGAAACCCTCTCCAACGCGGTTCTGGACACACCTATTCAGAGATCAAAAAGGGCAACTAGAACGGCCATCAAGTTAAGAAAATTCCAAGGGGCCAACTGCACTCAAGTCAGTAAGGTGTACTTGGAGCGTGAAGAAACGGAATAGGAATCGAGTTGGACAGATTAACTTCCGAAGTATCAAGTACAGCAAGGTCGGAGCGATAAGCCCGATAACAAACGATATGCGGGGAGGGAAAAAAGAGAGCGGCGATCTTGCACTGACGAAACCCAGCAGGGACAGAAAGAAAATATGAAGACGCACAGGACTACGGCGCGGTACCTTGGCGGACGCCGGGACGCGGGTCAGGCAAAAGTGTGAAGATATTAAGCATGTGCAGATATAGGGAAAAACGGACAGTAGAGGCAGATCGGGGGCGCCCGATCGAGACATCTCGCCACCTCGGGCAGATGGAAAAGAAAAAACCGTGCCAGTGATCCTGAATATTGATAAAGGGGGAGAAAAGAAGATCGGGGAAGTCATAGACTATTTTGGAAGGGAATCATCGTCTCCTTTCCTTCCGGCAGGATTAAAGAAAAAGTCCGAAAAACTTGCACAGCCAAAGGTGGTCGAGGGGGGGAAAACACAAGGGGACAGGTCCCACAAAAGGGTCGGGGTAGTCTAAAAGCTGGAAGCACGCACCAGGGCCGGGTAGGGGTGTAAAGGGGAACTTGTACTCATTGTGACGATAAATCCGGGTCCAGAAAAATAAAATCGTGTTGGGGAGAAGGAGAGGAGGGGGGAGGTCAACGAAGGCACTTTGGGGGGTTGTGGAAAGGCGCAAAATCAGGGAACGTGAAATGGCGGATGAAGGTTCCTGACGAGAACCCGAACGGAGTCGAGGTCTAAAAGGCAAACGGGGGCGGGTTCGAGTCGAAAAAAGCACGCGCCGGAGAGGCCGCGTTTGCCGCTCTCCTTAAGGAAATAGGGAGACAGAGAGGCTCAAGGAAGTAGAAAAAACCTAGGAAGACAGGACTCTCCGGCTGCTCTAAGAAAAAGATTCGCGGGAATTGGGGCCGCCGGGGAAGCCTAGAGGTGATGGCGAAAGTGAGCGACATTTAGAGCCAAAAAAGAACAGGGGAGTACGCAAAATTAAATAAGGATTGCAGAAAGGGGTCACCAAAACACGTGGAAAAGATCGAAAAAAAATAAGGCAGTGCCGTGGAAGGGAGGACAGCTCCAGCCATAAACCGGCGTGATCATCGAGAAAAGTCGGCACGAGGGTCGATTAGAGATCTCACAACAAAAGGGGTAAGATAGAAGAAATGTAAATTAACCGGCATGGAGGAAAGGCAAGTAGCTCTCGGTTCACCCCTTTGGGATCGAGAAGGGACCAACCTTCAATCGCAAAACGACAGAATCGAATCACGTGACGGTTTTAGGTGCATACCCCTGGGCTGGAATAAGAAGACATGGATTTATCAGCTACGCCATTACGTTGCCGGTAGGCATGTCGCTCACGGAGAAAAGAACAGAAAAAGAGTGGGGGGGAACCTCCAGGAGAGTACTTCGCTAACACGGAGTTAGAGCGAATGAGGAAGAGATATCTAGGGCTAGAGCGACCATGACAGCCCGCACAGGTTTAAGGAAAAGCAAAAAGAGGGACGCTCGGGGGGGGGGGGGGTGCAAAGGAGCGGATCGGGTCATTAAGCGCCCTTTGAATTTCAAGAAATAGAAAAGCCGTCGTGGAGCTGAAGTGAGATAGAAAATTTTGCCCATCCGGGGTAGGTTGATACTAGAAGAAAAAAAAAAAGGCCAGGGAAAAGAGGATGAGATTCGGACTCCAACAAAGTGTCTTGGGCTAGGGACAAGGATTCGATTCACTACAAGAGTCAAAAGAGAAAGAGAAGGAGGACGAGGGCGGCTACACCTATCCTGCGAGAAGACTACAAGTGTAAGGGGGTTGAGAGACATGTGGGAAAAACCGACCCAGGACGTGGGGGGAATCATAGACGCAGGAGGCATAAAGTCGGAAAGTTGGAATGCAGGAAGAGGTAGGGACAAAAACGGTCGAAGAAAATCCTCGATCACTAAACGGGGACAATGAGGGTATCGTATGGTCGTTCAAGCGAGGTTGGTGAGGAGAGGGAGATAAAGGGGACAGATACGTGCTGTATCTTCCAAGGAGAGAGGGGCCATGGGATACCTCACCAAGGGGACGCTTGGTGGATAACTCTTTCTAAAACTCCACCTGTCAAAGCATAAAAGACCGGCTCATATTGTAATATTGGACGGGGGGGAGGGTCAGAAAATTAACTTATCCGCGAGACTTGACACAAGAAGAAGGGAAGATTCGATTGGGTGTCTCGCTGGCTAAACTTAAAATCTGCTGTAAAGGAGACTTCTCAAGATGACAGCAGAACATAAAGAGCCAATCACGAGCAAATCGAAGTGCAGGTGCTGCAATGGATTGGCGGCGGGAAAGTGGGCGGAAAAAATAGCAGAGTCGTGACGGGTGCTCCGTGAAAAATGACCGCCAGAGGAGGAGTTGAAGAAGAAAAAACCGGACCGTAGCAAATCCTGAAAATCAATCTTAAAGCGCCGAAGGGATATACCCAGAGGGAGATGGTCCTAGAAGTCGCATCGCGGATCTGGTGAGAGCGGGAAAGGAAGAAGAGAAAAAGAATACGTCCTAAAAGAATAAGGTCCGCGCAGAGAATGGTTCGCCCATCACCAACGTACAGCGAAAAAGAAGTCTGCTTCTGAACGAGGGGGAGTCGGAACGCGGAAAAAAGAAAGGATTGGAAGGCTTTTGAAACTACTGAAGAAAAGAGATAAATGAGGTCAAAGAATGATACCAGCTTGTTCAGCGTTGCTGATCGGTAAGGGGCAAGGCCTAGGACGCTCCAGGTGCAAGGAGCAAAGCCAAAGTCACTTGGACCGACAGGGAAAGGCCAAAAAAATACGTAGTAGCATGAGAGATCAATACGATGGGGAAATGTGGGCGGCGCGTGAGAAGAACATACGGCGCTTTGACGATGGACTTCTTATGGTTCTGAAGACCGCCGGGAGGAGTACGGAGAACATGAGAGGCTCACGGCGAAGAAAAAAAAAGTGAATTGCCGAGTGGAGATCGGAGTTGAGAGAAGGAAAACAAATACGGCCGCGTGGCTCGATGGAAGGAGTTTGGTCAGAAGAAAAAAAAAGTATCCAAAGGAACCATTTAACCATTGAGGTTGACTCCATAGTAGAAAACATCACGAGAGGCGAAATCGGAAGAAAGAAGCCGGGGAGGGCGCCTGTCAATCCCAATAATCAATACGCTCTGGAGAGAACTGCTACTCTTGGGAGGAGCCGGGGGTTCCCGGGAAAAAAGGAGGGCCCACACCGGGAGTGGAGACGATTAAAATTGAAGAAAAACATGAAAAGGAACGGGACGCCAAAGAAAAGTCTAGACCCTGGATGCAGGAAACGAACCGGAGCGAACCGTCGGGAAAAAAAGGGGCAGGACCGGGGAAGAACGAGAGCTCAAAGACGGGAGAGGAACGATGACAAAGAAAGCTAGCGTCTTCTCATCCGGATGATGCTCGCAAGAGTAGGAAACTGCGGTAGAAGAACAGCACTCAGGGAGTGGAAAAAAGGGGAAAACTGCACTAAGAACTCAGTATGCGAAGAGAAGCCACTCAGTCATCGCCGCGAAAGACAGAAGAAGAAGGCAATAGTCGGTCTTCGCGGCTCGACCGGATAGTGTAGCGCTGGAATAACTAGCAAAAGTCAACTGTGATGAAGCGAGTGTGAAAATAAGGAAGAATAAAAAAGCGAACGGGAAAAGTACTTTCATACGCCGCAGTCATGATTACACATGAGGTGGGGGGAGAGGAACCGGAAGCAGCGGAAATACTTCGCGAGCGTCGGAACACCGAAACTTGGAGGCTATCGAAAAGATTGAAGCAAGAGAAGAAGAGTGTTCCGAAGGAGCGAGAAGTGGTCGGACTTGGAAGATCGAAACGTCAATACCGGCGAAAGAGGAAGAAAAAAAGGAAAAGGAATTACTGACGAAAAACCTGATCCGTCTGAGCTTTATGCGGGAAAGCGCACGCGTCATCAAAACAATTAAGCATAACCGTGGACTTGCAACTAATACCTAGCGAATCCAGAGCTCCAATTAGAGGGATGAAGACCGAGAAACAACGAAGGAAGTCACTCAAAAAGATCTAGCTTTAACTGAAGTCACGAGATGACTGCGTGAGGCGCCGGCGTAGCGAGAGAAGGATTAATCAGTACTGTGACAACGCCCGAGACCAGAAAAATAAGAGGGGAGAGGGCTCAATCCGATCTGACGATCCATCGCACAAGACTCACACCTAGCCCGAGAATCACTTTCAAGCCTGCGTCTATTGGGTGCAACAATACTAGCTTTTCAACAGAGAACCGACTTCAGCCGGCAAGAAGTGCAACTCGCAGTCAAACAACAGTGACAGGTCTGCCAAGCTATTGTTCTTCACAGGTGAAATAATCGCTAAAGACCAGGTCGGGCCCATCATGGACGAGTCAGGGAATCTAGGGACCAAGAGGAAGCCAAGGAACAACATAGAAATGATGGATTGACGGAACGAGAAGCCGGATCTTCTAAAGAGGGAAAGTCGTTATCGGATAGCGAAAAAAAGGACAGTTTCCGCAAGAAGGGGGGTACTTTGAGGAAGATCCTACAAAAAAGAGGAAACCTAAAGAGGGCCCGAAAAAGGGGAATCCGAATAGAGTAGCACTGGCGAATGGACAGCCATTCCGTCAGAAGTCTCGTGAAACCGCACGTTATAGAAAGTAATGTCGCCAGAGGAAGTAGAGTTGAAAATACTCTTTCGAACGAGGACCAGCTCGGCCACATCGTAACTGGAGAAAAAGGGGGGGGGATGAAAAGAAACGCGTCAGAAATCTGAAAAAGTGGGATCGTTTTTGGAGAATCAATTTTGTTTCAAATAGACGTGCCACCAGACTCAAGTGCCGGGCAATTAACCCATGAGAAATCGCAAAAACTCAAGGCCTGCACTAGAAGAGAATCAAAAGCGCCGAAAAACAGTGAAAGGAAGAGGAAAGAAAGAAAAGGTACAGACCCTGATCTCTAGAAAACAAATGCACGAAATCCACTAATGCGACTACGAGGTCAACGAGGGAAGAACATAGGGAAGACGCAAAAGCAAACGACAATGGAAGGATGCAGGTGATTGGCGAACAGAGAGAGACAGGAAGAGGAAACTGGGACATCAAATTCCTTCAGTTTACCAACGGCGGAATTCTCACAAAAATTTGGGGAGGTAGAAAGAGAACATCATATGAGCTCTCAAAAAAGGCGAAGTGTGAGGTTTCCCGGAGGAAGACAAGCAGAAAAGGAGAATTCAGGCGGCGCACCACTCGTCGCGGGGAGAAAAGAAGAAGCAATTGGACCCGCAGACAATATCAAGCCTCTTGGACAAATAGAAGACGGTTTCGGAAGACATGTAAAACGAGGCAAGAAGACAGTGCCACCATGCAAGGCAGTAGTCCAGAGGAATGAGGATTGGGATCTACGAAGAGTCAGAAGTCATCCTAGGCGCCATATAAGTACATCCAAAAAAAGTCCAAGCCGAGAGGAAACACCCTCAGACCTGCGGCGGATTTACATCTATACCGCATCTCGATGGAGACAAGCCCCACCACAAAATCTCACCGGAGCGATTCGCGAGCTGACCTGGGGACATCGGGACCAAGCGTACTGCAAAAGCGCAAGGAAAATCGGGGTTAATGAAGAGGTAAAGAAAAGGAAGATAGGTTACGGACCGCGGAATCTTACGCGTAAATTCCCCGGAAAAACGCCGAAAAGAACGAGATAGAGGAACAGTGTTCGGGAAGCTCGTCGAAAGATGAAGGAAAGGGAGGGGAAAAGGCGGCGACACTTCTTCGGAAGAGTTGTGGAGACAGAGATCCTTGCAAGAGGAAGGAAGACCGGAGCAGGAAGACCTGCTTGGACCAAAAGTGAAAAGCGTTGGAAAAAATTGTGCAGTCAAAACCACAACAGGAAAACGTGTCAGAAAGGTCGGTGCGAAGCACTCTAAAGGATTGGGCATTGAAAGGTCGTGGGGAAAGGATCGTCAGGGACCGACAAGCCAAGAATGTGGGGTGTAGTAAAAATCAGAAATGTTAATATAGAAACGCACTTTGTGGGTTTTCTTTTCAGAACACCTACAGCGAGGGACAAGGGGAGGAATGCCTGACCTCTATAAACCCCAAAACATGCGGTACTCTTGGGGTCGTTCAGGAAAAAACGCGGTAGAAAGACGCGCAAATTGAATGGGAAAGAGAGTTCAATGCCCCACCGGGTGTACATTCACCTATGGAAGATGGGGGGAGGGCGAAGTTGAGGACCAAGGCTCTTGATGAGAGGAGAAATAGAGAGGAAACGAAGTCCTTATGGTTGATTGGAAAAGAAGCAAACCGAAAAGAGGGGTGTGATTGAAAGGGGGTAGCGGAGGTTCTGGAGACAGACACGGACTGGGAAGCGGTAAGCAAAAGGGTAAGAATGAAGAAAGGTGAAACATAAAAGAGACCGATCGGAAAAGCTTCTGTAAAAAGGGAAGGAGGGAAAAACAAGCCCAGACGGGGAGGTCGAGGAGCAGAATTCAGTTCAGCATTCTCAGGTACTTTCGATTACATCGCAAAAAAAAGTAGGAAGGATATAAGTACCGGCAGGCGGAAACTGCAGGAACATAGAGCGAGATACGCCCGGGGAAGGGAGGAGAGAAGCCAACAGCAGATGCAGCAGCACTAATTGTCCCTATAGATGATCTTAAAGGTTGCATGGAAGAAATGCCTGAAATGGCAGTTTACCAAAAAGTAATCCGTGGGCGAAGGACAAGGGAGGAGAAAGGAGAGAACCAGCGAGTTTTAGAACATCACGGCCGAGAAAAAGGGTGGAGTGGCGCAGCCTTCGTAGGCAAAAAAGACAGGGAAACAAATCGCCGAAGGCAAAAAAGTTTTCAAAGAAGTAACGCGACGAACTTGAAAAGAGAGGGAAGGGTCAATTGGGGCTTAAGAAACCGAGAGGAAATCCAGTGTTCGGGGTTATCTAGAAAGCATCGAAAAAAAGGAGATTCTAAAGCAAAAAAAAAGCCTCTAGAGAAAAGATGCGGCCTACAACAACACGATGGGGCTTTCGCGAGAAGAAGGGGATTCGAAAATCGTCAATATCTCAGTCAGAACCACCGAAAAAAGTGCGAGAGACGAGACCGAAAGTGTCAAATGGGTGACACACAATGGTGTTATTACAAAAAAAGAACAGAGAAGCGTGGGGGTGGAAAAAAGTAGTCTCATCGCAAAGGATGAAATTGAATGCAGGCAACGCTTATCGCCAAAATCTTCAGAGGCGGAGAATCTCGAAAAACGCAAGTTAAAAGAAAGAGAGGGATCGTATCATCGCCGAGGGGGCGGAGGCGCGGGTAGAGGGAGGGAGGAGAGAAAATGGAAGCAGTCATGCCGTCCGATGAAAAAAAAATTTGACGCTAAGTGGGGCAAAAAAAGCGTGCAACTAGGAAGGAAAAAAGACCAGGAAGCCTCGCAGAGTGAGAGGGTGGGAAACGGTGGTGAAGGGGACACAAAGGACGGACTCCTCTAACTTGGAGAAGACGCAGCGCTCGAGGGGTCTACGAAGAGCAGGAAGAATGCACATACGGAGGCAATCTGGACAAACACGAGTCAGATCGCCAGGATCACCCAGTAATGAGAGAAATAGAGAAGGGAGGAGGAGGAAAGATGTTGGGGGCAGGCAGAGGACCGGCATTATGGGGAGAACCCTCGCCCGAAGTGAAAATCAGTGCGGATTAGAGAAAAACGCGTGACATGAACCGATTGGTCCGCGACGACGGTCGCAGCCCTGCAGGACTAGAGCGGCAAGCGTGCAGCAAGGAATCAGAACGGCAAGGAGGAGGATGGAACGCGGGTAGACCCTCGTTCCTGTTGGACCGCCAATTCGGGGACAGGCCGCCACAGTTCACCCCTGGGGAGAAAACAAACGTCCGTACGAGAGGAGTATGGTCGCAATCACCAAAACGAGCACTTGTCGTGCGGGAGAAGGAAAGAGGGGGGAGGAGACGGAAGGCACCTTCGTTGGGGAAGTGTTTCGCACGAGAAAGGCAGTCTCGGTGACTTCACCCTCTCAGGCGGAGAAGGGGTTGCGGGAGGAAGAGATAGGGACAGCCGAGATTACGCTCCGCATGCAAGGAGAAGGAAGAAGGGAAAAGAAGGGATCCTGGGTGCCGGGAACTCAAATTCGTACCAATGAACTATCCAATACGTGAAGAATGGGGCGGATTGAGGGCGAATAAAATCCACTAGGACGGGGAAGACTGACAGAGTGGTGACGTGTTACTACAGCGATGTCAAACACCGAGAAGTAAGAGAGCAAAATTTGGCGCGACACGTCTTAATACGATAAGAGCAAATAATGGAGAAGGGGTGTCGAGCGCCAGAGGGGGGAAAGAAAAAAATAATGCCGCAGAAGCCGGAAGCTGGGGAAGGACGTCCAGAAGAATGAAAGTGGCTACAGATGGCAAACAGTGTCACTGGGGGCTAGGCGCCAAAGAAGCACGGCTCATAATCATATAAAAGGGCATCGACGGACAAACCACGAAAAGAAGAAAGAGGGGAGCGGGATCCAGTTTTAGTCCAAGACACCGAGAAGGCCGAGACGAAAAGAAGAGAAGAGGGGGCAAAAAGAGGTCGAGGATTATTTCAAGCACGGAAAAACTCGAGTGAAACTTCAAGACTTCGTCAGAATCTCATTAACTCCTGATAACCAAGGGCCGTTTTTGCAGGAGAGGGGGAAAGGTAGAGGCGAAAATTAGGCCGGTGAAGCCGATAAGAAAGACGAAGAGAGGGAACTACAAAAATTAAGTCGAGTAGTCGGGTGGCGGATTCCTCTCAGAGTCAGGCGTCCAGGAGGCGCGGATTGGAAAGCGGGCGTGGGAAAAAACAAACTATTGGCGACGCAGGCCACCCCAAGAGAATACGACGAGGAAAAAGGAAAGCCCCGAACTGACTGGTCAAAAGTCTCGGGAGCGTGCAAAGATAGAACGTGCGAACTCGAAGGAAGGGACGCTAGGGGGACTAAGAACTTTAGGTGAACAAGGTGCCAAACTCGTGCCGAGGAAAGGCAACTAGACTCCTGCCGGTCAGTCTGCTGAGAAAATAAAGAATGAAAGATTTTCATCGGTCAAAAAGGGTAGACGCTCGATCAAAAGTCCTCGCAGGGGTTCGAGGGAGAGCGAAAAAAAGAAGGGATAACAACACACAAAGGAGATTAAAAGAGAGAATCAAGTGAGTTTAACCGCGCGACGAATAGAGGCAGAGAAAAAAGAGGACACGACTCACTCCTCTACCGATAAAAAAAGACAGAACTTGTCAGGAAGGCTGACTCTTCAGCATCCTTACCCTAGAGGACGAGACGTGGCTGTTCCAACGATGGGCACCCAAGTCCGAACTCCCGTTGAACTGTGCACGGCAAAGAGCGTAGCCCCTTCCTCTGCGCGAGAGACCAATCCAACTGGGAAAAGAAAGGCAAAGTAGAAGGACTGAATTGCGGGGAAAAGAGGGATCAAAATTCAAAATCGGGGGAGTGGGCAAAGAACGCGCCGAATAAAGCGGCCGTGGCACGCGAAAAGGACGAAGCTTGCGCGGAAGCCTCACCCAAAGAGAAAAGATCAAATGAAGGCTCAAGCGAAGAGCGGATAGGAGCGAAAGAAAGGCGAGCCGGGACCGACAGCAGGCGAAACAATAAGGAAAAACATTGGAAAATCTCAGGTCCTTGATTGGAGAGGAACCTAGCTGCAGGTAAGAGAAGTTCTGACAGCTGAGGAGCGAGAACAGAAAGTCTGTCCAGATTAAGAGGGACGGGGGGGGAAGCTAAGAGGGCCCACCCTTCATCCAAAAAGAACTCCATCAGGAGGATTAGGAGGGGGTGGATTTACGGAGAAAAAAACCAGGAGAGACCGCCGTGATCGTCTGTAGAACTAAGAGGAACAAAAGGACAAGTGGGTCGACCAAAGGAACGGTAATAGGGTCTTTAAACTCTCGAGGCAAACAAGAGACTATGAGCAAAAGCCCCCTTGTTTGGCCATAAGAAGAGAGCCGAGTCGGAGAAATTCCCTTCACGCGTTCAATCGAAAAAATTCGAAAGTTTAGCCTAGAAAAGAGGAGGTGGAGAGAGCTCGTCGAACACTTTCAAAAGCTCGTACAGCGACAAAAAGGAAGGAGGGCCGGCGGCAGGAAAAAGGCAAACGGGTTGTCGTTGATTGATTACTTCCGTATTTAGGGGGGGGGACGTCAGAGAAAGTCCCCATAACCAGGCGGCAAAGGGCACCGCGGTATCGGCGAGTACGTCAATTAGGAAATGCACTATCGACGGCCGAAAAACCGCAACAAGTGAAAGATTTGCCTCTAAGGTTACCGGTACACTCAAAAGAAAATAGTCAGAAACAAAATGCAGAATCCACGAATCTAGTCGTTCAAACGACAGACACAAAATCGGGGAAAGGTCGCTGAGACAATAGTCTCTCTTGAATGGGTATTAGTTCGCGACGGGAGACAGGGAATCCAGACCTGCAGTGTGGACCTAAAAGGCGAGGCGCAACAAAGCTGGTCCGGGTCACCAATCCGCCGATGAAGATAAAGGGTAGAGGCTCCAGAACAAAAGCGGTCGATCCTTCGGAGGACAGATTGAGAAATCGCCTTATTCACTGAAGGAGGAGAAACTGGTGATTTCACGGGCAATTCTGCCCCGGCGAACGAAACAGAAAGAGAAGTAACTCAGCCGAATACAGCATGCACTCAGCCGAATGAAGAACAGGGAAGTAATATGTACAGGAGACGTGACAGGGGGAGAGGAAGAAATTCAGGGTATCCATGAGGACGGCAGGAAAAAGGTAAGCATCCATGGCGAAAAGGTCCGGACGAATGCCTCGAGGAAAACATACTAATAATCAGGCGGGGGAAAGAGACGAGGTAGGGGATGGTCTGACCCAGAAGAAAAAGCAAAACTACAGCAACTCTGAGCAGCCTTCTGAAGGGACCGTTTGAGGCGCAATCTTCGCAAAAGCATAATTCGGGTTGGGCGGTAAACAGGGGAAGAGAATGGACAGGAGAAAGGAACAAAAGAGTAATGCTACCCAGGCCCGCAAGAAAAAAGACGTGTTAAACCAAGAGGGAATAGAATTCTAATCGAACTCGGGGAGCGCAGAACCGTACACTTCTGGAAAAGAGTGTGTCTATCAAGAGGCTGAGGGTGCCATTCACGAAAGAAGTAGGAGCTAACGGAAAGGGCTGGACACCAACGAAATGAGGGAGGCTGGGGTGAAATAAACGTGAGGGGGCCAACCGACCCCATGGGTGCGGGGGATAAGGGCACGCGGTGCCAACCAAGAGAAGAGAGTTGGGTTAAGTTGTAAATATCTCTTTTCAGAAGCAAGGTCCTCGCCAAATCCAGGGGTTGGGAGTAATCAAGAGAGCAGTCCAGCGAAAACCGGCACTGTGTGGGGTTGCGGTTAGCAAGAAAAAAGACGGCTCAAAAAAGGGGGTCGATGCCGGTTGACCTTCGGGAAACCAGTAAAGGGAGTGAATCGGTCGGAGACAAGGGAAAACGGGCAGTGCCGGACTCGACCAGCGAAAGAGCAATGGGGAAATAGTTGGGAACGCTCGGAGAAACTAATTGGGCGCAGGGGAAAAAACTTACAGTGCTAGGTGACGACGAGTAGCTCTGGGGGCTGTCAAGTTAGAGCAAAGAACGGGGGAGAGGAAGGAGTGACCCCAAAACTACGGCGGGGTCTTTCGGGAAACTGGGATTAAAAAAAAAAGGCAAACTGGGGGGGAAAAAAATTCCGGAGGGCAAAAGGGGGAGAACATAAAACATAGCTGAGGGAAATCGAAATCCTATTTTAACTGAACGGGGTAAGGGAGCGCTCCAAAGGAAAAAGGGGGGAGACATATAAGGGAAGCGTTTACAGTTCAGCCGAGAGCAACTAAGGCGAAAGGAATACTCTCAACCAGACAAACGAAGAGAATAAGAAGTAACCGGGGAAAGAGAAAAGCAATACAGAGAGGGGATCACGACTTGGGTAGGGAGAGGGCGGCCCCGGACTTCAAAAGTTCATCAGGCGTTCGATCGAGAGACTAGCCAAGTACTTTTTACTGGGAAACCGGCTGCAGAAAGGAAATTTGCTTGGAAAAAAAATCAAGTACTGCCGGTGCTAAGAGCAAAAGGAGGGAGAACTCGAAGATATTTGGGGCCCGGCGTTGTGAAAAGAATAAATCCGAAGGTGGAGAGAGGAAACGAAATGAAGAAGGAAAAGATCGGAGAAGCAACTCAAGAAAATGTAACGCGCCTGGCAAAAGGAGGGTGTAGAGCATTGCAACGCTGGGAAAGCTCTGGCCAAGGCCTCCGGGCGCAGAAAAAACGAACTATCCGAAGGAAAAGAGCTGTTTCGGTTGTCTCGAGACGGCATCGCCAGTGAAAGAAACGGAGGAGTCTCACCAAAACACCCCAAGTAGGGCCGTGGCAAATCTAAACAGGTAAAAAGAAACAACCGGAAGTTGGAGTCGACGGAGGACCGGATGCTATCTAAGAAGCTCAAGGCAATACAAAAGAGAAAGCGAGGAGTGGACGCAGCACTCCCTGCAAGATCACAGGTCGGTGTGGGAACCTTCAAGGGTATCAAACGCCAGAAAATAGCGGGGTCAAATCAAGAAGAGAGCAAGGGGACCTGGAATGCAACGATCGACAAAAATATCTAAGGAAAAGGGGAAAGGAGAGAGGAAAGGGAGGAAAGATTGAGAAGATGTTAAGCGGTAATCATCGACGAAGGGTTTCGATGATCGAAAGCGAAGCCGTGCGCAAAGTAAAAAGAGGCCCTGGATTACTATAGAAAACCTAATGACGCTTGGAAGAAAAAGAGGACGCGGAATCCCAAGACCTATACCTCTGAAGTGAAGATGCCGTTGGAGGGTTTATTTGCAAAAGGAGAAGCCGCGATACGAAAGCACAGCGGGGGCAGAATCTAGAGGGTGTCTCGAGCTGAACGATCGACTCACGGAAAGAAATAAGGAGGAAGATATGGACATAATCTAGAGCCTTACGCGCCAGTACATGACCGCACAGATAAAGGTCCGTTGATGCAATGGGGGGAATTGAAAAAATTGGGACTTTGGAGGAGGAAGTCGGGATCTTGCCTCGTGGAAAAAACCTCAATGAACCACGCCGGGTGAGGGGTATCCCCGAAAGATATGGGCGACCCTTTCAGAAAGAGAATATAGCGTGAAGAAGAAAAATAAGACACAAACTGCTGCTGGCGACGAAAACTGGATAGAGAGGGGGGGAGACTGGGGACTGTCGCATCCGCCGAAGGTCACAAGCAAATTCAACTTAAAACTTTAACTGCAGTGACCGAAGGAAAAGTTCACGCAGCGGGGTGGCAAAAAGAAGCACCACGGAAGCGAGAGGCAGGCGCAGCAGGAAACTGGAGGAAGGAGTGAACAAGAGGAGCTAATCGTTGATTGCTTTTGCAAAGCGCCGATGGGGAAGAAAAGGGATGACGTCACCTGCGAACTGTTGGATTGGAAACCCCAACAGAAAAGATAGGAAACGAGGACGTAACGCTTCTTAGTGCGCCTGGAAGCAGAAAGAACTTGAAGGAGGTGGAAGACGAGCCCCACAAATACTGTCGGGGAAATCATGAACTTTAGATGTATGAAGCACGGCCAGAAAAGCCGGAAACGGCCGAAAAAGAGATGGTGACGTGTTCGAAGCTCTAGGGGTCCAACGCAAGATGAAAAAAGTACGAGGAGAAATTGACGGAGGATACACGCGACTACGAGAAACAATGCCATTCGAAGGGAGAATCTTATAGGAAAGGGCGGAGTCGGTGTCGGTTTGAGGAGCCGACCGAAAAGTATTAAAGGAGAGGAGGAAAAAGTTTTGCGACAAGGAACAGCCTATCACGAGAGGCTCGATCAAAAGGTGGACACCGCAGAAAAACGTCAACATCAAAAAAACGCTGCCTGGAGCTGCGGTCCGAGGGTTCAGGGACACCGCGACTCCCAGCAAAGGATAAAGGGCTGGAAAGGGGGAAAAGTTCTAAGGAGGTCATACGAACTGAGGGACCTGCTACATGGCACAGCTCAAGGGTACTCGACAAAGAATGGGACGTGTGAAAAACGCGGGGCAGAGTCGGAGGAAGGAACTATGCGCGGGCAGGTGATAAGAATAACCGATAGAAAAGGGCGAAAAAAAAATATAGCAGCGCTGTCGGTGCGGAAGGGGGGGACTCAAAAGGAATTCTAAGGAGAGTCAGGAAAGACAGTGGGAGAGGCGGGAAAACACTTGAATTCAAATTAGAAAACGCAATCCAGCATCACTGAGAAAGAACAAAGCAAGACAACGATCGGCCACATTCTTTCTCGGCTTGGCAGGCGTGGAGAGACCGCGAATTTGGAGCAGCTGTATGGACTCGAGTAATGAGGTCAATGAAACTGGGAGCTTGCCTGGGGGGGAATAGAGAGGACCAATCAACACTCAGAAGGACGGGCTTGAGTTCCGGCGCCGGCGGAAGGAGGAAAGCGGTGGGGGGGTAAGTGAGATAAAATCTCAAGGCCGCTCCTTAGGAGCGGCGAGCCACTAACTTGGGAAGCATCTAGAACAAAATGAAAAAGAAAAAGGTGAAGCCGCGCGCGAAGTAGCGGCCTTTAGATCGGAGCAGGGGGAGAAAAAAAAAAGAAAAACGCAATGAAGGCCTTTCGCAGAAGACTTACCGCCGAAGTAGGGGAAGACGATGCGTAGCAAAAAGCAAAAACGAGTCAAAGGTAACGTCAAACAAGCCGTCCCTCGCGAAACAGAGATAAATTAGGAGGAGGACCCGAAGAACCCTAGCACCTGTGTGGGGGGGAAAACAGATCTTCAAACTTTGCGAAAGGAGGATGACTTCGGGGCAGAAAGGTCGTCGAAGTCATGCTTCGTCTTGTGCAATCAAGAGAAAAAGAAAAGACTTTGCAGGCAGCTTGCGCTCATCAGCACCAGAAACAAAAGCGGCAAGGGGTGAGGGAAAAACCGTGACAGCCGTCGGCGAGCGGACTGATCACCGTCCCCCAAAAGGAGGTACGGGGGGGTACACAGAAGACACCCGCGCAAGGCAAAATCATTGCACGCGCAGTCGGGTCCTAGGGGGGGCACGGGAGGAAGGGTGTAACAGACATTGACAAGCTAAAAGACAGAGAGAAAACTCCGTGAAAGGGACAAAAGCAGGTGCGAAAGGCTTTCGGGACGAAGGGTGGCCGACCACGAGTGCAAGCTAATCTCCATCGAAGTCGTGATTATGGGCTTGGAAAAAAAGCTAGCGATTGTCTTACTCCGCGCGATCAGGATGGCGTAGGAGACAAAGAAAGTTTCCACAAGAT
>Ga0179593_1591418_pt1 | contig 22444 bp, 16 predicted proteins | sample CZODoug2_1_08_16_FD_185931 | JGI IMG/M metagenome (GOLD analysis project Ga0179593, IMG submission 185931) | Vadose zone soil fungal communities from Angelo Coast Range Reserve, California, USA - CZODoug2_1_08_16fungal (PacBio error correction) | ecosystem: Environmental > Terrestrial > Soil >...
AGTACTTTCTGGAACTGAGGAGTGCATCAGGGGACAGGGTTTCTCTCTAATAAAGGGAGAAATCTTGTAGGGGGGGGTAGCGGGAGGAGTCAAGCTCGGAAAGACCGGCTTGGAGCAGAAAAAGATCATGCCCTGCTCTTAAACCAGTAAATGGGTGCTTCATTAGATATTTTAGGTCATATCGTCACAAGGGGTGAGGGGTACCAGGAAGAAAAGCCGAGTCAATAAAGAGAGCAAAAAAGGACAACGCCGCGTGTGCCTGTGGGCGGATGAAAAGGAAAGAACCGCACCTGGGAGCTGACTCCGCTAGAATGAAAAATAAGCGATCTAATTGCCTAGTCCAGAGTCGCAGAAGGGAGCGGTTGACGGGGCCCGGGGTTTTGATACTCCTTTCGAAGGAAAAAAGAGGCAGGATTGGTGGGATTGTGAACCTCCTCTCCAGAATCTGACGTCGAGGTGGGTTAAAAAAAGAACCTGGAGAAATCTACCAGGAAAATCTCTAACTCGGTGACGGGGGAAAACATAAAAACCTTGCCAGGATAGAAAAGAAAATTTGTACCACCGAATATGAACCCAGAAGATGGGTGATCGTCGACGTCGTACGTTCGAGGGGTAAGTAGGGGGGACTACATGTAATGATCGGGGCAAACTAGCCGGACAGTGGGGAAAAACCGAGTTAAGTCACCATTATCGACCGTCTGTGTCCTCCAGAGAACGAGGACACTTCCAGGGACAAGGTAACTGGTTGGGGTACTAATGGGGGGGGATCGACTTCTTGCCCGTAATCTAAAAGTCAAGAAAGGAGGTCCATCTTTAGTAAAAAGAGATCAAGGGGAGAACGAAAAAAGTTTTTTCCAAACTATGCGTTTCGGACCAAACTGATAAGAAGTCCACCAATTCTCGGGGTGGGGTCTGAAGGGAGGGTGTGTGCTCGTTCTTAAGAGAAATAGAAGAGATAGGGGGAAAGGCGATATTCCCACGGGGTGAAAAAAAGTGCTCATAGGGGAAACCATCATCTCGGGGAGGTCAAGAGACTTGTCGGAGAGCCACCTACAAGGAAGTAATGGGGGGGGGTGAACACCCAGACCTTGTATCTAAGGGACATTTGGGATAGGGGGGCTGTTGAATTTCACTTCTAGGAAAAAAGGGGGGGTCGAGGGTCCTAACCCTTGAACAAAAGGCAAAAAGCTGTCACGAAGACTGTTGAGCTAGACTCTGAAGAGCCTTCGTTTCGCGAAACGTGAAAAGCGCCCAGGGTCTTCTCGAGAGCTTACGAGGGAAAACCTGAGACTTGGCCATTTGCTCTCCCTCACACCGACGTCAAATTGTTCACTGGACACGCTCAACAACCTGTATCTCCACAGAAGCATTCGAGGAAGGGGGAAAGGTTCTACTAGCGGGAAGACGTATAGCAAGTCGAAAAAGGATCATAGGAGAGTTTTCAGGAGATGAAGGAACCAGCCACTAGCTACCTTAAACTGAGGGTGTTGTGGCGCCCGAGCCCCGCTGGAACGACACTAGGAAATTGACCGTTTAAAAGAGCCGATGATATCCTCCTAACCAGGGAGAGTTTCCAAAAGTGGAAGGAAAGGCTATTACACCCATTATGGGCGATTGGGTGGCGGGATCAGCGACTGGATCTAACAACAAATCGATAACCTCATGACCATGATATGAATTAAGTGCCTATCTAAGCATAATCCGAAAAATTCCATTTGGCAGAGAATTAGTGACGTCTTTCACCACCCTATCCATGCGGGGGGGCGCGATATTCTGTACTTAGTTATCCACTCTGCTTCGTATGTACCTGCACCTTCCCAGGATCTAGTCAAGGGCAGACAGCTGCGGTCTCCGATTTAAGCCGACTCCACAAAAACCCCCAACTCTTAGGAGGAACTATGACGATCAACATCCTGCGCGTAATTGTGAGGTTCGGACCGGGATCCTGGGGTTGGGTTCAATGGTTAGAATCGGCCTGGCCGGTGGTAAGTCTTGCCGAGGAAAAGAGGAGGATCCCTCCTCGAACTTTGGAGTAGGGCGGTAGGGTCCCCCTGGGGCATTAATCTGACGTCTCCCAAAAGAAAAAAAAAGGAGTTGAAAGAATGGATCAGGAGTTATGGCAGGTGTGTTCGATCGCAACGCTAGAGGATCAGTGGAACGGCCTAGGTTTTCACATAGCAAAAGTAGATCAATGAGAGGGCGCTCTTTTGAGTTTCGTGTCTTCAAATCATAGGATCAAAGGACTTTCCACGTGTCTGGACCGAGTTTCTCTGGGGCTCCAGGCCACCGCGACTGTGCAGGTCTCTAGGGGTTTTAAGAATGAGAATACTGATTCATGAAGCGGCTCACTCTGAGGGTAATGGGGAGCCGAGTCAGAAGAGGGAACGCCGCTCGTCGCTACTGAAAGGATGAAAGGGATAGACCTGTGTGATCAGGGGTGTCTCCCTGAACAATTTTACTGATCATACTAGTCGTTATCTGCCATGGAAGAGCTGCTCACCTTCGCCTAGGCTCGTGCGGGGAAAAGACCGAACTCGGAGGTGCACAAGTGTTGGAAGAGGAACGAAAACAAGGGGGGGAAATAGAGGCGTTGCTGAACCGAGAAGGAGGGGGGGGAGGGGTGCCATTTGGCGACTTGGACCTGGTGTGAAAACTAGAACGTGAATGGACTCAGGGCGTCACCCCTGGAGGACCTCTGGGATCAGTAATGAAAACTTCCTCAATTGTCTTTATGGAACACACGAAGGGGCTGATCCCTCCTAATGAGGTGGGAGAGTTTTCACGCGGGCCTGAGTAAAAGGCTTCTTATGTACTGAAAAATACTGTCTCGGACCACCAGCAAATTGGTTGTAATGGGGGGGACAAAAGCAGCTCAAGCTCCTCAAGTGGGTACAAAAAGAAAACCATTTTTTTACACTACGGGGGAGTGCGCCTATCGGTTCTCTCATAAGGGAAAATATAGTTCATCATTTTCGGCAGATACAGTGCACTACGTACAAATGAAACACGGCAAAACACTTGCTCCGAAAAAGATAGTTTGCTCTAGCAATGTCGCCGAAGGATAATCAATGCGATACCTCTCGGTTGTAGGGGACGAAGGAGTATGCTCGTTTCATTAGGTCGCTCATCACCTCTCCGCAAGCACCGGACTTGCGCGCGCAAGTAAGGGAGAAGAGTCGCCAGTCACGATGTTTGGTCACTCATGGGAGAACCTTTCCTGCCTTCGGGTCACCGCGGCCCGGGGCTGTGGAGTGGCCGTGCCAAAATTTCAATTCTTTTTGACGATCAAAAAAAGTAGAATTCTCTTCATCTTTGCGCCGACCTTCGGGAAGTTGTCAACCAGGCCAAGAGAAAAAAAGACTGTGGAGATCACACGAAACAAAAAATCCCGCGCTAGTAGCAAGGGATGGGCCCTAAAGGGACTTCGAGCAGATGTCAAGGGGACCGGATAGGATAAGCGAGGTCAAATCTGGCTCCAGCTCAAGTGCTATATCTTGTGAAAGGAAGATCTCCAATGGTGTGTAACTAGATGGCGGTGTAAGTTAGATGCAACGTAAAGCTGGAATCACAACGTATCCTGCCGACACCCAGTCCTCGGAAAGGAAAAGAAAGGCGACCAGCGGTGTGGCGTGCCGAGAAAGAGGGAAGCAAGGAATCAGATAGGCCGCTGCTCGCCGGGACACGATCGGAAGCGGGAGAAGACGAGGAAAAACGTCTGCGCGCCCTTCTACGATAGACCGGCCTCAACAAAACACAACGATTTAGAAGAGAGATGAAAACGGAAAAAATAACGGAATTATGTCCGACAATGGCCGAGATAAGGGGAAACTCAAAATCTACCTCTTGTCCGATCTTTTCCAAGGCGCGGCGAGGGATCATAAGAGACTGAATTTCCGGCTAGAGCAACTCCCAAAGATTCGGCAGTCGCGTGCCTGAGACTTTTGGGGGAGTCTGGCTTGAAAAATCTCAGCTCAGCCTTCTCGTCTTACCGTACACTCAGTTTGGAGTCTCCCTGAAAGGGGCTTCCGGTCCACCACACGAGTGAGCAAACTCACCGCAGGTCTGGAGCTTCAAACAGAAAGGAACGAAGTACTTGAATCTGTAGAGCGAACCTTATCGCAAGGACGTCGAAATGGTAAGGTCATTGTAGGGTGTGCCGTGTTCCAGGGTGGGCGGCTACACTTGGTTGGTGAAGATTTCCGCCGATTCGGCTTAGAAAGACCGAAAGCGCCGCCTATCGGGGGGACCAGAACCTGCTTCACTGAAAAAACAGAAACTGTCTGTGAACGCGTGGAGCTATCAGGGGGAGAAGAAGGCGCACTTTTGCGCCCTCCTATTGATTGCACTGGAAAGAGGGGAAAAGAGGCGGACTTACTTGTCTCGAGGGGGAAGGTCACGGGGGGTCCCAGTTTAAGGAATAACACTATTCTCCGTAGGATTTGGCAAAGGGGAAGAAAAGTCCTTCCTTGTCTGCAAAAGGGATCGCTATTTACTACTGCACATTAAGGCTAAAGTCATTTTTTCCGAGGGCTCATGGAAAGGGGGGGGGAGGGTCCATCAGGACAATCAAATATCTGGAATCAATAAAGAAGCGGACAAACACCGCCCCAAAAAATAAAAGGAGTTTTTCACACAAGAGCGGTCGGGGCAAACCCCGTGACTCTATTATCTCCCCACCATCGGGATGGGTTGGGTGTGGGAAAACCCTTCTTTTTCTCTGGAGGATACTTCTTCCCACGATCAATTTTGACATAGTAGAACACTGTAAAAAATTGGAGAGAGACAGCTCATCTTCAGGGGGAGAATCAGGGGATGGTCTGGGAACCCTTTTCTATAGGTTTTTAAAAGGTCCAGACGGGTTGGCCTCGAGACTCGGGGCACGGGACGAATTACTATTCAGAGATAGGTTCTCAGGTTAAAAAAAAGAGCTAAGTCCGACATCACAGCTGGTAATCTCCGGGTTCTCGGTCCGCGAAAATTTCCACCTCCTAGAGGGGGGGAATTCGGTACCTTCAAGAGCACCTTATTAACTTCCTTCACCTAAGAACAGAGGATCGCTAACCTTGGTCAGACCGGAGACCATCATAAAAGACTTATCCAGTAATGCAAAGACTTTCCGGGAGACGGCGGAAACGGTAGATCAGGGCTCATAAAAGGAAATAAGAGGAAAGGAAGGGGGAACTCTTTGAAAAATTCGTGATAAAATCAACACCATCCTCACACCAAGGACGCGGGGGGGGATGCGCCCTATCCTCTTTCCCGCCCGTGGGTAGCAATCCTGAGTGAAGTGGGTAGAAGAAACCCCTAATGAGAAGCCATGTTAGGGAAGTCCGGGGGATAAAGGGGTGTTCTCATAGAAGCATCGGAAAGGTGTCAGCGAACAAAAGGGGAAAGAATAACCCCCTGGATTGAACTTAAAAATGTCGATAGGTTATCGGACGAGTAGTAACGATGCAATAAGGGGAACCGGACTATCCGATTCTTGACGTTAGGGGCAAAACCGCGCTAGTTGGTTATCGCTCGGTTACATGGATCCCCTAGAAAGGACCCGGTCTAAAATTCGCACCATCTGTAGTTCAAAAAGAAAATCTCTAAGCATTATGTAGGGAATAAGGTCCAACGTATAATAAAAATATATATATCTATCCATGCACGTAGGCTTGTGCCTTTTCTGATATTGGGGGGTTCAATTCCAAGACTGGTAATTACCTCCTAGAAATACCAAAGGAAAGGGGAAATCGGGGCTCCCTACTCTATGAGGGGGACTACAAGAAGCAGAATCTTCAAATTTCAGCGTTGTAGGGGGCCGCTCTTCATCCGGAGGGCAGCACTCGTTGGGATGATCGTGGGGTTCGATCGCACTGGAGATAGACTGTGAAACATCTGCCCGTGGTCCGAACTCCCAAGGGGGGATCGAAGCCTTGCTTGGGTCGTGATAAACTCTCGCATGCTACAACGGCCCACATAGGGGGGAGGGGGAGGGGGTCGTCGCGAAAAAACAAAGCGACGGTGTCATGGGAGCATATGGGGTGTGGAGAAATATTGAAACACGCGCTAGGTCCGTAAGGTACTGGGGGAAGAAGTTAGACGCGCGTGCCCGGATAGGAGGGGAGCTCGAAGTCGGAAGGCTGCGGAGAAGCAGACGGGGGTGATAGCTTCCTAAATTGGGGGGAAAAAATCGCGGTGATGGGGAGCGGCGCAGTTGCAAGAATTGTCGCCCGGGCTAAAAAGAGTGAACGCGCAGCAAGACTCTGTTATTTGGAAAAAGGTTTCCCGCAGACCGGGGGATACCTATGAATAATGCTCACCTTAATTCTTACAGGGAGGGGGGTTCAGTGGGTCGTCCTCTTTACTAGAGGAAACTGTTGAACGGTGAATTGAACTCGGCAGAGAGCATACCCTTATTGAGCGGAGCGGGGTCCCAAGGACGACGGTCGTTAAAAAAATTCAACCTACACAGCTTGGTCGGTCCAGGGAAGGGGTCATGCTCAGGTTTGCAGCCGAGAACCTGAGATCAGGGGGGATTGCTTCCATTCTTCTGACCGGGAAAGGGAAGGGGGGGGGACCCACCAATAGAGTTGGAAAAAAAAAAAGGATACTCCTCAGGGGGGGGGTGGGGGTTTGCTACCCCTCCATCGTGTTTAAAAAATTTTCGCCGCTTTTTTGCAAGCGGGCAGGTGAATTGCCGTATCAGACGAGAACCAAAGACACCGCTCGGAAAACCCTGAACGTGCTCAGTCATGGAGCATGATCGGGTAGGAACGGCTGGGATCTAGGGAACTCAGGGTTCATGGTACGGCCTGCTGAGGGGGGAGTCGAAGATCTCCTGCCTCCGCCCGCTACTGGATCAATTACGAATAGAATCGTACTATGGAAAGGGGGCGGGCTCATGCTGTGGCGACCGTGCGTGTCAAGGGGGCTTGCATATTGCCGCAAATACTTTAAGTCTTCGCGGGCATCCAGTTGAAAGGGAAGGTGTAATCAACTAAGCATAGACTCCTATAGTATAGGGGCTCAAGGCTCTCTTATCAAAATATCTCACCAGGACTGATTAAGAAGGTTGTATAGCATCTTCACCTCGACGGGCCCCAGATCACATACCCTAGAAAAGGGTATTTTCTCATTATCGGGAGAGTGAAGCATTGAGTCCTTCTAATAGACTCTCCATCTTTCAGGGGCCGAATCAAATAAACCCCGAAATCCACCCTACAAAAAAAAACCCACCACGTAAAAAAAAAAAGAAGTCCCCCCAACACCCGCCGCCCTAACCTCGCCAAAAAAAACCCTCCCACCGACCACCCCCCCAGCCCATAAAACCGACACACCCCCGCCCACCCCCCGCCCCAACCCCCCCCACAAACCCACCGTTCCCCCGACTCAATTTGCGCTTTAAATATTGTACATAGCTCCAATGAAATTGGTATACCCGTCAAGGGAAGGTTTAAGTCCTCTTGAAGAGCTCTATCTCTTACCAATCGCAAAAAAGCTAGGACTACAAGGGGCTCTACGTCTCGCACGAGCAGTTCTGAAGGTTGCGCTAGAGGCAGGACAATCAGGGAATTCGTCAAGCTCTTAACTCAAAAGCTATTTACACTTCTGACATTGAAAGAATCTCGATCATCTACACCCATGCATTAGGAATCGGCGATCCAGGAAAATAACCTTCCCAGAGGCTACAAACAACACGGGGTGAAGATGAGATGGCGACGGGTAGTGGTAACTTATTAAAAGGAAATTAAGGTTGTCGGGAACTAAGGGGTCTGGACCGAGTTCGCTTTCGGTCTATGAGGGAGTCTGACCGACGTTCCAATTTAGGGAAGAAATCAACCGCGGGGGGGTCTACCAAAAGCTTCTTGCCGTTCTCGTGTTTAGGATGCGTTGATATTTGTAAGACCTCGTCTCTCGTACGACTGGGTGGAAAGACCCTTGCCTCTCACTTCCCGGAGATAACGTACGCCCGCTTCTTGCCCCGTTGCGCCGGACAGTCGGTCTGAGCAATATTCCCAATGCCTTGAAACATAAAGCTTCTGCTAAAGAGTAGAGTCAAAAGTAGGTCTAGCTGACTAGGGTCTTCGGGGTGCCGATGGTGTCTCCAGAGTCTGTTAGGGTGCACCTTTGTTTGGATCTGGGGAAGGAGGCTGATCACCCGCTCTAGGAGCTAAGATCTACTTCACCCCGAAACTGGAAATTCTTCGCGGTCAGCTCGGGGGACTCGCCGTTTAACTTAACTATCTCAGAAAAGATCGAAGGGCTCCCCTAGTTATCAGCCAAAAGAGCTGAAGGCGACCGCAGACGTACTTGCAAGTCTAAGTATCTTTCCTGTTCCCGGAGGGGGGACAGAAGAACAGAGACATTTCCAACCATGGGCACAAAGTCTTATGCTGAAAGTATTCGAGGAATGGACTGACTCAAAGCTCTCCCCCAGACTGGAAAGGGAAAACGTTAAGGCCTACGGTGTATGAAGGGAATTCTTGCCAACTTGAGAATTAATTCATCAGTATAGATCTTTTCGTGCACCATCGCTGCTAACTCCAAGTCCACGAGGTTGGGGGTCAAAAAAGTGTGAGGTGTGTCAGCACAACTTTCTTGCTTTGTCTTAGCCAAAAATCGGTTTTGTTCTAGCCCCTGGCGTGGGGGGCCGTAACGAATAACTACACTCGGGGCGCCATATAGGGCGCGATTAAAACCTCTGGCAAGATCATGAAGCATCTCTGCTTGAAGAGCTAAAAGGTCCTGAGTTCCTGACCAGGTTTAAGGGTTGTGGGCACTACCCTGAATACTACAGGTAGGCACCAGGGTGTGAGGAGGGATCATGGCGGGAAGGGGAAACTTCTAAAGAACACGGTCTAGAGGATCCTCCAAAACTGGAAACGAGGTCCTCCGTCGAAAAGTCTGTGCGCCTAACATGTGGGACCAGGTTTAGGTACAGCTAAGGTCAGCAACTCTCGACTTTTCGCGATTGTCATTCCAATTCGATGCAGCAGGCTCTAAGGGAAGCTAACTCCCATCACCGGGAGATCTTCCACGAATCTCACCCTCTCATACTAGTATCCCTATGATTAAAAATTTACGGGCTCGAAAGCTGAGAGAGGAGCGTGAATAACATGGGGGTAAGAGGAAAGCGTGAGATGTGGAGATAGTAATGACACCCCAAATCTCTAAACGCTTCACACCGTGCTTGGGGGGGGGGGGGGATGGAGGCCAATCCCTCTGATCAACCCAAGGGGCCAGGACGTTGTAGAAAGACCGGATGAGGGAACAAGACCATAGTTGTGCAGCCGGTGAGGAAAACCGGGATGCGATGGTGTTGAGGTAAGAAGAGCGGCGAACACACGCGATCAAGCAGACCACGAGAAGAAAAATCCGTCCTCGAGGATCCTACCGGGGGACGAGAACGCGGCCGTAAAAAAAAGAATCTTTCGGGGGACGTAAGTTAAAACGTCTAGGGGAGAATAGGCTCGGACAAAGGAACTGGATCCTCTTCTTTCCGACCGGAATACTTTCCCTTCAAACCCACGGGATCTCGCGGAAGCAACTCTGACAACAGCTCGCATATGGAGAAAAAGATCTCTCCAGAAGAAAAGGAGTTGAAAAGAAGGTATATCACCATTTCAAACGGGCCTGGGGATTCCCCTATAAAAGGGGGGGGCATCTCCGCTCTGATTACCTGATTGTTAGAAATTTCACAGGAATGGCTGAAAGCAGGAGATAAGTGGTTTAACTAAGCGTTCAATTAAGAAAAATTTATGGCCGCGGTGGCTCTTCTACCATCGCGGTCCTGGTACGGAATGGCCTCCTCTGGGGTGAGGTACGATTGTAATCGCACGTCTGGACGTAGCTCTACTTGAACACCATTTCGGCCTCAGAATTCAAACAAGTCTGCAAGAGCGCTGTCGGAGGGGGGCTGGCGATAACCTCACTTCTGCTACACGACGGACACCTATAGGTGGGACGATCAAACCTCTACTTTTTGGGGATTTCGCGGGGGGGGTTTCTAGCCTACTTCTTCACACGGCTCTAATAGGGGGAGCCGTTATCCTCCTGTCGCAGAGAATCAGACTCCGAAAGGAGAAAAATTCTTAGAGTCCTGGCAGGGGGTGAGCTTACCTGAATTACCAGTGGGAAAAATCAGGCGGTTGTAAGGGAGCTTCACAGGTACGGACCTTCAGAATCCCATCGTCGCAGATACTCGGGGAGGCAAGAAATTAAGAGAATCGGAAAGTTTCCCGATTGACCAAGAGAAGTCTACCTTCTGGAAGGTTTTCGAGGCTCATCAGACTCACCTTGTGGTCTAGAAAAGGGGGGCAGCACGGCTTAGAAATACCTAGGGGACCGCACTGTTCAGTTTTTCCAAAACGAAAGGAATTTATGTCTTGATTTGGGGGGTTTTGGGGTACGGCTACTGAAGCCCTAGAGAAAGTGGAATCCTAGAGGGTCTTTGCATATCTGGGGACGTTGCACCTTAAAGTGGAGCACCAACATTCGTTTCTTCTACTCCCAAAGTCAGGAACACAAGCGAATCTTGCGAAGGTCTAAGACAACGGTTTTTTTCTCAACTGAAACATCGTGTGTTAAACACCGCGTGGTGTCGTTTTCTTTTGAAAAAATAAGATATCAAATGTGCAGTTTAAAAAAGGGAACTCCGTGATTATCCCCGCTTAACCATGACCGTTCCTGTATTCTATCGGGAATGTAAAAAGGGAAAAACTGCTCTGTCTATCAGGCCGAACGAATGTCCGGCTCTCTTTTGCTTCGAGGAGCATCTAGGGGGAAAAGCAAAAAAAAAAAAACGGAGTAGCGCAAGTAACTCTCAAGGCGAGGTGGCTGTCTCGATTTCTCCAGAAGTGCGCCGCCTTAGGGGGAGGCCAAACCGGTAGGCCCGGGCAGCCGGGGCAATGGTAGGTAAAAAGATCGCGCATTCTTCTCGGAGCGGGTGCAGCCGACGACATCTCCCCAGTTAATGCTCTTAGAGACTTGACAGTGAAAAAAAGGACTCCCCGAGGTAAGAATATGAGTTGGGGTTGTTGGGGCGATTACTCAGGTATTCAAGATGTGGGGTGATTCTTCTCAAGCCCAAAAACCATGACCTGCCTGGGGGGACTGGGGGGAAGAAAAAACTCCAAAGTGCGGTGGACCTGATCCCAGATTTACCGGAAGTGCAGATACCTTTTACCCTCCGTCTTCTAATACCAAAAACTAAAGAGTTACCAGGAAGCGCGAGCCCTCGCCTAGGGAGAGACTCTTTTCGTTATGAAAAGAGAGTGGTCAAGATCAAAAAGGCTCGCGCGGGGGGTACACTGAGAGGAAGACAAGGGGAAGATCTAGAGCGACACTTCCCTCGGCCGTTCACGATGGCAGTAAAACATCGACTCAACAACGTATTGAATTAGAAAAGAGAGGAGGTCTGGGGGGGAAGGAGTAAGAACTGGGAAGAAGGGCCGATAGCAGGTTTCTCGCGACTATGTCTTCTCCGTACTATTACCATCGCATCCTCTGATGACCATTTAAAGGGAAGAGGGATCAAGGCTCGTTGGGGGGGGTGCACCTTCTTAATCAAAGTACTTTGGTATTTTCGATTAGCTGAGGTCGTTTGAAGCCGACGTCTCGTAGAAAAAGGGTCTGTACCACCCTGTCCGGTCTACCACTTCGTGGGAAACAAAAAGCTGTGTCCAGGTCTTTTCTCCAAGGACCAATACGTAGCGGAGGCCGTTTGGGGAACATCTGCTTACATCTCTAAGGTTCAGTAGAAAAATTGCGGTATCGGGGGTATCTAGAGGTGGGCCGATTGTTATATCCAGGGTTTCTTCAATGCGGTCCCGGATATCTTGACATCTAGTCGATTGACGAAAAAAGAGAAGGAAGAAACTGCGCGAGGAGTTTATCTTCAACCCCGAAACTTGCCCAGGGGGGTGGAAAAACTCGACCAGCGTTAACGGAGGGGAATCTTCAGACGACCGTCGCACAGTGGACGGAGGGCCCACACGGTGAACTCGGTAACGAGATATGCTGGAAGAATGGAGTGAATGGGAAAATAGCATGGGAGGGGGGGGGATCGATGGAAGAAAAAGATAGAAGCGACAGGATGAGGCCCATTCTATCTGAGCAGGAACCTTCTGTCGGGGGGGCTATATCTCCCTCTCGAGCCTGGGTCGAGGAAGAGGGGGACGGGAACACGGAGTGCCAGTTCGGTTTATCCGGACTGCTTTCGGTTCCATGATAATTAGCCATCGGCTTCAAACAAGAGAGCTAAGTCCTTGTTTAAAACAATAGGTCTGGGTTCCTCACACCACCAAGTTGGAGGAAAAGGGTTATGATTCTATGAAAAAAAATTCGGGTTGTCCCAGGTCTCTTCCGGGGAATCGGAAAAGTACATCCCTCTCTAAACGGCATGTCCTCAGTTCCCCCATACGGGCTGTATCATACGGCTTGGAGGGAGGACCTACCGTCTATGAAAGTTGTTTAACAGTTTAGCACAGGTCCACAGAAAGGGGGGTAAGAGGAGACGCGTGAAGGAAATTCTCATAATCAATAAAGAAGGGTCTAATGGCTAAGAGTAATCAAGGGTAAAGTCCTCATCTGTAGAGGCTCGACGGAGGGGGTCCATAGCAATCATGCGGGGAGTCGAACAGTTTACAACCATTCTTCCTCGCGATAGAAGTATCACCTTCGGCCACTGGAAGCAAAAGCCCATAAGCGATATCGTTCCCCTTGGGTCTGCCAAGGCAAGTTCTTCTCCCCTGACTGTGATTCCCAGTAAGGAGAGAGAGCGAAAAAGACGCGATGCGGCTCACCATTAAAAGAATATCCTCTTTGGGAATAAAGTATGAGACCCATGCTACCTGCAGAAAACGGAGGTGTCAAGGGAGTGAGCCACCCTAGTTCCTCCCTTAATCCGGTTAAACTAGCCCGCGGAAAGGGGCACAGAGCCCGGTTGTAGTGGACACCAGGGGGAGGGGGGTTTCCAGTCTGATATACGCAATGATTGAAAAAGACCGAACGCGATACAAGACCCCCTGAGCCTTACTTCGAAGAGCGGAAACGCGCCCTCTGCAATGAACAGTTGACGATGCATACTGGAAACCCCAGCTCGGATGTCGACTCTTTCGTTTCAAGGATCCAGCGCTTTAATTCCCTGGAACACCGCAAACCACCATTATCTCTTTCAGCAAACTATGCATCATTGAGATTAGAGAAAGCAAGCCACCACTGTTATTAGTGGATCTAAGATGAGCGAAATGTGTCTTACGCTAAAAGTTTTTGTCGTCAGCTAGAAGCCTGAATGAATTTCAACCGATCAATGAGACTCCCCAAACGGGATGAACTACGTCAAAAGCTGATCGACCCGGTTCATTGACGCGGCTCGTACAGGAGAGAAAAATCCGAGGAGTGGGGGGGGGGGGACGGGATGGGCCCATGTTTATTCTTATCGCATTGAGAAAAAAGAAGAGTCTCTCCTGGAACACCATAGAGGTCCGAAAGTGAAAAGGGCTCGGCAAACCGGGTCTCTCTTCCACGGAATCGGGGGATAAAAAAAAGGAGGGCTTCTTACCGTATTTGTCTAGACTCTCCACCACCGCTGGGGGGGGAGAGGGTGGGTATCAGGAACGGTCTTCATCACGCGGTCTAAGTTTCTATTTACTTTGGTGAGACAGCCGATGAGGATCCGGAAAGTCGGAAGAATTTCGTGGAGAATAGGTTCAGAGGGGCGTGTGAGAAAGCGAAATTATCACTCGCGGTGAAAGGTGCTGGAGCGGCCAGTGGACGTGGGCCCTTCAAGGAAAATCATTAACATAGGTCTAGGAACAAAACGTTGTTGATCGTACCCGAAGGCGTGGTGACGGGGCTGCTCCGCAGGGGACCGGGGTTCCGGGTTCGGGCTCTTCGAAGCGCTAGCACTTGGGAAGGAAAAGAGATGAGCAAGGCCTGTCCCTCTGAGGAACGGGGGAATAGAAAGGTTACTGTCTTCGCCTAACTAGAGCTGCTGAAGGCTATCGGATGGAGGGGTCGGAGAATCGGAATTTGGAATAAGCTTGACCCTCGGGAAAGAGTGAGGAGGGTCTTCTGGACATCCCACCTGTGCGTCGAAAAAAAGCTGGACCGGCTCAGAGCATTCCGCACCGGGTGGCAACCCCTCCATCTGTGTGAAAAAGATGTTAGAAGAAAGTTGGCCTAACCAGAGGGGCTATCCTGAAGGGGGGGGGTTTCGAAGGAAAAGGAAGACGTCCGAGAGAAACCCTCTGCCTAACCCGGACGTGCGCCGATTAACTGGGTCCGGAAAGCATTCTTTCTATCTAAGGAGGCTAAATGAATATCGCTCGAAGATTTTCCTTCACCGTCCGGCCTGCGCGGTATTAGCCAGACATCTAAAATGCTCTGGGGCCTTCAACTCTCGTACTATCCGTCGTGTTCAAGTGGGCTTGCGCGGGATTTCTCCCAGTGAAAGGATTCGTAATCTGCCCTTTACATCTGTCTGATCAAAATGAGGTAAAGTGTTCAATTTTCAGGTGACCTATCACTATCTCGGCTCTCTCTAGCGGTGTTCAAAGTCCTACTCGATTCCAGGATCGACCACCCATGGGAAGGACTCTGCGAAGCACTTGGGATATAACCATAGGAACAATAAAGAAATACCCTTCTAAGTCCGGGTCAAAGACTCAAATTTGATGGTTCCTTCCTCTTATAAAAAATCCATACCTTCTACTGGGGATATAAAGTTAATCTTAGTCGGCTGGAAGGGGAAAATTGGTAATCACGTTTCCTGGTGCCCTCTTTTACTAATAACAGGCTCGACGCTAAAAACTCCAGTAGATACGAAAAAGAAACCCCCGTATCATGTCGACACTCGGTGGAGGCCTAGCATTAGTCAACTTCTTTCCTCTTCTGGCCTCCTCTATGTACACTATCAGGGGGGCCTTACCTCGAATCTCTATGAACGCTAAAGGGACTTCTCAAAAAATGCAGGAGAACGAATTACAATACCTTCTGCCATCTCCACTCACAAAAAGAAAAGTATTGAAAGAATATATATGTAGAGGGTTCTTGTTAACTGGGGCGGATCGTTCCAATTTCCTAGATCAGTTTTCAGGCTCTACTCAGGGGGAGCTCGTTCAGAGATCAGGGGGGGGGTCCAGGGAGCATCTCGCGAATACTTGCCGTTGTCCGTCGTATAGCACGGGCACACCGGAAAAGGAGAGGGACCACAGTTTTTCTGCGTAAGGCGTTGTTTTGAGCTCTAAGCTAGGGTTTGAACGCCCAACCGGTCCTACTGCAGGGGAGAGTCCAGAACAACCCTATCGCGGAACTTGAAAGGAAGGAACGCACGGGCGAATCCGCCGCCCCGGCCTTGGAACATGCTGCTGAAAGGCCTGCTCGTAAACTTTCTCAGGTCTTGGGGAGGGGCGTGTGGGAAGGATGCTCAAAATCTTTGGTGACGGATCAGTACAGGGGTTAAGAAGGACTTACCGCACCCTCTCCGAGCTCCGCGAAGGGGGATAGTCCGTTCCCAGTTCTTCCGTCAGCTCTAAAACGACAATCCGGGTCACGACTCAGTCGCTATCATTCAGAGGAGACCCACCCCGTCAAAAAGAGTACTTTCGCTCAGAAGGACTTCCTGGTGCATAGCGTAGATTTAACGAGGCACAGGAACATTATTAACCCCATATTCTGATCATATCGAGAGGAGGGAAGACATTTCTTAAAGAAGAATCTCCGGCCAGTAAATAGGAGTTTCACGCGGGTTTTACTATGACGGCTACTTGACTGGATTAATCGGGGGCACCCCCCCCCACCCGAAAGCCCCTATCAGGAGGATGGCACCAGCGAAATAACTCCACTGTCTGGGCACCACTGGAGGGAAGGGGAGGAGAAGGCTTGACTCGGAAAACCAGCTGCGTGGGGGGGGGGGTTCCCCTGCGTGGTCTCGAGCCAGAGAAACTACTGGTCTAAAGAGGGAGAAGGAACACGACTTGGGGACAAGAACTCAGAAGGTCAGCAGCTCTTCGTTTGATGGCATCCGTTACCAGGGAAGTGGGGGAAACACGCTCCTTAATCGCAAAGAAGGGGACAAAGGGTGTACGCAAAAAAGCGTCAGCGGTAAGCCTTTCTCTAAACACTTTGAAATCTCGTCTAGGGGCCAATGGGGAACAACCTTTCCTCCTGGCAGTCTGTAAAAACGCCGAAGGGTGAATCCTTTAGAGATTATGGCTAACATTTGAGCACGCCCGAAGTCATGTTGGGGTCTATTCACGGACTAGAAAGTAAAATGACATTGGATCGTCCGCTCACCGCACAAACTTTTCAATACTAATCTCACCACCTCCAACTCTCAAAAAAGTCTTCTCCATGTCCTGCAAGGGCCGTAGCTCTAAAGCTACCTCTTATAGGCGGCTCAAACAGGGAGAAGCCCGTGATTACGAAGTCTGTAAGATCCCCGAAAAATCGCTACCGTCGGAGGGGGGGCAGGAGAGCCCCTGTTCCCGAATCTGGGCCATTCCTTGTAGTCAGATGAGGGGACGGGTCGAGGAGCTTAGATCCCTTTATTTCATTGAGGACACCAGTAGAAGGGAAAGTGAAGGTAGAGAATCGACGGTTTCTATCTGAATCGACATACCCAGATGGGCAGAGCTATGAAATGAAACTAAAAGATATCACCTCTTCAGTAACATTGGGGGAGATCATCTTAGTGGGTGAAACTAGGCCGCGGGCGTTGCGGATCTGCTAAATTGAATTCATGTATCCATGCTTGGACGAGTCCTACTTTCAAACCCACAGGTTTAAAAGGAACCTCTCATTATGGGTATTCAACATCGTTGAGAACATATATATATCTACGACTCCATCCATTGCGCAGAGGGGAAAAACGTCTATCCAGGTGGGGTCAATTTCTCCGCTATTAGGCCTATCGTTTATCCAAATGTCCAAAAGGAAAAATAGAAACTCGCGCGTTTGAATACGTAAGCTACGTCCCACCAATGTCGGGGATAGTAGTATTCCCAACTCGTCAAATCCCGGACGGGGGAATAAGGGGGGTATGCTGATCAGTGGGTTCGTCGCACGGGTCATGCGTCTCTAGGACTGAACTGAAGGCAATACTGTCCTCACAAAAAACGCAATGAAGGGAGAGCGTGCTCGGGGAACCCCATGACTTGTTCACCTATTTAGGAACGCGGAGTTCCGTTCAAGTCGAAAAACTTGTTTTTTAAGTCAAAATGTGGGGGGAATCCCTAAAGTCAATATAGGACTATGAAAGTACAGTACTGGTGAGGATAAAGGGACAATCTCTTCTATCTCCGAAGAAATGGGAATGCATGGGAACAGTGCTTGCGGCGATCGGCGAAGTTACTAGAAGCGGGGGATTTGATATTCAGGACCGTTCATATTTTCTCAGAGACATCTTAACTCTCTCATTCCAAATCTTTCTCATAAAAAGGGGTCGACCTCATCTAACGGGTAATAGGGACGAGTTCTCCACCAGGCTGACCGTTGGGAAAGGGGCGGCGCTCATCGACGAGCTAAAAAGGTTAGGACGTTGCATTCCCAAAAATGCCGTCAGGGAAAGATGAAAGCAAAAAGGCCACTTCCTCGACCGTCCTAACACAAGAACTAATTCCCGAAATCTTAGAGCAGCAAGGGGAGGGTCCTAGGCGGTCCAAATCGTTTAACAGTGGGAAGATCCCACCTCCTTTCGAGCACAAAAAAACGTCGAAAAGGGAGGGTAGGATCATCTCAAACTCCGCACCGGTGTTAACTACCCACAAGGGGGGGGACCCACTACGTTTCGACGATGGTGGCCAAGAAAAAAAATGGGGGCTAGGAGCAGGGCAGGGGGAGCCGATCATTCACACGGCAGAATCCACCAGAGGGAAACCTGGAGACGAGGCCTAACCGCTATCTATGGAGATCTATTTCTGGAAAGAGGAGAAAAAAGCCGCATGGGGGGTCTCATAATGCGGAAACTGCTCGTTTCTAAAACATATAACATACCGAGGGAAAGCCTCTAAGGGAAAAAGGTACTAAACTCGTCTCTATTCACGAGGTGGGGCATCGAGAGGCCACATTGCAGATTCGGGGGGTTAAAAGTCTTCATCTTCACCACGCTGTCTAGCTAACCTTGGGCCCAAGGTTCATTTTCTGTGAAAGAGAGGTAAGGAATCGGGTCATCTTCTCTTATCGGGGTTCCTCGGATTAAAAAATATATAACTAGGGGAGGATCAGACAGATCTTGAGTATTCAAATAAGGCAACCCCGCAGAAAAAGGGGGAAAACCGGAACGTACCTGGCGACAAAAATCGGGGAGAGGGGGAAATGTTGCAGGCCGGTCGCTAGCCTCCATAGTTGGCGGGGGGGGGGGGGGGGACGCAATCAAAGGGAAAAACTGATTGCTTGGTTGTACCGGGATGTCCAAAGGGGAAACGCAAGGGTGGTCGCACAAACTCTTAGCTAACGAGAGAAAAAGAAAAGCACAACGCGTCCGGCAGTCATCTGGCACGCCGATCACGGCGCCCAATGGAGGCTCCAGTCCTTACAGATTCAATCGGCACGCCATACCGGCGTATTGTACAGTTCTGCCTGAAAGGGAAAGAGCGGGGGCTCGCGACAAACTGCTCCGGCCCACACTATTACTCGACAGTCACCGGGTTCAGACAACGAAACCCAGGTATCGGAAAAGATAGATGGGGAGAACGGGGTTTCCTTAGGATGGCAGGGCAGAGGCAAGGTTCCTCGATGTACTGAACTCTTTACTTCCGATCTAAAAAAAACGAAGGGTCAATCGCGCGACCTACTTGCAAAGGACATGCCTGCGAGTCCGCTCAGAGTGTCCTCCCTGAGATCTAGGGGGAAAAAGGGGGTGCGTCAGGAGCGCTTGTTATCTTGGTGGCTCCCAAGTAAGGGACTATGCGTTTAAATCCCCAAATTGCCTGTAATAAAAAGGCCTTTTGGATGTCCACCACAATCAATGTATTGGGCTTTCGCTCCCTCAAATGTCGTGAAACCTCCAGGGGGGGAAGGGTACGTCGCATAATGACGAGTCCTTATTCCCATTACTCTAAAGGGGCTTTGCGGGGGAGGGAGGGTCCAGTTGGAAATCGATCTTGTAGCCTGACATTCATTTTGCCGTATTCTGCTGCTCAAACCCTCTCACTATAAGCGGCGCTCGGGTACCACACCTTGCAAAAACCTTTAGTCAGGGCTAAGAAATAGTGTTACTATTCCTATTTGAAAAGGCATTACGTTTGTCGATAAATCGGGGGAAAAGAAAGTCCTAGTCTTACGGAAAGAGAGGGGACTGAGGGGACCCGAGAAGGTAGATGCGGTAATACGAATATTCAAGAAGCCCAGAGGATCTAAGAGATTTTCTGGGGGGGTTCAGAAAAGGGGGCTAGGCTCCCTCATCTACCGGCAATCGGACTGTCAAATCCGTTTCGGTCGGGGGGGATGATAGTTAGGCTTTCCAGTACTCGACAACGGGCCGGCCCTTCCGGTAGGACCTCTTTATCCATGACCAGACCGAGGATAATTACCTCCACAGTAGGGTCACACTCTTTAGGTGGGCTCAAAAAGGACTTGCTTTTTCTACGTGATCGTCTTCGCACAGATCGCAAGGTGTCGAGGGGGAGGTTGACTCGTCTAAGAAACGACCTCGAGAGAAAAAAAAGATCATTAAAGGAGAGAAAAAAAGAAACGCTGTCTTTCAAAAAGCTAGGGGAGGTGAAGAATTCGGTCGTGGTTGGCAGAAAATACCGGAGGAGTGGTGAACCCAAGCTCCTTCTCCCCGGTAGGAAACGGTTTGCTCGACAGCATTTGGGAGAAGGATCGAATTGGCTAGTCTCTAGACCCGAAAAAGAATCCGGTCATCGTCTCATGGGGTCGACCAGAGGAAACGGTCGTGCCGGAGACAAGTTGACCTCCCCGCCTAGAAAGAGGCGATAAAAGAATGATCACCGGACGGGCACCGGAAAGCCCCGCCCACAGAAAGGAGGTTACCTTGTGAAGGGACTAAGACGCACCCCAGCTACATTCTTCACTTCAAATTGGTACACTTCCTTTACTGATGGCCCTCTCCTATCTTCACGCTCTAGGAAACAGGGGGATGGAAGTAAAAATTAATATGTGAAATCCTAATGGGAGATTGGAAATCTTATCCCCCATCGTCCCTTCCATTCTACGGGGGGTTTTATCGACCCTCTCCCCTAGTTCAGAACTCTGTCAAACGTGTAGCATCGATTTTAAGCCCCATCTCAAAGTGCCTAAGAAGTTAGAAACTTTAAGTAACACCCATTGGCGGTAAAAAAATAGAGGCTGAATGTCTTTTGAGCCTGTAAAGAGAGAACCCAGGATTGCATTCCTTCCCTAGTTTAGGCTGGGAAAAAAAGTAGCACAGCCATTAACCTTTGTACAGAGGGGAGATTCAAAAGGCTCGCTTGGTCTAGGATGTACGGACAGTGATAGCGGAGGTAATGAGACCTTGCCAAACCATCTGGACAAACAAAGGCCCTCATCCAGGAGTGAAGACTTCAAACCAACAAGAGAGGAGAAAAGAAAATAATCCTCTACATCCTCAGAGGCGGGCAACGGGGAGTACTCTATCCTGTTTGTTTGGGGGAAATGGTCGGAATCAAAAGAAAATACGATGGGGTGATCCTGAATTCAACGGGGGCCCCAGCGCTCTTTTAAATAGTCAATAACTCCTGGGGGGGGGGTTTCGGGCCTTCTTTGCTCCTTCCCGAGACAACTAGCCGGAGGAACGGGAATTCCTCGGTACGATCGTCTGTGTGGAGGGGAAAAGAAATAGCGCTACTAAGCACCAGATCCAGAAAGGGGGGTGTCCTGAGAAAAACTTCCTCACAGTTACTCGGAAGGAGTGTTCTTTGCTTCGTCTCTGCCTCAAGGGAGGAGAACGCCCCCTGGAAAAAGGGGCGGGCAGTATTGTTGCGATCACCACGACGACTGGGGGAAATTGACTCGATGGGGTTGGGGGGAGCCGACTGTGATCACTCTTAGACTTCTCTCATACTTTTTTGTATAAGCGTCTGCTTCATTCTAGCCCTAAAGGGGGGGAAAGGAATTCGAAGCGTGCTTGATTTTTGTGAGTCAAAGGGACTAATCTCTTTTAGTGTCTTGAGAGAAAGGCAAAGAAGGGGGGAATCCGAGCTCTGAGGGCCTCTCTCAGCAACCTACAAGGGAAGGGGATTTTAACACGGGGAGGACACAGAGACCGTGATTCTACATCGCCGGACGGGGGGAGGAAAAGGACTTCGTTTTCCATTGTGAGAAGTCAGGACTAGTAGAGAGGTTCCCGAAATGGCCTTGAACTCTGCACGACACACCTTTGGCCCTCGTGAAAAAAAGGGGGTCAACCAACGTCCCCTCGACCTGGGAGCTGCCAGAAAACAGCTGGGGGGGGAGAGGAGAGAGGAGGTGGGGGAAGGCAGAAAAGAGGGTGGGAAGAATGATCGGGAGAGGTCGTCTTTTCCGAAAGCCCAAAGGCTCCGAAAAAACCAAACGCTACTTTGGGCGCGAGCGTCCAGACCAGATAAGGAAATTGGGGGGGACCCACATCGTGGTGACCAAGACGGGTGTTAACGAGGGGGGGGGCAGATGGATGGGGATTCAGGCAGGTGTGCTTCATGGGGGGAGCCAAAAAGTCCCCCTCTCGTCCCCCTCTTGGGGCTATGCGAGATCTAAGTTGCTGACATATGCGAGGAAAGAGCCCGTCGAGGGAAGTCAGAAAGGACCGTACACCGGCCATGTTCTTATCAACCAGCTATGCACCAGGAAACATCTACTGGCTAGAGGAATACGGAATGCCGTCGCCGATTGGGGGGTGGGGGGGTGAGAGAAAAAGGAAACCAGTGTCGCCGTCTTCTCAGTCGGGAAAAAAACCGATCGAGCTGCGGAAACAAGGGCAATGCGTGTACTTACGAACTCTAGGGTGACGGGGAGGATCGGGGCGTCCTCTACTCTTATTCCCAATGCTCAGAAATTGAGATAGGCAAAAATATCTTTTGATCACGAAAAAAAATAGGCTAGCAAACCGGGCTACCCGGAGCTCCAGGGCGGGACAGGAAGGGGCGCAGAGGGTACTCGTTCGAGATGAAGAATGTTCTGGGACGCGCCAGAACCAAGGGGATCTGGACCCATCCTACAGGGGGAAGGGAAAGGCGGGTGACGATGAACAGGAAGTTGGGAAGAAAAGGGATGGGTACCACGCCTCTGTAGACTGCCGCTTACAGGATAAACTCTACTCCAACAGATCCGCCCCAGTCCGATCAGGGGAAATGACAACAAAGTTGGACACCACAGAAGTGGGCGGATGCTCAGACGCCTTACGAGCCAAGGTCTTGTCACGCAAGAGAAAGGGGGCCGCTTAAACGATCTGCCTACCCCTCGGATACTCGAAACAAAACGGCTCAAACCCTGCTGGACACTATCCATGAAATTGCCC
>Ga0179593_1714856_pt1 | contig 22442 bp, 28 predicted proteins | sample CZODoug2_1_08_16_FD_185931 | JGI IMG/M metagenome (GOLD analysis project Ga0179593, IMG submission 185931) | Vadose zone soil fungal communities from Angelo Coast Range Reserve, California, USA - CZODoug2_1_08_16fungal (PacBio error correction) | ecosystem: Environmental > Terrestrial > Soil >...
AGCACTGGGGAGCACGTCATGGTTGAAAGGTGCCGGAGAAGAAAAGTACGCCGAAAAAAATAAGTTTTTCAATATCCCCAAAAATCTAACTGAGACATGAAAAAGGAACGGGGAGTCAAGGAGAAGCGAGGAAAAAAAAAGAAGCATCGGAAGTGCTGGTGGTTCGAGAGAAAATATCTCTGCGTCCGGAAAGTGAAAAAATCAGGTCCAGTAAATGGAGAAAAAATCCCCTCTAGGATGACGAAAGGGGGCTACAAGGGTCGGCGCGGGGACGAACTCCCCCGATCAAAAGACCTAAAATCTGGATTAAGAGATCAGGAACTCGCGAAAGGTTGTCATCAGGGAAAAGGCTCAAAAAAAAGGTAAGGGAAAAACAGGAGAAAGGCCACATCTCTACGCAATGAACTGTCTAATTATAGAAAAGTATTCAGGAGAAGAGGGGTCGCGGGCTAGGGCAAGGACGTGTCAGACGGGAAATGCTTAAAAGGAATGGATGCGGAAGGAGAAGTAATTCCTTTTGCCCTTGGACTACTTCTCAGAAAAGGGATATCGGGCGAGAGGACTCCGAATTTGGGGAGAGGCCTTAAAAAGAAGGGAGGGGGTGGGAAGCTCTTACAACCGATCGGCTTCATTTTCTAGGCTTGCGAAGGAGCTCGGCTCAAGAGTACCTTTTAAAAGGGGAAACTGGGTGAACCGGAGAGGAGGGAAGGAAGGAGGGCAAAGAAAAAAAGGCATAAAATACTTTCCTGCCGGCTGATCGGAACTATGGCTATGGTCGAGATCTCCGAGTGGAATCGGGGGGGTACGAGGAGGCGAGTGGGAGGGTCACGACGTCACCAAAAAAAGACGAGCGGCCAACTATAGGGGGGGTATTCCCTTCAATATGTGTTTGAGCTTTCATGTGTCGAAGAAAAATTGGGTCAAAAGAAAAGGGGGGGACTTCGTAGAACGAAAAAGAGAGGAAGCAATCATTGGAAAAAGGAAGTCGGGGAGAATCACAAAAAGGATAAACCCACTCTTCCTACGAGGGGGATGAGTTCTCGGTTCAAACCGCAACCTTCCCACTCTCTCTAAAGATTAGAGGGCCTTTGGGGAGAGAAAAAAGGAGGAGGTCGTTGGAAACATTGGGGGCGAAAAAGAGACGCTCTTTGCTTTGGGGAAAGGGGGTTTCCTCCTGAGAGTTGTTTAAAAAGCGTCATGCAGCGAAGCGAAGAAGATGCTGTGAAAAAAAGAGTTCGCGAAGAAAAAAGACCTAAAAAACAGGCACTTAGGGGGGGTGAAGGTCGCTCGTGTGAGTGCACATACTCTCGCGAGCAAATCTCTGTATGGACAAGAACTGCGCTTTAGGGGGGAGTTTAAGAAATAGCAAGATAGCGAAAAAGAGCCGTACCATTGAAAAACGGGAAATCTGATACAACCATTTCATTCAAAGCAACCAGTTGAAGGAAGAGCGCGAGAATGCCAAGCGGGGAAGAGCGGAAGGGAGCGCAGAAAAGTCGGTACGGGCTAGCAGCGAGCCAACCAGACGATGTCGCTGCCGGAGGCGAGAAGAAGCAAACTCGGAAAGGGAAGAACAAAGGAAAAGGTCAAAAGGAAACCCGCTCGACGCGTTGATCTGCTGCACGCAGAAGTGGGGCACACTATCAAGCCACGCGCGGAAGAACCTGGGGGGGGGGGGTTTGGGGGGTTGGGGGGGTTTTGGGGGTGGTTGGGGGGTTGGGGTTGGGGTTGGGGGGGGGGGGTGGGGGGGGGGTTTTTGGGGGGGGGTGGGGGGTGATTGGGTGGGTGGGGGGGGGGGGTGGAACGGGGTGGGTTGGAGTCTGGTTTTGGTGTTCTTTTGGGGGGGCTTGCGTGGGGGGGGGGGGGGGTGAGGGGTGGGGGGGGGGGGGTTGGGGGGCCGGGGGTCTCTCTGGGGAGTCTCTGACCGCAGAACTCATTTGGGAACCTCTGAAGGGTACGGCCATCGAGTAAAAGGGACAAGTATACTCTTCGGAAAGCCTCTCGGGGGATGAATAACCGAAAAGCTCCTACCGGGGTTTTGTACGATCAAAGAAAAGTCCAAGGCATGAGGGGGGGAGGGGACGGGGGCTCCATGTCCAGTAAGGCAGAAGAAAGGAGCATATTTGAAAACCCACCGTTTTTTGAAAAGGAATCGCGGAGACTGGCGAAATGGAGCACAGGGAAGGGGGTCAAAAGAAGCAAACTCGGAGATTTTAGTTCATTTGCTTTGCTGCCTGGTATCGGTTGGCAAGAGTGGGTTGAGTTTCCGCCCGCCGCCGACAAGATCGTAGAAGGAACGCTCTATCAGAAAGAGGGGCGTCCGGGGCAATCGAGCGGGAAGATGAAGAACCAGCTCGTAAGGGGTTGACCAGGGAAGCCACTTTCGCGGAGGGGCGGGGGAGGGGGATGCTAAAGGTGGGCAAGTGGATTACAAGCCAAGAAAAAAAAAGGGATTGCCATGAGCGCGCCAAAAGGGGAAAGAGGAGGGGAGAACGCGGCGGGGGCACTGGAAAATGTCACACCTAGGAACACATCAAAAAAGTACACGGGAAAGTGTATAGAGAAGGAGCCAAGACGACAAAAATCGGGAAAAGAAGATTCCTACGGCGTGTCGCCTCAATAACCACTCACGGGAAAAATCTATCGCATGAAAGAATCGGGTTGGGGGAGGGGTGAAGGGAGGGCGGGCGGCCGAATAAATCTGCCATTCACATGCTTGGAAGAGAGCCCTTCCATACTTCCCTGCCAGCGATTACCCGTCTTTGCCGGGCTAAAAAAAAAACTCCACTACCAGTTCGCCTCTCAGGGTTTAAAAGGCGGGGGGAAAAGCCTAAAAAATCAATTATAGAAAACAGCAATCACTCAACACCTCTCATACCAAGCGGGATTCATGATGCGGAGGCAGAGGAAGGGGAGTGATCACTCGAAAACAATGATCACGAAAAGAAAAGAAATCGGGAGGACCCAGACGTTGGAGGACCTCAAAATGGAAAGGAATAAAAACTTCCTACTATAAGTACAAAATGTAAATGGCACAAACAGGTGCCAGGTTCGGGAGTCGAAAGGAAGGAAGGGAGTGGCTGAATGAAGACGCTACAACTACATCATTTCGAATTGTAATCAGGTAAAAAAAAAAAGAATTACGAGTCTTGGGAATTGAAAGAGGGGGGACAGGAGGGCGAACCCCCTTGATATAAAGGGACTGCCCGCCTCCTTCACGCAAAAAATCCTAGTCAAAGATCGAATCAGACGAGAAGGAGTAAATAAAACCCCGATAGGGAACTGTACGTTTGCTTTGAACTGGTCTTTCCAGGATAAGGAAGGGGATAAATTTAAAAACGCGGAAGGGTTTGAGAAGAGAAAACGAAACAAAAAAAACCTTCGAAAGTCCCTTCACATCGATAAGGGGTTGAAACAAAAATAAGATTATTTGTGCGTCTGCGAAGGTGTAGATGGGGGGAAACCCCTGACGCGAAGGAAGAAAGGGAAGTCAAAAGTAAGAGCAGTGCTAGGGAAAAGTTCAAAAGGGGAGCTCATACGATTCCTAAAAGGCTCGGGGGCACGCAGGAGGGAGGGGGGGATCAAGGGAAAGGTAGAGAAGGGTGACACACGCACTGCCCTGAATGCGGTCAGAGCCCTCTCTGGGGAATTAATACCACAATGGCCATCGGGGTCCAGGGACTAGGGGGGTTGCGTGAAAAGGGAAATAAGCAAATGCTGAAGATCCGACATGGAAAACAAGCCCGCGAAGACTCGCGATCACTCGTCTGTCTTCTGGGAAAAAGAGCCCTGGACCCGGGAGGGGGGGGGGACCAAGCGCTTCGGAGCAGGGGTTGAGGCGTCGGGCGTGGGGGGGAGGGAGGGGGATCGGAGCGGATGCGCAGGTCTTCGTGAGGGTTCAAGCACGTGAAAAAAGGGGAAATGACAAGGAAAGCGCTCGTAGGAGTCTCTCCATCACAGAAATACCTTGTGTCAAATGAGGGGAAAAAAAATTTGCCAAACTGGGGGGGGACCGTGAGCAACGCCGGCTGAAACCCACGACTTCAGCCTTCAGAGGTTCCTGGATCAAAAAAAGGAAGAGCGGCTCTCAAAGGGGGCCACGAAGTAGTTGGGAAAGAATCCAGTGAAAAGAAAATGTTTTGATATCCAACCGAGGAGGATCCTAAAAAGTGACCAAGGAGGAAGCTCTTAGAAGACAGCAGCACGAGAAAAAAAAAAAAAAAGAGGGTCATCAAGAGCGAACGCAATGCAAAGGCCCGTGCGCGATAAGAAGGGGACTGTAGGGAAGAAGAGGCACCCAGCATTAAAATAAGGATCAGGAAAAAAATGAAAATCACAGGGCGCCAGCCGCTTCCAGGGGAAGACTGTTGGGGGCATCTGAGCGAAAGCAGGGATGGGAAAGTTCAGCGGGAGGCGTAAAGGGAGTAGGCACAGTTGAAAAAGAAGGTAAAGGGTAACATTGCTTACAACGATCTTTAATCAGTCTTTTGTTTGGGGGAAAGAAGGAGAATTTAGAGAGGAAGGGCAGGCAATCAAAAAAAGATGTCGGAAACAAAGTCGCTAAACCGCTAAAGAACTGACTACGCCTTGTTTACGGACGCGCCGCTTTTAATAAAAAAAAGTGACGTTAAGAGAGAAATTAGGGACTGAAGAATCGAGTTTAAAAGGTGCCGTCCGTCAGGGAGGAAAAAAAAAAGAAAGAGAACGCTTCTACATAGCGCAAACTACGAACTTTGCAGGAAAACAAATCCCGAAGCGGAAGACGAGGGGAGGGAGTCTTTTGGAGGCATGGAAAAAGATCGCACCGTCGCGACAAACTTGAGAGAAGAGGGGGCACAGACCCATACAATCACGGAAAGGGAGGTACTCTCTAAGGGAGGCCGCGAAGGTAGCAATGGGTTAATGAAGAGACGCTTAGGGGGCAGCTATCCTGGGGATGGAAAGGACATTTCTCGCCGCAAGAGGTTCTCATTCGTGAAGGTCTTATGACTAAAATGCAAGAGTGGGGTAATGATGGCTGTATCGGTTCTTGAAAAACAGAACTAACTAGACCGGCGGAGAGAAAAGTTAAACTTGCCCGAAAAAATTGGTGTGCGGGAAAGTTTTTTCTAAAGTCGTCCTTGTTGAGAACTGATGGGGAAGCCTCGGGCAACTGAGAGGCGCTGCAAAACGGGACTCCTGAAGATTCGGATAAGACTCAGAAAGGGTCCCTCAGAGAAAGGACTAACCTGAACGGGCAGGGGGCGGCGAAGGGGGGGCAATCTTTTCAGGAGCTGTGGGTTGCGTGGTTTCGGGAAGGGGGGGGTGGAAACTTTTATGAGGGGAAAAAGTGCAAGAGGGAGAGAAAAGGGATGTTAGCGGGGGAGAGGAGCGGGGTATAGAGGGGAGGGAAAAGGGAAGGAGGGGACGCGGGGGGGGAGTGAGACCGGAGGGAGGGACGGGGGGGAGGAGAAGGGAGGGGAAGACTGGGCGAAGAGGAGAGAGGGGAGGGATAGGGATGGAGTGGGGGGAGGAGGGAGTGAGCTAGGGGGGAAGGTGGGGGGGGGGGGAGGGGGTGGAGTAAGAAGGATGATCGAAGGAGGAATAGAGGGGAGAGAGGTAAAGGAAATGGGTGTGGGAGAGAGGTAGGGGATGAGATGAGGGAGGGAAGGGAGGGGGGGGGGAGGGTCGGGGGGGGGGGAGGAGGAGGGTGAAAGAGGGATGCACAAGTGGGGCAATAAAGGAGAGTGTGGTGGGGGGGATTATGTAGGGATTGTAAGGAGGGAGAGAGGGGGGGGGGGGGTGGGGGAGAGAGGGAGGTGGGGAATGAAGGAGCGGAGGGGGGTGAAAGAGGCAGGGGAAGGGAGGGGGGGGAGATAAAAGGAGGGTCTCGGGATGAGGGGGGGCGGGGAGGGGGGGTGAGGGGGGGGGAGATTGTAGGGAGTGTGGGGGGGGTAAGTGGGGAGTCGGGGGAGTCGTGAGGCGGAAGGCTGGAGAGGGTCGAGAGAGAGGGTAGGGGGGGAGGGAGGGGGGTGAGCGTAGAAAGGAAGGGATCTAGAGCGAGAGTGAGTTGGGGAAAGAGTGGGGGGGGGGAGGGGGGACGTGGAGGAGGGTAGAGGGTCTGGAGCTGGGGGGGTGGGGAAAGGGAACGGAGAAGATGGGAACAGTGTTGGGGGGGTGGAGGGAAGGAGGGGTAGGCAATAGCCGAGAGTGAAAGATGTGGGAGGCGACGGCGGGGGGAGTTGCGGGAGGTGAGCGTGAAGGGGGTGAGGAGAGAAGGGAGGAGAGGGTGGGGGGAGGAGGGGTAGGATGGGCGGTGGGGGGGCAGGAGTAGACGGCTCAAAAAGGTGGGGGGAGAGGGGGGGGGGGGGTGGTGGGGGAAGTTAACTGAGGGTGGGGGGAGAGGAGGGGGAGGCGGGGGGGTGAGGGGGAAGGGGCAGGGGGTTCGAGGAGGGAGGGCGGGGGATGGAGGAGGGAGGGGACAGGGTGGGGTGCATGGGAGTGGGGGAGGAAGGGGCGGGGGGGGGGATAGGAGGGGCTAATGAGGGGGGGGGGAAAAGTGAGGGGTGGGGGAGGAGTAAGGGGGGGGGCTAGAGAGGAGTTCAATGGTAGAATGGCGGTGTGGGGAAGTGATGGGGGGGGGGGAGGAGGGGGAGGAGGGAGATATGGGAGGGGAGGAGGGAGGAATGGGGACAAGGGAGAGCGGGAGTGGGGGGGTTGCAGCGAGGGTGAGGGGTGGCTTATAAGTAGGAAGGGGGTGTGTGAGGGGGAGAGGGGGGGGGAAGATTTGCTGAGTGGAGAACTGGGCGGGGTTGACGGTGGGGAGGCAAGGGATGGGTAGGGGAAGAGGGAGGAGAAAAGGTAAGAAGATAGAAGGTACGGAGAAGATGAGGAGGTGGCGGGGGCTTGGTTGGGACGTGTAGGAGGGGAGGGCGGAAGTGGTGTTGTGGATGATTGTGGGGCAGCAGTGAGATGATGGGGGAGTGAAGAGGGGGGGTAGGGGAGGGTGGGGGGAGAGCGAGGAAAAATGGGGGGGGGAAGGGATGTGCCGGGGAACGGGTGGGGGGAAGGGGAGGGGCGAGAAGAAGTAGAGTGTACGAGGGAGGCTGAAGAACAAGGAGGGGAAAGGGGCGGACTGGATGTGAGGGGGGTGGGGGAGTTAGGCGGGAGGGCGGGGCAGAGTGAAAGGAGGAGGAAGTGTGCTGAGGGGGAGGGGGGGGGAAGGGGAATGGAAGAGATGAGTGGTGAGGGAAGGTAGGGCTGGGAAGGGAGGGTGTGTTGCCTGTCTGCGGGAAGATCCATCAAAGGGAACATTCAAAGAGGGGAAAATATCGCTTCAAACCTAGTTTATTCTATCCGCCAAAACTCCGGGGTCAAAGAACGTTAGGGGGGCTAAAAAGGAGAAGCTTGGTCGAGACGCAAGAGTCTACTGTACGAAAAACCACCGGTTGCTTGAGGGACTGCGTCGAGAGCCAAAAGTGAAGGGGTATTGCAGAACGCCGCTGAATAGGGGAAGGGTTGTCTAGCGGGAACTTTCATGGGTTCCACGAGGCAAACAACTTTCGGAAAACGGGGGTGGAGGGCGATGTGCCGCGCCCATTTCACCCGCGCCAGCCCTCAACTTCGATCAAGGAATGGATCAATGAAGAGGGCAGGGAAAAGAGAAACGGCGGCAGAATTCCACGCAATTTAGACTGTCAACAGTGCTGCAGGGGGGATTAGGGTGGTCAATAAAAACCATTCAAGGGGAGGAGAGGCCTCACTCGCCTCTTATAAAAACTTTTGATTGGGTGAGGGAGAGCCTTGGGGGGGGGAGCTCACAAACCAAGTGAGGTGGGAAACATATCCCATTCAAAGACGGAGTCTTATGACCACTGAAATCTATGAAGATCGTCATCCAGGAGCTTAAAGGATAAAATGGTGCAGAAACTGAAAGGCTGATCAGGTAAGAAGGGAAGAATAGGGTCTCCATCCGGAGGCCTGCAATGACTTACGCAAGGAGAGATCTACCAGGGATGTTCAAAGGGGAGCCGGAGACGATGCGGAAAGAGAAATTTTCTGTTAGCTCGAAAACTGTCCATGAAGTGTGCTCGCAATCGCTCGGGAGGGGCAGGGACTCCTGGCAAATCGGAAAAAAGGGAGGCAGCTGAGGGTCCTTAGCGTTGAGACATCGGGCTGGAGGGAAAACAGGAAAAAAGGGGGAAACCCGCAGCTCAAAAAGACTGGTATGTCAAGGGCGGCTAATAATTCCATGTTTCCCTGTGAAACATCGCATAAGGGAGGGGGAGATCTGCAGAGGTAAAGAAAAGCCTGGGGAGGGTTTGAGAGAGCTCGGACTCAAGAGAAGTACTTGCGGAAAGGGGGAAACGGTTCTTGAAGGCCTATCGGGCATGGCCTTTATCGGCGAGATGGAAGGAGGGGAGAAAACTCTAAGATTACGAGAGGGGGAAAAGGAGGGGGCAAGAAAGAAAAAAAAAGTACAGGGAAGCCAACGTCAGCTGACGGCGGTCCTTCTCAAAGAAGGAAGGGGAGGGAATCTCGCTACACAAAGAACTATTTTCATAGAACATGCAGAGGGACCTTCGAGGCATCAAGGGAATCTAAAAAAAAAGGTTTAGAAAAGCGCCGGCGGTTAAGGTCATTGGCAAACGAAAGAGAAGAAAAACGTTAAGCAATGCTGGATGCTTGTCCGAGGAAACTACGAAGGAAGAGGGGGAATCAAAGGAAAGAAGAAAAGCCCCAAGAACCACGTCCGACTCCTGGGTGCGAGGTGAAAAAACTGCAACCTTCCGAGTCTCCAAAAACGTATGATAGGTAAAGGAGATGGGGGTGTCGCACCGAAATGGAAAAATGTGTTAGGAAGAGAGGAAAGAACTAAGAAGTTGGGCATAGTTTGTGGAAGAAGGGCTCGGGTTGAACAAAAAAAAACAACTTATCATTGCTGAGTTCTAATCTAAGGGTTGCTAAGATTGAGAGTGCCGCTCAGGATTCAAAAGGGCGAGTGCCTGGCAAAGAACCGCGGAATAGGGAGGAGAGAAGGTGGTAGATGCACATTATCTCGCTAAGACTCGCAGACTCCTGGAGATTTGGGAGGAAAGAAGGAAATCTTAGGCAGCTATTCCAGCACCGGGGGGGGGAAAGGGACCCTTTTCAAACCTCCTCGATGCAGCCAAGGGATTCCTGTGATGTCCTGGGGAAAAAGCGCGGAGAAGAGCCGAAAAAGGAATAGAGGAAGCCCTGCCACGTACCGCCCGAAGGAGAGAACTGGGTACCGAGAGAGAAACCCAAATTTCTATGTCTTCGCCGCGGCTGGGAACCATATCAGGGATTCTAAAAGGCAAAGAATTCTTCGTCAGCGCCCCGCATCATGATCGGGAGGAGGGGTCAAAAGGAACCTTATTTTAACAAAACCACGAAAAGACATATCGACTGCCGAAGAGAACTGCATAGAGACCTTAGCGCCTGGGAGGGGCGGATGGTTTCAAAAGGCTATTACCCTGACCATTTTATATCCGTTTGCGAGGCACCCTAAGTAATAATGAGATCCGACGCAGCATCTTAAGCAAGGTCTGGGCTTCGAACCCGAAATCGAAGAAAATTTCGAAGACGCATGGGAGGGAAAGAGAAGGTTGAAACGACTGTCTCAATGTCAAAAGGGAAAAGGTATCATCAGGACAGCATGCGATATTTGAGAATTCTACCGAAGAAGTGCAAAAAACCCTCTGGGAAATTTAGGTTCCGAAGGGTGCTTTAAAAAAAGTCAGACAGCTCGGATGATTTTCAGACTGTTTGTCAAACCGACGAAGGTTGGCCAGGAAAAAAAGGTTTGGGGAACCTTTAAAAACGGAAACCCGGAAACCCCGGAAAGACAGCAGAAGGAGGCCAGCTGCGTCTAGGCATCGAAGAGTTCAAGTATCCGGACATCAGGGGGGGGGAGAGGAAAGGGGGAACTGGATTGGGAAAGTCGTGAGCTGGGGGGGGCTTTGGAAAAATCCCTAACCCGCGAACAGGGGAGATTCAAGTGGGAAACATCAGCAATCGAATATCGTGAATGGGACGGGGGAGGGAGGTTGAACCTGAGGGATGGTCACCTCTGGAGGGCAAAAAGACCGGGGAAAAGGAAAAGAGGTCGGAAAAGATATCAAAAATGTGCCCAAACCCATAGGGGCAAGATAAAAGGTCGGGCTACTAGAGAAGGAGATCGAAGCCCAGGGGGGGTAGGGGGAAAAAAGGTCGATCGAAGGCGGGGCCCTAATAATGCTTTGTGTGCCAGACGGAAGGAAAGATGGAGGACGTTTCTGGGGGATCGCCTCAAAAAATCACGTGCCGAGAGGAGTCCATTCATGTGAAACCCTGATTATCGCGTGAGTAGAACAGAAACCGCCGCCAAAAAACACTATAGGGGAAAAGAGGGAATCAGCAGGAAGAGAGGAGAAACAAAGAAAGGGTAGAAGAAGCATCGGGCAGATCACGGCTAATGCATCGGAAGGGGGGTCGGGGAAAAAATCCTATAATAATAAAAAGGACTCAAACCAAAGGCCACTTATTCGCCAAAATGTAAAAGAGGACAAGAGGGGCAATTCTGCAGAAGTAAAGCGGCCGGTTTCCGATGAGAGTTGGCAGGCAGGCTACAGGTCTCAGGGGTAGAGACAACTAGAAGTAAGAAGGTACGTATTTCTCTTGCAGGGGAAAAAACACTTGGGAGCTCAGTGAAAGAAGGAGAACCGCTCGCGAAGCGGCGAAGACTCGGGGGGACGGAAATCAGAAACCACCTCTCATACTCTTCTCTGCATTAGAAAGAGACTGGGGGAAAGGGGGGGTCTGCGGGGGGGAAAATCTCAAAAGAATAATTTTCGTCGAGACCCCTACCTAGTGAAGGGGGCTGGGGGGGGAAAAATTCAAATAGGAAAAAGTCACCCGTCCGGCGGGAAAGGAAAGAAAAAGACCTCAAAAAAAAGTAGTAGCGAGTCCCCTTTTTTAGGGAAGTTTTTCGCACTGGTACGGTACTACAAGGGATCAAGAATCAAAGAGAAAGGGAGGGTACTCATAGTAACCTTATTGGAGGGGGGGGTGGACTCTCAGGAGGAAGAACTCAGGTGAGCGCAGGAGACTGTATTACGAAGGAAAAAGCATGAAACCTCTCGGAAAGAGAGATGAAAAAAAAGGGATAAAGCTCATAGTATAATCCGGTGATAGAAACAGGACTACGGGGGGGGGAGAAACTCGCGCCAGAGATCTGAAGGGAAACGAACATAGGTTCAACCTTCCCTCTACGCTTAGAGGAGAAAATATATCTTGATGGTTCAATTGAGTTTACAGAGAGGGAGGAATCTAAAGGAAGGTTGTGAGATAGCTGGGGGTGTAAAAGGGAGGGTCGATCGCTCCGGGTCTCGTCCTTGACAAACTCATTTTCGGCGGGAGCCGGGAAAGGGGAGAAGGGCTGAATAAAGAGAGCATAGCCAGATGGAATGGGAAAAGGGCCGTATCAGTTCGTAACAGGGGGGATCCTCCTTCTGCAGAAGGTTCGAGAAGAAAACTGTGAGCTCCGACGTCCGGACATCTCTCAAACAAAAAAAGGGAGGGGGATTAAAATAGATTACGAAAGCCTATCATTTGGGAAGGCCATGCGAAAGGGCCCTCCGACACTGGGAAACGCAAGCCATGGGAAAACATGAGATATTGTCGGGGAAGACATATCCCCCAAGGAGAGTCATCTCTCCGCATTCCCCGAACGAGGGTTTTGAAAGAAAAGGTAGAAACCCGTCTATAAAAGGCGGGAGCCGAAGATATGGGCGGTCCATCCGCCCGGAATGAAGACGGCCAGGGATTTAGCAAAGTCAGCAGGAGGGCGGGGGGAAAGATCAAGGAATCTGCAATGTTTTGACAAAAGAAGGGAATCATGGCGCGTGTCAGGCGTTGTGTTTATTCAATAGGGAAAGTAAAGTCATGAATTTCGAAAAGAGGAAGGAAACTATAGAGGGAAACCTAAAGTACCTGACAGTGAGGGGGTATCGCGGCCACGAAAAAATTCTCTCCTAGGAGATCGAAGATTTACTTTAAAGGAAGAGGTTTACAGATGCAAGAAAGGAAGAGGGGAGCAAACCAGCACTAGGGCTCAGATGTATCTAAAAAGAAGGAAACCGGAAGAAGAAGAAGGGGAATAACTCGTTTACTGCTCGAAAGGTACGGATGAAGGAAATCAAATTTCACGCTTTACGGTCACCGTCACGAATGGATAATCGAAGAAAAAGAGGGAGAACGTACGAGGCGACGAAATCGAAAAAAATGGCGATTAGGAATTGGAGTGGGTCCAAAAAGGACGCGGGCGCGGGACGTGTTTCGCATCCTTTCGCGCAAAGGTCGAAGGGATCCCAAAAAGGCACAAAAGAAGTAATTGGAGGACCATTAAAAAGGGACTGTAGCGCGGCATCAGCCTAACTATCGGGGGGTATCTAACCTTCATAAAGGGGCAAAGGGGTTTCCTTGGGGAAAAAGAAGGTGAGGAAAAAGGTGGAGCTACGGCGTCGACTGAAAGCTTCGGAAGTCAATAAGGGTCGGAAGAATTAAAAAAGGGAGATGGAGGAGGATCCTTGGCTGTTGCCGCCTACTAGGAAATGAACGTGAAGGACTATTGTAAGGAGAGGGGGGGGGGGCTGGGTGGATTAGAATTGCAATGTGAAGGGTCGCGGCAAGGATCTGGGTTCAAATGAAAAAAAAAGCGGCGGCAATCCATCACGAAGGTTAAGTGAAGAAAAGGGAAATGGAGGGCGCTTGAGAAAAACCAGAATGCTATCGAGGGACGGCCCCCGATGGCTTCGATTCGACGGCGAACCGGGGGCTACTGAAAGCGCGACCGAAGGAGAATAGGTTTGGCGCTTGCGGCATGGGAACGAGAGAAAATACACGGGGACTAAAAGATCTGGGCGGATGGATACGGACAATTGGACAAAAAAAAGCCAAAACCCGAAAGCCCGCGCAAAACTTAAGAAAGCGCCTGAAGAGTCTCACAGGACTAAGCAAGCTCGCCAAAAGCTAGTCCTATGCGTAATCCAGCAAATTTACAGCGACTGGCCAGCCGCTACATGCGTCGTTCACAGGGAGAGATGCATGAAAAAGGAAGAGGTGGAAAGGCGAGGCAAAGACGGGAGGCTAAAAACGGCACGGGTTCGCTCCGGTGTCGGCAGAAAAGCTGGAAACCAAAACGTGCGGGGGGGGGTCCGAAAGAAAATCTCACAAGGGATTACGCATAAAATCTTCACTGTCTCTAATGGAGGACTAAGCAAAGTCATTCGCAGAAGTCGGGGGAAAAAATAAAGTTCGACTGTGGGGGGGGGTAACGTACATTTGAGGGGTGGTCTCCCAGCAACTCTGCGCAATTATTACAGTTGAAGCAGGAGGGGTCGTCGAACTTGTCGGAAAAGGAGGGAGGAAAAGAACCGAAGAAACGATCGATTCAAAATCGAATTGTCTGAAACGCCATGACTCTCTGGTGCAGAGGCGTCAAGAAGAAGAAAAGATCTATCAGAAAAGTTCGTGGGGAAAAGGAATGAGACAATCTCTTATCTAGGGATGAGATAAAAAGGGATAGGTCAAGCTCAGATCTTGGACCACGAGAGGGAGAATTTCGTAAAGAAAGAATGGAGAAAGGAAATGAAAAGGGACGGAGAAGTACTTGAAAGAAGCCGGAAGACAGGAAATTGTGGGAGACAGCTCATCCTGGTTAACCGCGAGACGCCTGGCTAGGAGGGGGAGTTTTCAAGGGGACAAGGCAAGAATCTAGAGGCCGAAAAGAACAACGAAGAAGGAGGGCTCTGGAAAGGACCAGGCCAGGGGGTGGGACGTCTTCAACTGTCATGCCATCTTGACCGAGCTCTATGGAAAAGCGAATCAAAGGGAAGCGAAAAGACGGGCGGGCACGGAGCGAGAATGAGGTGAAAGAAGTAACCATAAAAAAAGAAAAAGGGAAGTTTGGCCAGACTGCCGGGCGTTACTGAAGCTGTCCAGCTAAGTTAAAGCAAAAGGGGAGATTAGGAAAACAGAAAATGAGCTGGCGAGGGACGTCACTAAGAAAAATGGAAAAAAGTAACTTCCTGAATGAGGAGGTCTCGTGCCTACACCGCCCCTGCCAGAGAGAGAAAAAAAACACTTATGATGATAGAGGAGAGTGGCCGGACTTGAAGTAAGAAGGAAGGTCCGGATGGTTTTCGCAGGGGAGGCATCAAACGCTTGCCTTGGGGAAAAGAAGGGTTTCCTCCGTCGGAGTTTCTTCGTCGCGCGTAGTCAGACAACCTTTTGCTAACGGGAAAGCTCGAAAAGGGTGAAAACCTGAGAGGAGGCCCGGTTGGGGGCGATTCAAAAGGGGGAAGGGCACTAATCTCGCTCAGAACCGGAAAAGGAGAGAAGACCTAAAAGTCAGAAAAGCAGTCAAGTCTCAAAATCTCGGAAAAAAGGGGGAGGGGAAATCGGAGGGTCCATTGTACGCACCAGTGAAAAAAATCAAAGGGAAATCAGTTAAACATTTTCACCGTTAGGACTGATGCCTTAGGTCAAGTCTGCTCAGGCTAGAAGGATCAACTTCCCAAGAAAGGACACTAGGGGGAAATCGAGACCAAGAAGATGTAGCAGGGAAGTCGACGATTCGCCAGATCCTTAAAAGTTGGAAGAAAAAAACGAAATTAGGAAGGAAATAATCCAGAGGAAAGAACAACGTGACGATGCGGTGGTAATAAGAGATTTCCTGAGAGCATACGATGAAGAAAGTGAAGGGGGTATGGATACTGGAGAGGGGGAAAAACTTGAATTGGGACATTCTCTTCACCTCTAAAGGGGGAAGACAATTAGAAAGCTGATAGGGTCTTCTAAAAGGGGTATCCAGAAGAGCCATCACCCCAGGCGTTCATCCCAGGAGAAGTCTACCGAAACCCAGTGGGGGATGAAGAAACTGAGAAAAGCAGTCGGAAAGGGGGGAGAATCCAAAAGGTTCCTACGTCTGGGCTTACGCCTTCGCGCAAAAGGGTCATGCGTCAGGGAGGTTGTGGGGGGCAAAATGGGGTAGGGAAGGTGGGAAGCAGACGCTTAGGTAACAACCTTAATCCCGAGGAAAAAGGGAACTCACTCAAATAGGAAATGGGATTGGGGGATGCCTGACTAGGGAATTTGACCTGCGTTCGCGCAGTGTCCTGCTTGATCGGAAAAGGGGGGGGGGGGGGCGTTGGAAGTTCGAAAGCCAGGGAGAGAGGGGGGGGTTCCTGAGGCGTATGGAGATGGGGGAAAATTAAGGGGAAAAAAAGGTGAAGAGACTTTCCACTCTTATGAAGACATCCTAAAAAAGCACGGCGTAGAGGGAGGAAAAGGGGAAGAAGGCACGGTCCGCGGACCAACCTCATAAATCGCCGCAGGAAGTCGAAAAAGGCAAGAAGTCGCAGGAGAAAATTTGACTTAAGAGGAAGGGAGAAGATCAAGCCCATGCAACAGGCTGTGGTGAGCGAGCCAGACGTCCGGAAGCTGAAGGGGATTCGGGATCGAAGCTCAAGAAAGAATAATCCCAGAGAAAAAAAGAGGGATCTCGTTCTCACGCTACCAGCAGTGAACTTGAAAAAAAACGAAAATCACGAAGGGGCATGGGGGTAAAATGGGACCTGGAGAGAAGAGTAGAGAAAAGAGGAAAAGAAGGGGGGAATATCGTCGAAATATTCAATTCTAGGTTCAGAGAGATTTATTCGAACTCATAGATTGGACCTTAAGATATAGGGAGAACGGGGTGAAAAGGGAAAACAAAGGGGGGAGGGCACAGCTTCTTTGGGGGGGCTGTCAAGTCCCCTCACCGGAATCGGGAGAGACAGAGGGAGGAGATCAAAAGACTTGAAAGAGAAAGAAGTTCCGCACACGAATTACTGTATCGCAGGGTTAGGAGAAGGATCGATGTCAAATGGAGGGCTCAGAAAAGGGAAAAAAAAAAAGAGAAAAAAGAAAGCAGCGCCATGTACTATGCGCACTCACCATCCGGAGAAACATTACTGCTAGGAGAAAGGGTTAGTAAGGGGGGGACTGGGGCGGCAATTAAGCGTTATAAAGGAAAGAGGACAAACCGCGTGAATTTGTGATGTGTTTTCCTTCAAGATACTCGCAACAGACGGAGGACGGAAAGGCATGGGGGGGAAAAAAGAGAGTGAGGGGAGATCGATCGGAGCCCAGCAGTGTATAAGGGGGTTGGGGGAACCACTGAAGAGGATGAAAGTGAGTTCAAAAAGAAGAGAAGATTCGAGGAGAGTCAAATTAAAAAATCGCATATTTCTAGAAGGGAATCGCCGAAAAGAAGTTTAGGGAACCACGATAGGACGGGGACGACGGGGGGATCAGCCCTGCCTGCCATGTCCATGAAATTCTCATCCCTAATCGAGATGAATAAAAAACAGAGGGGGAAAGGGAGGAAAGAAGAGACTTTGGGTGGGGACACTCGCTGGGCGAAAGAATCGGACAAAAAAAATCTCTGACAGGGAAAAACCGGGGACGAAGGTAAAGTCCATTAAAGGGGACAGCTCTTGGGGAAAAGCTGTCTAGTGCGCCAGCATGTGTTGAACGTCGTGTTCTGGAGGGGGGAAGTCGAGGGCTCTTGAGATGTAGGGATATAAAGGAAAGGAGCCATGGGAGTCTCGGAAAATCAAAGGGAGTGCGCTCGTTCAGAAAGAGATCTACAACAGTTCAAGGAAATAGTTCAGGAGGAGAAGAGATGTAAGCAAAATAGGAGGAAGTCACACCGTTCACGGCACTGGAGTTTCCTGAAGAAGAAAGAGCGAAGCACAACAAAAAAAAGAAAAATAAGGAAAAAAAAAAGGACCCCGAGCTGGGGGGGGTTTAAAATCAGTTCCAACTTCTACATTGTTTTTGGATAAAATCTCACATATACCACAAAATCCATGAAAGCGACAGATTGCTAAAGACAGAAGAAGAGATCCAGAACAACCTTCTTAAATATCGCGCCCCTTCCTGCACGAGGGATCACGGAAAAAAAGAACAGAACAGAAAACTCAGAAGAAAAAAAAAATTCTAAACTGCGAAATCGACGTTCAAGAAACAATCCTTAATACGGCTGCGAAAGCAGATACAGTGATCTGAGATTGAGCATCTGTCGGGCTGCTGACCGTTTTGAGACTCATGTTTGGAAAAAAGGGGGAGACCCACTAGGAGCGAAGAGAGGTTTGTTTATGGAGGATCAGGAAAGGACGGGGTCTGACATAGGTAATCACCCCGTTCCATACAGGAGTCGAGAAAGGAGGAGACCTCCTAAAGAAAAAAATATGCGAAGAAAAGGCTGGAGGCCGCGGGAGGGTAGAACTAAAAGGATTCGATGAGGGGGGCAATTGAAAGTTACGATGGGTCAACCTCCTTCGTCCTTCAGGACTCACGAAGCTGTCGGCGGATAGAGGGAGGGAAACCTCGGGGGGAAGCAGAAGACGTGAATACATTACAGAATGTCTTGATCTTCTTTTTTAAAAGAAAATCACAAGGTCTGAACGCGAAAGGGGGGGGCAAGGAAAAGAAAAAACGGACAAGGTTGAACAGTACTAGGAGACGATCTCGAAGGATGAACGGGCCAGCGAGTATGATCGGGCTGGTTGAGAGAAGGGAAAGAAACGCAGGTAGGAGAAACTAAGGATGATTGTAAAAGCCCGAGCGAAGTAGACAAAGAAAGTTGGAGGAGAGGAAACGCTGGAAAAGAAGAACGTAATTCCGCACCGGAGTGGCCTAACCTAAGTCAAGGAAAAAGGGCATGATCGTTAAAAAGACTGTAAGGGAAGGAAGGGAATATTGCAAAAAGGGATGGGGACCTCGGGGTGGGGACATTTGGAAAGGGGAACGAATAAGTCGGTTTTAGGCTACCTCGAAAAGGAAGACTAGGAAAGGCGCTAAAAAGAAAAGCATTTCGCTGAAACCTTTATGGCGGGAGGGACTGACGGGGGCCTCCGAAGAGGGCTGAGCCAGAAGGTCAGCCGTTGTCTTGCAGAGGGAGGGGGTCCCGTAACGTCGTGGAGAGGTTGGGGGGATCTGAGGGGGACCGTCTTAGACGCTGGAAACATTGAAGTGGTTAATAGAGACGGGATTTATAAGGAAGCACTGAAAAGCTCTGAAGTGTAGAAAACTTGATGTGGGGGTTGTCCGCCCTGTCTATGACCGACGCAACCCACCGAAGAAGGGCGACAGTACCTATCGTGAGTTAACCGGGGACTTAAGACGATTATGTGGGGAGGAATGGAGAACCGTTAGGTCCACGATCCAGAAGCAGTTCGCGAAAATTAAACAAAAAAAAAAAGAAGAGGATGATTTTGGAGCATAAAAGAGTCCAGAAAACTTCAGGAGAACTTCGATGTATACCTCCTGAGCCATTTCTAGAGAATCCTCGGAAAGCAGAAAAAGGTAAAAACCTCTCAAGGATATGAAGGGCCATGGTTGGGAAACCTACCATCCCAATGAGGAGGCTAGTCTTCACGCGTATTTGGGATCTCTCACGGGGAGGGAATTTTCAACGGGGGATGAAAAAAAGGGTCAGCAAAACGAGAACTGGGGAAAAAGACCAGGGAGGGATACTGAAGCTATTACCCGAAAATCTCTCACGGGGGGCTCGAATGCAGCCATTACTAGTCGAGGGAAGGCATCAGCGGGTTTTCAGAGATTAGGTCTGAAACGGGGTAAGTAAAAGGAACTCATAAAGGGAAGAGGGAATAAGGGAAGAAACCACGGGACGCTGATATTGTTCCGAAAGAAAGAGATTATCTGTATTCCTAATCTATCTAAAGGCCGAGGGATCTGGGGGGGGAAGGAAGGACGACAATAAAGACGGAGAGACAAGAAATCATCCCCAATCTCGACCACTGGCGTCTCGTCGGACGATCGATGAAGGATCTGGAAAGGGATCTTAAGCGGGGGGGAAGGGATGTAAAAATTCGGAAAAAGAAAAGGAGAAAGAAGAAAGGCTAGAGGAAGGGGTTCAAGGGGAAAGAATGCGGCATCAATCTTCCGCGATTGCGAAGGCCCGCCTCCGAGAAATTTTGTCTCAAAAGCGGTACCGACGAGAGGATTTATGTAGAAGTCCTAGAAGGGGGGAGAGGGAGGAATATTTAGGAGAGCGACGAAAGGAAGAAAAGGACATCAATTACATTAACTGTTCGGGGGAGCTAGGGACCAGAAATTACAAGGAGAGCACGGGAGGGGCAGGAAAGGCTAGGTGAGACGATAAAAAAAAGGGGCAGGGGAAGGGAAAAGTGATTCTGACATAACCGATCGGGCCCGCTATAGGATGGAAAAGAACCATCACTCTAAAAAAAAACTTGGTGTAGACTGGTAAAGCATTGAAGACGAAGAATCATACTGGAAAAAGGGAGAAGTAGAGGTCTCGGAAGAAAAAACGAATAACAAAAAGAGCCTGAGGAAACAATCATGCCATCACATGCGAGAATAGTTTTCAAGTCTCCCTCAAAAAAAAGGCTTACCAGGACCTGGAAAAGAAAAATCTCGAGGAAAAAGAAATAGAGGGGGAGGGGGGGAAGTTGGAAAAAGCGCACTACCAAAAGTAGAAGAGTACGCCTGGCGCCATTGTTTCGGGAAGTGAGAACGCGAGGGCATTTCCGAAAACGTAATCGAGAATCAATACAGTGGCTGTGACACATGGGGGGGGAAATTGGAGAGAAAGGGAAGAGGAAAAAAGAGCAGTTGCGGCCTACACCCGCCGATATTTTGGCGCGGAAAGGGTTACGCGAAAAAAATCTCGCAAGGGGAAAATGAGAGGTGACGTGAAGAAAAAGGAGGGGAAAATTTGGGGAAGGGAACCGACATAGCCAATCTGCGACCGGAGGCAATCTTATGCAGGAAGTAAAAATACAACAAAGGGAAAATTGCCCCTCGATGAAGGGAACCAATGTCAAAGGGAATGATCCGAGGGGAGGACAGAGAAAGATCAGAACCAACGCATGCGCGATATTATTGGGGAATCTTCCCTTAACATAAACTCCTGACAAAAGGAAAGGCGGTACAGCTATTCAAAAAGGGGAGAGGCGGCGAAGAGGCAGCGCCTAACGCCAAATCCGTACATCTGATTCCTCAACGGAACATGACAGCACTGGAAGAAACTTCCAGAATCCAGGATGGACCGGGAGAAGGGAAATTCAGGACGGGGGGAAAACGAGCCTCTTACGAGTCCACCAATCGCATCCAATCAATCATCAAAGAAAAAGGAAAAGGTCTAGAGGGATGAATCCGGAGAGGGGGGAAGGCTCGAAAAAGAAAGGGAAGGGACTTGAGAGTTCCAATACTTCTAGACGCCGGAATCGCTCTTTAGTCGAAAAAAGAACGCGCGAGGGGAGACAAGGGAAAGTTCAAAGGGAAAGGGCTATCGGGAAAAAGCTTTAACCTCATGTATTGACGATCATTCGACGCAGGGGGGGGAGAGTACCACCGCAAAGGGGAATGCGAGGAAAGCCTGAGACGGGAAAAGTCGAAGAAAGAAGTCATTAAAAAGAAGGAGGGGGAGAAGGGGATCGGGGGAATAAAGTGGGGGTTATTCCGAACAGTTCACGGTTTTCCGACGGGACAAACGATTAAAGATCGGAATAATCAGACGAGGTACCGAAAAAAGGAAGGGAAAAACAAAAAAGGAGACGGGGAAGGGACCTGCAGTCAGCGCGGCCGGACCTCTTTGAGCGAAATGGTTACTCCTAAAGATTTCTCAATGGAAGAGTCTGCGGTGTTAGATGGGAGAGGGGGGGGCGAGGGGGACCTGGAGGGATGTCCCCCTGGCAAGTCAGTCAACTGGTTGAAAAAAGAAAGTCGCACGTAGGGAGGAAGCGAGGGTGGAGAACAGGAGGTCGCCATCAAAAAACTTCTTCAACGGAGTTCACGGAAAAAAATACCAATAAGGAAAAACCTGGAAGATCTAGGCAGCTCTGACACCGGGTGACTGGGGATGCATGGCGGTCTTGAGCGAAAGAACTTCTAAAAATTGATGTGGCTCGTAAAAAAACCTCCTAGCCAAATCCCTGCTCGGCGCAATGAAAAAAGCGTGTCAAAAAGATCTCCACAAAAAAACTCCTCGGGGGTCCTTGAGAAGAGGGCAAGTAGCACCACCTGAAAGAAAGGGCACCGAACTGAAAGCAAACCGATCAGACGCGGGATCGGCACTTAAAAGGAAGGCGGGGGTCATAGGAAAAAGGAAAAAGAAGGAACTGGTGCAGCGGTATCTCCATTGTTATTTAAAGGGATGCTCAAAAAAAATTCGGAACCGGAAAAAACATTGTAAAAAAGGGTTGGAGAAAAAAGGGGGGGGACACTTAGGCGCATCCTGTCGATCGACAGAAAAAAAAACAAAAAAAAAAATATTTGGACTAGCGCCGGGAGGACCAGTCAGGAAATAACTCAAAGAAATGAAAATTTTTCGGGATTGACGAAATATTCTATCATTCCACCGGGGTTGGACAACACAGGAGAAAAATTTGAGGGTGGCAAGACGGGGCGGGAGAGATGGACAGGCTAGAGAAAGAATACCAGCTCGATTAGATCGGCTGCGCGAATAAACGTCTTCTTACGTTCGGGCCAGTGAGTAAGGGGAAGGCTTTGGGGAAATCACTTAATACTATAAGCTCGAATTCTGAGGGAAAGGGGGGGGGAGTAAAACAGGAATTGTGCTGGTGCCTTCATCGGAAAAAAAGCTCAGTGACACAAAAAATCTAGCGGGACGGGGCATTTTCATCGACGAAATTGGGGATAGGACAAGCTCAAGGGGAGATCGTGATTCCGCAATTGTTGTAGTCAAGTTATGGGAAAGCACTTATTTGACGAGTCTGTTGAAAGGGACAAACTATACAAAAGGAGAAGGATAAAAGAAAAGAGGGTATCGGAAGGAAATATGAGCATGCAAAGTTTCGCGATTTGTGGAAAGCTAGGGAAGTCAACGAAAAAGTCGGGTCCGCAAGAAGGGATGAGGAAGGGGGGAAAGAACATCAAAAAGAAACTGGATGAAAAACTTTTTTCGTACCCTCAACTATATGGGAAAAAACCGCTTCCTGGGAAAGAGAAAAGGGGGAACGATTGCTAAAAAGAGGAGAGGGCCGGGGAGCCCAAAGCAACGCACGAGAAATCGATCACGAGATCGTAGAAGAACGCCCGTATTAAAAAGGAAAAAGAGCTCGACAGGCGACAGGATGGTCCGGGGCGGGTTGGGGAAGGGGAGGGGGGGAGGCACTGGAGACTTGACCCAATTCGGACCCGCAAACATCGGGCTCATTGGCGGAGAGGGTTTTCGTGAAGAAGGAAAGAGCTGAGAAATCGGGGGACGGGGACAATCAGGGGATGCGATGGTGCATTGGTCCGCGGTGCTGCTGTCGATGGGGGGAAAATCGCTGTGAGGAAAAAACTTCATCAGAGGGTCATTCAGGAAAGGGGCCTGCGGGTGGGTGAAAAGGGACCGTTAGGCT
>Ga0179593_1585614_pt1 | contig 22441 bp, 28 predicted proteins | sample CZODoug2_1_08_16_FD_185931 | JGI IMG/M metagenome (GOLD analysis project Ga0179593, IMG submission 185931) | Vadose zone soil fungal communities from Angelo Coast Range Reserve, California, USA - CZODoug2_1_08_16fungal (PacBio error correction) | ecosystem: Environmental > Terrestrial > Soil >...
AGAGCTGGCCGTCCATGGTCCCTTCTTCCATCACCCTTCGCATGTCGGCTGCGCCGCAGGGGAGGAACCATGGGGGGAAAAAGGGAGGAAAAAAAAGAAGGGAGCAAGACTCAATGCAAAGGCCATCACCACTCCCCTCCACTCGATTTTTGGATCTGGCGCGCGTTTCGAAGCGGGGGGGAAAAAGGGAAGAAAAAGAAAAGGACGGGGACCAACTTGTAGGGGGAAAACTAATTTTCGTCCTCGTAACCGTGGAGCGGAAAGAGGAGGAGGCATCTGAAAAAAAAGAAGACAAAAGAAGGGTCATGTTCCAATTTCGGTCTCTTCGAACTCGAATTTGATGTTTAAAAAAGGATGGAGTAAAGCCAAAGAGATCCATCCTGAACGTCGGGGCTTAAGCCCCTACCTCCTAACTTCCAAACTGATCAAGCTAATTTTTGATTCAGGACACTAAAAGAGGGAGGAGTTACGAGGGGAAAAAAAAAAGGGAGAGGGAAGGAAATAGTCGACAGGAAGCCAGGTGAGCCTGCTCTATTTCCTCCACGCGCCAAAAACTATTTGGAAAGGGGGGGGGGAAAAAGTTTCTAAGAAAGGAAAAAGGACAAACGGACGCCAGGAAGGAGCTAGCACTCGACCCCTACGTGTCGAATTTGATTCCCTTCTCTGCCCTTCATGCATACCCCAAGGCCGCCAGGCAGAAAAAAGGGGGGGGAAAAAAAAGGATTTGAAAAAGAAAAAAAAGAAAAGAAGTCAGATCCATGATTTTGTTCTGGCGGGGAGCGAACGGCGCATGTATAGCAGCCTCGCGGCCCATTTTAAGGAAAGGGGGGAGAAGACTTCATCAAAAAAAGGGGGAGGAAAGGGAAACGATCGTGGAGTCGCGCCATTCCATTATCTCGCACTTTCTCGTTTTGAACAACGCTTGGTGGGAGGAAAAAGAGAAGGGGGGGGCAAAAGGAAGGTCTCGAAAGCCCTGACCTTCACATCGCGCGTAGTTCTTTCACCAGGGAAGGAAAAGAGGGAATGGGGGAAGAAAAGGGGAGAGGATCATCTCTTGCCGAACTCACCGAAGTCATCGTGTAATGACACATCTCAGAAGGCGTCCCCGCTCTGGCTCACTCCCAAACCGAAAGGGGAAGGAAAGGGTGAGTCCAAGAAAAGAGAGAAGCAATGCATCCGGAAAAGAATAGAAAAGAAATTTCGTGATATGCTGAATGACCTCATTCACCAGATTCGGATCATCGAAGCCGTCCGGTGAGGAAGGGAGGGGCACAAGGAAAAAAAAAAAGGAAAGAAGCTGGCGACGTCGCCAATATGCCCGCTCAACTGTTCCGTCTTACTTCCCCGTCAGCGGGATTGGTCAAGCCCCGTGCCGCAGACCAAGAGAAAGAAAAGGAAGAACTTGAAAAAGAAAAAAGAAAGAAGAAAAGAAAATTTTGTGACGGCAATGTCGCGGAGTGCCTATGTGCTTTTCTCTGCAGCGGTCTGGTGCAGAGGAACGCCAAAAGGAGGAAGGAGCCGGAGAAAGATCATCCCCCATCTATGTCCATCCGGTTTGTCTGATACAAGAGAAGGAGGGGAAGAAGAGAGAAAGCATCCGGATCATCAACCTCGTTACCTATATGTGTCTTGATCTTTCGGAAGAGAAGGTCCTCGAAAAGGAAAAAAAAATGACCCTCTGCCTGCTACCATCACCTCTTCACTAAAGCGAAATTGAAAAGGGAAAAGGCTACGAAGAGGGGGGGGGACGATGGAGCCAGTTCGATGACCAGCTTCTTTCTATTCGCTGTCTGTGAGGCAAGGGGGAGGAAAGAAAAGAAGGGGGGGGGAGAAAGGAGACCAGCCTTTCGTGAAATGTTCTAAACCCCTGATCTGCTCGCCTCTTCCGGTGCGGGTGAAAAAAAGGCAAAGGAGAAGGAAGGGAAAAGGGTTAATACGGGGGGGGAAAAGGGAAGGGAGGCATGGAGCACGCCATTAGGATCGTTCTCCTCCCATTCGGGTCCTTCTTTAGGCTACACATGGCGGCCGTAGGGAGGAAGGGGGGGGGAGAGGGGGGAGAGGGGGAGGAGTTGAGAAAAAAGAAGGAGGGAGGGAGGGAAGAGATGAATCAATCCAGCGTTGCTCTGAACATACCTTTCGCGAATCTTGTCGCAGAAGGGATGAGGGGAAAAAGACTCAAGAAAAAAAGGAAAGGGAAAAGAGGCCTGTTTCCAAAAGGTTGCTATGGTGCGCCCCCAAGCGTTTGTTTCAAACGCGAAAGTGAAAGATAAGGGGGGGAGAGAGACGGGGAATTCCAGAAGGGGGTGGAAAGAGGAGGGAGGGAAGGATTGAGTCTTCGCCACCCCTTTTGCCGCAATTGCGCCGCCGATGCTAGCTCAGAAAAAGGAAGAAAGAAGGACATTGGAAGAAGGAAAGGGGAAGGGAAAGGAAGTGGTGAGGCCTGCAAACGCATCTTCAGCGCATTGCGATCCTTGGTTTCTTCATGCGGGTCGAGAATTTCATCAATTACAGAAAGAGGGGGGGAGAAGGGAAAGAAAGGGGGAACCAAGAAAGGGGAAAGGGGAGGGGGGACAAAGTAAGACCGTTCCCAAACCACGGCCAAATTCGTTTTGGCCTTCGTGGCGGTAAATAGGAAGGATAAAGGAAAAAAAGCTGTCAAAGGGAAAAAAAGAAAGAAATTGTCGTCTACTGCGTTCGACTATTTTAGCTATTCTAGCTAATAGAGAAAAAGACGAAAATTCCAAAAAGGAAAAAAGAAGGCGGAGGATCTCTCGTGGGCTTAAGCCCATGAAGCTTCGGGCCTGAAGCCCCTTCCTTGTAGAGAGAAGGAAGAAGAAAAAAAAAAATTCGAGAAGAAGGAAAAAAAAGTTCTCCGATTCGGGCCGGCTTTGCTTCATCTGCCTAATCTCACTATTGCCGCTCCAGGGGAAGAGGAAAGAAGGAAAGGGGGGGGCTGAATGGGTGGGGGGGGGGATGATACGCTATTTCTACCGTCCTCGCGCGAGGGAACCGTAATTCGAACGCTCCGCCAGATCCAAAAAAGAAGAGGGGGGAAAAAGGAAAGGAGACTGCGAAGAAAAAAAGGAAAGGGGACGAGGGGACGGCCACATGTCCTACCAGCGGCCGTCATCGCCATGCGCAGGGGATGGACTAAGTGAAAAGGAAGAAAGAGAAAAGACTAAAAGGAGGGAAGAAAAAGGAAAGAGGGTTCAACTTCCCTTCAGTGGACTCTCATTCGATCCTCTCGCATGCCCAACCTCTGCGCACTGCGGCGAAAAGGAGAAAGTGAAAGGGAGAAGGGATTGAAGAAAAAAAGAGGGGGGGAAAACTCGTGCAAGAATCGCCGTTTTATCTTTCTTCCTTGGCTGACATGTGGCGAGGAAGAAAAAGGGAGAGGGGTAAAAAGAATATTCGGAGGGAAAAAAAAGGGTCTAGGACATTCGCGCCACCGGCCGCTCGCATTCGCTTTGATTGTGCGATGTCGACCTTTCTGCGGGACTTCCGCCGCGTCATAGGAAAGGGAAAGGAAAGGAGGGGGGGGAGGCGCTCAGAAAAAAAAGGGGCTTGCTCTCCTGTTCTTCCCACCTAGCATTAATCTCGCCTCTCCCATATTAAATAAATGCTGCAAGCGAGTAGAGAAGAGAAAAAATTATTGGAAGAAAGGGAGAGGCGTGAGTTTATTCTTCGAAGTCATCCTCACCCATTCTCTTTTCTTCACCTTTTACGATCTCCATGTTGCTCTTTCGTCGATCATTGAAAAAGAAAAAAAAAGGGGGGAAATCGCAAGGGGGAGGGGAGGGAAGGGAGGAGGAAATCAGAGAATCAATGAAGACATAGAATATGATCTAACTTCAAAACCTGCGTCCAGGATCCGCTCGTTTCCATCCACCTGGTTGAATATATTTCCAGAGCACTGGAAAAGGGGGGGGGGAGGGGAAGGAAAAAAGAGAGATGCAAAAGGAAAAAGAGAGAATCGGAGGAGTCATGAGGGCGGCCACTTTACCTCCGTCTCGGTCGGAATTCCCCCAAAAAAGTCCGCGCCGCCAGTGTCTCTGGCAATAAGTAAAAAAAGGGGAGAGAAGTTTTTGGAGGGAGGGAAGAAAAAAGGAGAGAAGGAAGAAAAGCAGGGCATTAGCCCCCCGACAGCTGTGCGACTTATCTACTCGAACGCATTTCACATCCGGGCGCTTTTTCGAGTGTCAAGGGAAACGAGGGGAGAAAGAAAAAAAAAGCGACTGGGGGAAAAAAAAAAGGGAAGAGGGCAAAAGCCGTACACTCGAAAATAATTTTTTTTTGCCGGGGGCGGAGGCATAGGGAGGAGAAGTTTGGGAAAAAAAAGAGAAAAAATTGAGACAGTAGTCAGCGCAGCTCGTCGAGCCTGTCACCACGCCTTCTGGATCGCCACCAATGCCCCATCAACCGACGTGGGGACGAAGGGAGGGGAGGAAAAAGAAAGCCAATCAAAGAGAAGGGGGGGAAGGGGCGCGGCAGGGTCGGAACATTACTACTATATCCTCTCCTTTCTCTTCTAGCCGCTTGCGATCGCGCTAAAAGGGGGGAAGAAAAAGGAGGAAAAAAAATATGATGGGGGGGGGGGAAAAAGAAGAAAGGGGACGGGAGAGGAGCACTGTACATTTAGCCCTGTCGCGCCAGTTCGCGAGGTTGGTGTCTGAACTTCGAGGGGGGAAAAGGGGGGGGGAGGAGCAGAGGTTAGTCGCCAATTGACCAACATTTTCGCTTCGTCCGCGTTCTCCCTCGCCGCTGACGATCGTGCCGGTCCCTGGGAGGAGGGAAGAAAAAGGGGAGAAGAGGAAAAGGGTCTTGCGATTCAATTTCCTCCTTTTCGAACGACGCGCAGGAATTCCACCTCAGTTCAATTTCAAAAGAAAAAGAAAAAGACGGGGAAAAGGAAGGGGAAAATCGAGGAGTTAAGGCTAGGACATATCTTATCCTAACCTTCAGTCCGCCGGGACCAACTTGTCGGGGGGGGGGGGAGGAAAGTATCGGAAAGAAAAGAAAAAAGGACACGAAGAGGAGAAAGGGTGGAAGTTATCCGTTCTCTCACCTTAGGTCATTTTCCAATTTCGGTCTGGAGGGGGGAGAGAAGGGGGTCCGAAAAAAGGAAGGGAAAGAGGGGGGGGGGGCACTTAAGGCCTAACTTCATGGGGCTTAAGCCCACCGATATCTCCATCCTTAACGTCGGGTCTTAGCCCCGACCTCCTAAAGGCCAAATGGGGGAAGGGGGGGGGGGCCAAGAGGAAGGGGGAGAGAAAGAGGGATTAAGAAATGTATGGCGAATCGCTAAAACTGCACCCCTTCTCTGCCTGACCGCTTCTTCGACAGAGCAAGGTGAGCCTGCTACGATGGAAAAAGAAAAAGGCGTGTGGGGAAGAAAAAAAAGGAGTAATTCAAAGATGACGCGCCCAAGTCCTTCCTCATTTTTCTTGTTGATGGGTTCACAAGCTGACCAATGCCAAGAAGCTAGAAAGAGAAAAAAAGGGAGCCTGAAAAGAAGGGGAGGGGGGAGGCATACCAAGGAACTGGGAAAAGTTCGGCCTTAACCGCATCATCGACTCGTGGCTACCTCAATTCAGATGCCAATGCATTTGATGTGAGGGAAGGGAGGAAGACATGAAGAAAAGGGGAAGGTACGGCAAAAGGGTGCGCAGCTTCAATCCTGACGCAGCGACCATGCGGATTTTTCTCAGCAAATCCGTCTAATAAAAGGGAAAAAACTCTCGAAGAAATGAGACGGCTTCTCACTTTTCTCGTTTGAACACGCTTGGTGGGAGAAAAAAAGAAAAAAAGGAATTGGAAGGGGGAGGGGGGGAAGGGTCTCGAAGCCCTTACTTCACACCTCGCTCTAGTTCTTTCCCGGGTCAAGCGGAGGAAAGGGGAAAAAAATGGCAGAGAAAAGAGAAGGAAGGGGAAAACCGAAGGCATCGTTTATTACCACAGCTAAAAGGCTATCGCCGCTCTGGCTCAACTCCAACCGACCATTGATCCTTCACGAAAAGCATTCCCAGAAAAGAAGAGAGAAGAAGGAAAAGATAGAAAAAGAAAGTACGGGATATTCTATTACCCTTATTCACCAATTCGGATATCGAAGGCCGTTCCGGTCCGCAGGGATTTGGCAAAAAAAAAAAAGGGTTAGACCATTTTCACCGACATTCTGGCGACGTCGCCATAATTCTCTCAGCTTTTCCGTCGGTGAAGGCACAAGGAAGGGAAAAAAAAGGAGGACCAGAAAGAGGGGGGAAAGAAAAAAAGAAAAAGAGGGGGGGAAAAGGAGCGTGTCTTCCATCACAGGCATCAATCAGTCCCGATAGCCCACTTTTGTGACGGCAATGTCGCGGAGTGCGGGTGAGGTCGAGCAAGTAGTAAGGAAAAGAGAGAGGCGATGGAAAGGGAAAAAAAAAGGAAGAAAGGAAAGCCCCATTAGGTCCCAGCCGTTTGCTTATCCATACTGCTTGCGATGTATCTCTCTCAAAAAAAGGGTCTGGAGAAAAAAAGGGGGGGGGAGGGAGGAGACGGATCCACGGAAAAGAATTTCCATCTCCTCGTCCCTGGCTGGTTAAAGAGGGAAAGGAACCAGGACCGAAAAGGAAAAGAAAATCTCAACTCCGCTACATTGCCCGTAAAAAAAAGGGAAAAGAAAGAGGATTAAGGGAAGGGAAGAAAAGCGACTCGCCCACTCTGTATGCTAGTATTCCATTTCGATTGACCATTTCTGGGCCTATTCGGCGTCATGACGGGGGGAAAGGAAAGGGATGAGGAAAGGAACAGATTGAGCGCATTATTAAAGGTCGACAGGACGGAATCCTAGAAAAAGGAGGGGAGGGGGGAGCCCTTTCTTCCCATTTTGCGGGGGGAAAAAGGAGAACGGACGGCCTTCTATTATACCATATATCTGGGTGCTAAAAGGGGAGGTTCTATTCTTTTCCTGATGAAGGGAGGAGGCTTCGCTCCCAATCGGTTGCCTACGTGAAAGAAGGAGGGGGAGGGAAGTTCACCGCGACTTCAGGATAATTTCGGATGGGGGGGGGGGGGGGAGAAAGAGAGGAAGGGGGGGAAAGAAACGATGACTTCGGTGGTTTCGCCCCCCCCAATACAAATATTATCATATCAGCGGCATCAGGAAAAAGAAGGAGATTAGGGGGGGAAGAAAAAAAAAACCAAGGGACGACTCGCGCGATGTGAAGTCTGCTTTCGCGACCTACCTCCCATACCCGCACTCCATTTCCAAGTGCACAGCGCTTTTGCCAAAGAGTGGGGGGAAAGGGAAAACTTGAAAGGAAAAGGGGGGGGGAGGGCGCCGCTTCAAGAGGCCTTTTCCTCTTCCCAATCGAAGGGGGAGATTCCCGGGTGATTAGACTTATTTTCGAGAATAATTCCGCCTGTAGGGGGAGAGACCCCCTTTGGGGAAAGAAGGGAAGGGGGAGAGGAAGGCCTACCTGCGCCGGTTCGCTCCCTCCAGAACTAATGCCATGTAATCTGACTTGAGGGGAGCCAAAGCTTCAAGGGAAGGTGGAAAAAAAAAAGAAACCGCAGAGGGAGAAAAAAGGGGGGGGGGGAGGAGCGGTCGAGAATAAATGCATCCAACTCTCCACTTAGTGGTTGTCGAGTGCGAAAGAGCCGGGGAGGAAGAGGAGAAAAGAGGGAAGGACGGCTTGGGCTTCTTCATTCTTTTTATTACTAACTGTGGAGCCATGTAGAAAATGGAAAAAAAAGGGGGGGGGGTCTGTAAATAGAAGGAGGGAGAATGGACGAAGAGCCGTCAGGCCTCTCACTTTTTTCTTTTTTTTCGCGCATTCGCAGAAATTGGAGCGAAGGAAAAAGGGGTTCCTAAAAGGGGGGGGAAGAAGGAAAAAAGGAGGAGTATCATTTTGGCAGTTGGAGGTCGTGGGCTCAGCCCTACTTCAGATGGATCTCTCGTTGGCTTAGACCATGAAAAAAGATGAGGGAAGGAAGAAGGTCGGACCTCAAGAAGGAAAGAGGAGGGGGGAGAAGAAGGGGAAATGACCTAAGGTTGAGAAGAACGGATTCACTTCCTCACCCCGTTCTCCTGATTCAGGGGGAAGGAGGGCGGGAAAAGGACTTCCGATAAAGGGAAAAAAAAAAAGGAAGGGGAAAAAGAAATGGGGAACAGGCGGCTGCAGGGTTATGATACTCCTATGTCCTAAGCCTTACCGCGCGAGGGAACCGTATTCGAACGAGCCGACAGAAAAGAAAAAAAAAAAGACGGGGGGGGGGACCTTCTCGGAGAGGAAAAAAAAGTGAGAGGGAAAAGAAATGGCCGATGACGGCCACATTGCGCTACCATCTTCCTTCATCTCATGCGCAGGGTGAAGGGAAGGAAGGGAAAGGGAGGAAAAACGAAGCGCAAAGGGGGGGAGAGAAAGAGAGAAGCCAACATGTCCGCGTTTTCAACTTCCTCATTGTCATCTCAGTCGATCCGCTCGAAGGCACCAACCATGGGACGAAAAGGGGAGGAGGAAGGAGAAAGAGGAAAAAAGCTCCCGATTGGGGGGGGAGAAAGGGGGAAAGAGGGAAAGAGCGAAGGGGATCTGGATGGCGCCGGTGCTGACAATTTTATCTCTATCTGCCAAGCGGCTCGATCGCGACGTCAGAGGGAAATAGAGGGTAAAGGGGGAAAGTCTCTCCAAAGGAAAGGAAGAATTGAGAAGGGAGAAAGTTAGGCGGGAATTTTCCGCCGCCGTCATACTGCACTGTATTCCACTTCTTTATTTTCATTGTGGCGCTCCGACGGCGTGTTGACGGCCGAAGAGACGAGAGAAAGGGAAGGAGGAAAAAGTGAGGAAAGAAGAGGAGACAGAGAGGGGAAAAGAAAAAAAAAAGTATTTTCGCGTGTACCGGCTTTACAGATTGAACTTGTCTTCTCGCGTGCGTTCTTCTTCGAAGGCATCAGCAAAAGGAGAGGGGGAGAAAGGGAACTCGACCCAGGGGGAAAGAGGGAGAAAAGGAAAGAAAAAGGCGGGGGCGAATGCCCTGATTTTTCTGAATCTAGCCTTTCGTGGCGAAACGCGATCATAAAGAACTACATAGAATATGAGCGAAAGGAAGGGAGGAAGGACAAAAAGGTCCTCCCTATGAAAGAGAAAAGAGGGAAAAGGAAGGAAGGAGGGGAGGAGAGATAAACAACAACAACTGATGTAGATTACATACTATATATTCTCCGCCTCTCGCATCGGCTTCGGCATGGAGGAAGAAGGAAGAGAGAAAGGGAGGAAAAAAAAGCAGATGGTGGGAAAAAGAAGGAAGGAAGGGGGGAAGTTCGCCATATTCTATTAGTTCTTAATGGATCTCTTCTTCCCCGTCCACGACATTCTAGATTCAGAAAAATCAGGGCATTAGAAAGAAAAAGAGGGAGATGAGAGGGGAAAAAAACTAAGCGCAAAGAGAGAAAGGGGAAACGGAATGGGGGGAGATGCCTTCGCCGAATAAACGCCGCCGCGCAGCAATTTTTCCATCTGTCCCTACTCACGCAGGGGACAAAAAGGGCCGGTAGACGCGCTTGCCGTCTTTAGAAGGGTTTTTGTGGAAGAGAAAAAAAAGGGGAGAAGGGGAAAGGGAAGAGCAGCGCGGCGGCCGTCACACGCCTTCTTTATGCTCCACCAATGTCCCCTCACAGTGACTCCCGTGCCGATGACGTCGGCGGAAAAGGACACGGAAGGAAAGGGGGAGAAAGAGAAAAAAAGACGAGATAAAGGGGGGAAAGAAAGGGGGGAGGGGAAGACGACTAAGCATCGACTCGCGAACTCGAGCCCGCTTGTCATCTGCTCACATTGTGTCACCAGCCCCGGAGAATAAAGGAGCAAAAAACATTTACAGAGAAGGGGGAAAAGAAGAAAGGGTAACTGGCAGCGAGCAACTGTAATTTATCCTGTCTCGCCAGTGTCGCAGAGGTTGGGTGGCAGGAGAGAGGGGAGGGAAGGAAGGGGAAAAACCTGAATGGGGAGGAGAAGAAATTTTCTCGCCAATGAACACATTTGGCGCTTCTTCCTTTTTCGCCCTCGCCGTGCGAGCGTGAAGAGAAGGGGGGAAGAAGAATGGTCGAAAGGGGGAAAAGGGGGGGGGGAAAAGAACCCTGGTCTTTGCCGTTCAATGCCTCCTTTCGTTTCGAACGAACGAGAAGGAAAAAGAAGAGAGGGAAAGACTCTTTTAGAAAGAGGAAAAGAGAGGAGGGAATGGGATGGGAATAGCGTATCCTAAACCTGCAGCCCGCCGGACCAAACTTTTATTTTTAAATAATTGTCGCCTCGGTAACCGTGGGAAGGACAAAGAAGTGGAAAGGAGGAGGAAGAGGGAAAGAAATTGATAAAAAAAGGAGAGAAAAAAAGGGGTCATGTTCCATTTCGGTCTCTTCGACCATCGATTTATGTTGTGTACTTCGCGTTTCCCCCTCAGGTCGGAACAGAGAAAAGGGGGAAAAAGAAAAAACTAAGAGAAGAGAAAGGGAGGAAGGAAAAAAAGAAGAACTGCCATGTCAAGCTATTTTTGTAATTATGCACACACCCAATCTGCTAGGATTGAATAATGGAGGGAAAAAAGAGACTCCAAAGAGGAGGAGGCCTGACGCTCTTCGACAGGAGCAAGTTAATCCTCTCTATTTACCGCCACCAGGCCAAAACGAATTGGGGGGGGAAGGGGGGGGGGGGGGAAACATTACAAGAGGAAAAAAAGGGAGAAAGAAGGGAGGTGTATGGGTTTTCAACAAGCTTACCCATTCCACGTATCTAGCACTCGACACCCATCAAATGCGAAGTGGGACAGAAGAGAAGAAAAAAAGTTCGTTTTGAGAGAAAAAAGGGAAGGAGGGAAGTAACCGCTCAGCACGGAAGCGTTTGCTACTCCATTCATATTCCTGCATTTATGTGCTGGAGGGGGAAAAAGGGAACTTCGGAGAAGGGGGGGGGGGGAAGGAAGGGAAAAAAGGGTGCGAACACTTTCATCCGTTACAATCTACCCATTCGGATTATTATAAGAGAGCTGCACTGAAGGGAGAGGAGGGGAGAGCCATCCATTAGCGGCTCCCTTTCTCTTTTTAAACCCCTCTTGTTGGGCGCACCATAGAAGAGGGGGGGGATCTCGAAAAGAAAGAGAAAAGAGAGAGGGGTTCGTTCCAGGGTCATGAGCGAGACACTATATCCCGTAGCTAATATTTAGAGAAAAGGAGGGGAAAGAAAATCACCGAAGGAGAGGGGAAAACAGCGAAGAAGCGATCCCCTCTTTTCTCAACTCCCAAACCTAAATTGATCCTTCCGCGGTGCAAGGAAAAAAGAAAGGGAAAAGCCCTAATGGAAGGAGAAAAGTGAAAAAAGAAAGAAAGAAAAGAAATTATTTACGGGAGAGGCTGAATGACTTATTCCACCATATTCTTATCCTCGAAGGCCTCCGTCGAAGGGATGGGAAAAAGGCTCAGGGGGGGGAAAGAAAAGGAAAGGAGGGGAGAACTTCGCCAATAATGCGCTCATCTTTTCCTCGTGACGGGGTATTGGGGAAAAAAGGGAAGAAACCGCATAATAGGCCATAATCTTTCCATCTAATGGCTTCCTCGCTCCAGAGTTGGGAGAGAAGGGGAGGAAGAAAAGGGGCCATTTCGAGGGAGGGGAGGGAAGGAAAAGGAAGGGGGTGCCGCTGGTGCGATCGCCCGTCAGTTTAATCATGCCTTTGCCGATTCGATGGACCTTCTTTCCTTTGAGCCGGGAAGATAAGAACAAGAGGGGGGGAAAAAAGGGGGGAAAACAACACAAAAAAAGGGGAGGAGAGAAGAGGGGAAAAGATGGATCATGCAAACCGTCTGACCTATATGGGGCTTGATCTTCTCTCTCCACTGAAGAAGTTTCCATCGCCTCGGCACGCTGGATTCAAAGGAAGGAAAAAAAAAACGTCACAAAAGTGGGAGAGAGGGAAGGGGGGAAGGGGGGAGGGGAAAGAGAAGATAACACCTGAGCGAGGGAGCCATTTCGATGTACGTCATCTTCTTCCTATTCGGGGGGGTGGGGGGGGGGGGGGGGGGGGGGTGCTTGAAAAAAAAGGAAAAAGGGGAAAGGGGGAAGAAGGAAAAGAATTGAGCGCATTATTGGGCGACTTCCTCCATCCTTTCTTTTAAATGGTCGAAACCCCTGAGCGCGGAGATGAGAAGGGAGGGAGGAAAAGTCATTCCAGAAAGAAAGGGGAGGGAGAGAGGGGACGGATACTTGAGAACGGCGCATTATGATCGGCCTTCTCCCATTCGTTCCTTCTTAGGCGACACCTGCGCCGTCTTGCATGAAAAGAGTGGAAAAGGGGAGGGGGTATCCGCAGGAGGAGGAGGGGGGGGAGAAAAAGAATGAGGGGAGGTCCGGCAAGGTGAATCAATTCCATCTTCTCTGTACATACGTTCTGCGAATCTTCGCCTCCTGGACTCCGTGTCCTCGCTCATGACCCTGGGATAGAAAAATAGGAGGGAATGTACATCGGACTTGGAAAGGGGGAGGGGGGGAGAAAAAAAAGAGGGGTGTCAAACGCGAAAGTGCCCGCTCATTTATTTCTCTCTCCAATATCCGTTTCCCCTAATTAAAAGAGAAGGAAAGGAATAACCGAAGGGAGGCGGGAGGGGAGGGGGGAAAGGAGCTCCACCCTTTTTCCTGAAAATGGCTCCGCCGATGCGGAGAAGAACATGAAATGCATGGGGGGAGGGAGGAAAAAAAGAGGAAGGGAGGAGTTACGGCCCGCCTTTCCCGTTCCTTTTTATTCCGCAACCGCCTCTTTCAAAGAGAAAGGGGAGGAAAGGAGGACTCCACTTAAAAGGGGGGGGGGAGGGGAGGAAGAGGTGATGGGGTAGAGGGGGACCCCCACAGAATGAGGACTTCCTTTTTCTTTCATTCTTTGTAATTACGACGGTGGCAGAAGGGAAACGTGAGAAAAAGGAGGTAAGAGGAGAAAAGGGGAGAATGGAGAAGAGCGTCAGGCCGCGCATGTTGTTCTTTTTCGCTCAGTAGCCTAAAGGGGAGAAAAGGGAAAGAAATTTTGGTAGTGGGAAGGAAAAATGGAGATGGACATTTTGGCATTTAGTAGGTCGTGCTTCCGCCCCTACTTTCAGGATGGATCCTCGTGGGCGTAAGGCAAAATGAAAAGAGGGAAAAGGGAACACCTATTCCCACAGAAAAAGGAGGGGGGGGGAGAGAAAACGAAAGTGGACTTACCTACTTTTTAGATAAACGATCCTCCCACCCACGTTTCTAAGATGAGGAAGCTCTCCACGGGAAAAAAGGGGAAGGAAGGAGGGAACTACAAGTTGGTCCCGGCGTCCTTCCTTTTTATTATACGCTATGTCCTAGCCGTACCGCTCGAGGGAACAGGAGGAGAAGAGAGAAAGAAAAGTCTGAAGGAGAGGAGGGAGGAGAACGGCTGCCATTGAAAAATCGTCCAGACCATTTTCTATTTTACTTCACATGGCCGACAGGCTGGCCGTCCGAGACAAAGGAAGGGGGAAAGGAAAAAACGGGAAAAAAAAAGAAAAAAAGGGGGAAATGGGGGGAGAAAATCGTGCGCCGCACACATGTCCGCTGTTCCACTTCCCGTCAGTTGACTCGCAGTAGAGGAAGAGGAAAGGAAAAAAAGGAAAAAAAAAAAAAGTTCAAAGGGGAAAGAAAGAAATGGGAAGGGGAAAAAAAGCATCGTGGGACCCTCTGTCAAGAGCGCCGTGTTCTTTCTTCTCCCCCGGTTTGCTGACATTTTAGCGCGATCGCCAAGCGGCTAGATAGAGAAAGGGAGAGAAGGGCCGAGCAAGGAAGGGGGGGGGGAGGGGGGAAAGGAGAGGAAAAAAGAGCTTCCATTCGCTTGATTGGCGATTATACCTTTCTGCTGTGAATTTCCGCGCCGTCCATCGGCACGGGAAGTACACGAGGGTGGAAGGGGGAGAAGCTCCTTAACGGAGAAAAAAGGAGAAAAAGGAGGGTAAAAAAAAAAGGCAAGGAGGAAGCCTCGCCAAGAGGAAAAATACTTCAAGCGCTTCTAACCGAACCTAGGATCTCGCCCCGGCAAAAAATTATTTCGCGGTGTAGAGGAGGAAAAGGGGGAAAGGGATGCGAATTAAGAGAAAAAGAAGAGGGGAGAAATTGGACGAGCGCCAGGTGGCGCTTTTCGTCTATACATTTACACTCTAAAATCGCCCGTATTTTGAAAGTGCTCTTCGCGATAGATAGTCGAAAACAGGGAAGGGGGGGAGAAGGAAAAGGCTACATAAATGGAAGAGGAGGGGAAAGGTGAAGAGAGGTCCGATCACAACCCTGGTTGAATATATTTCCATATCACTGGGCGTCCTCTGTAATTCCGCCTCGATGACGCGAGTCAATTGGCCGCCTCAGGGAGAAAGAAGGAGGAGAGCGGGAAGGAAAAGCTCCTCGGCTTAGGGGGGAGAAGGAGGAAAAGGTAAGAGAGGAAAGAGGGAGAATTCCCCGGCCGCCAGTGCTCTGTAAATAATATTTCACCATTGTGTGTGATCGACCGAGCGCACCTGGGCAGAAGTGGGGGAGGGAAAAATATATTCAGAAAGAAAAAAAGAAAAGAGAGGGGAGAAGGAAGAGACGCGAAGCGCACTTTCAATCCGTTCATCCGGGCGCTTTGTCCGAGTGGGAAGGGGAAGATGGAAAAAAATTCCTTCGCCGAGGAGGAAAAAAGAAGGAAAGGTGAAAGAGGCAACGCCGGTACACACGCGAAAATAATTTTTTTGCCGGGGGCGAGATCCTCGGCGGCGGGAGAAAAAAGAGAGGGGGGAAGGGAAGGGGGAGGGATACGAACCAGGGAGAAAAAAAGAGAAGGGAGAAAGAAGAGCAGGAGGCCGTCAACCGCCTTCTGGAGCTCCACAATTCCCCTCATCCTTGACCTCACGGGAAGGAAAAATGAGACAACGGTTTCGCGAAGGGAAGAAGGGGGAAAATGAAGAGGAGAAGGTCGAGAACATGACGGACTAGATCATCTAACTCGTGCTATCGAGCCGCTTGGCTATCGCGCTCAATTGTAAAAAAGAGGAAAAAGAAAAAAAATTTTTTCCAGGGGAAAAGGGGGGGGAGGAGGGGGAGAGAGCCCTTTTCACTGCCTCGAGCATTTACTAAAGGAGAAGAGAAAAAGGGGAGGAAGGGAAAGGGGGGGGGGTGGCCGTCGAGCGTATCGACTGTCGAATTTCTCACTTGCGTTACTTTTAAGCCCCGCGGACATGTTGGGAGGAGGAAAAGGAGTCGTCCCGTTACAAAAGAGAGAAGGAGAGTGCCGTCCATTTGCACTTCGTCCATCACCCTGCGCATGAGGAGGAAGGAAGAAAAGAGGAGAGGGAAAAAGGAGGAAGAGGGCGACGACGCGCAGAATTCCATACTCAGTTCACATTTCCCCATCACCTACGAAAGAAAAAATTCGGTTGGGGGGGGGGGGGGGAGAAAAAAAAAAAAAAAAAAAAAAAAATTTTTTTTTTGGATCTGGCGCGCTTTCTGAATAACTGTTCCTCTCGCGGTACGGCTAGGAACTAGCGTATCACTAAAAGCAGAAGGAAGGGGGGAAAAAGGGGGGGGAGTGTAGAGGCAAAGGGAGGGAAAAAGAAGGAAGTCGAGAACGGGGGTGGGAGTTATCCTTTTCTCTCAACCTTAGGTAGGGGAAAAAAGGAGGGAGGAGGGAAATCCGACCAGAAGGGGAGGAAAGAGAAGAAGGAAAAAGGGGGGACTCAGGCCCGAGCTTTCATGGCTTAAGCCCACGAGAGATCCATTGACTCGGGCTGAAGCCCCGACCTCCTAAATGCCCAAAAAAGGAAGAAAGAGAATGTGGCAAGAGAAAAAGAAAAGGATAAATAGTCAAAGGAAAAAAGGGGAGAGGAGAAAAAACCAGGCGCGGCCTGACTCTCTTCTACATGAGCAGGGTGAGCCTGCTCGATTTACCGGAAACAGGAAAAAAAGGGGAATACACCAGCAGAAAAAGAAAAAAAGAAGAAGTGGAGGGGATGGGTTCAACAAGCTGACCCATGCCACGGATCTAGCACTCTCACAAAAGAGCCGGGAGAAAAAAGATCGGAAATGCCGATGAAAAGAGGCGTTTTCTGTTCTCACCCAATGACTGGGAAAGGCGGGCCGTAAAGGGGAAAGCAGGTATTTTCTGGGGAGGGGGAAAAAAAAAAAGGAGGAAGGGGGAGAAGATGAGGAGGCTCCATTTCCTTCAAATTGGGACGATACTGAAAAGAAGAAAAAAAAAAAAAAGAGGATTATTCTCGCAAATCCTCTAATCACCCTTTAAATAGCAAACTTCGCGGCCTGGAACAAATGAGGAAAAAAAAAAAAACTCAACTTTAGGAAGGGGGAAAGGATGGGGTGGGAGAAAACATCGCAACTTTTGGAAAAAGCTCTTTCCCTTTTCATGGAAGTGCGTGTCTGGTATGGAGGGAGAAAAAACGATTGAGGGGAAGGGAAAAGAGGAGGAGGACCGATATCCCTTATTCGAATATTCTCTACTGTAATGTTTCAGAGCCGCTGGAACAGGAGTCGAAAAGGGAATCATTCGAGAAGAGGGAGAAAGAAAAAAAGGAAAATTGGATCATTCACTCGTTGAAATTCAATAACTTTCCTCCATTGTGTCGCCTTTAAGAAGGAAAAGAAGGGGGGAAAAAAACTTAACAAGAATAGAAAAAAAGGGAAAAGGAAGGGGAGGGAAAAAAAGGGGAAGTATTCCACCAGATTCGGATCATCTAATGCCTTCCTTTCTCCCGTGGGCTTGGCACCCGCCACCAGGAGAAGGGAAAATTCGAAGGAGGAAAAAAAAGAAGGCGCTCAAGATCTGTTTCCTTCTTGACTGTTCACCAGAAAGGGAACCCTTTCCGGGGGGGGGGAAAAAGGGGAAGAGGAAAGGAAAGAGGGGAAGCCGAAATGGCTCCCTCGCTCCGAGTTTTGTGAGAGTCGCGTGTCTTCCATCACAGCATCAATAAGGAAGGGAGAAAAAAGGTGGAGCAGAGGGAGGGGGGAAGCTGGTGCCGAATCGCCCCCCCGTTGAAATCCAGCCGTTGAAGGAGGAGGGGGAAAGGGTCCAGCCAGGGGGAGAGAAAGAAAAAGAGGGAGAGGTATCTCTCTCAACACAAAACTTATTATATTAAAATATATAGATACATCTCCATCGTCTGGATCAGAAACAGCGGGGGAAGAGGGGGGTCCATCGAGAAGGGAAAGGGAGGAGGAAAAGGGAGGAGATTCGGCACCATCTTCCCATTACCTTTGCCGCGACCATCACCTCGGAAAGACGAAGGGAAAAAGTAAGAAAAAGGGAAGAGGAAAAACGATGGGCGAGGGAGCCATTTTATGTACCAGCTTTCTTTCCTATTCGGAGGGTGAGGAAAACGACCTTCAACAAAAAGGGGGAAGGAAAAAAGGAGTGGCGACGTCGCCAGCCCTTTCTTTGAAATTTTCGAACTCCCTAGCGCGCGCATGGAGGTAAGGAAACGCCTTCCGGAAAGAAGAGGGGGGGAAGACGGTCATTCATCCTCTCCCTTAAATTTCTTTTCCTATTCTTTTACAGGGGAGGGCAAAGGGGAAAAAAAATCTTTAGGAGAAATGGGGGGGGGGAGAAAGTCTTGCCTTTCACCTCTTTAATATCACTTTCTGTTTGGGAGTTTGAGAACAGAGAGGGAGGAAAGGAGGAAAAAAGCGGTGAGGGGAGAGGAAAAAAAAAGAAAGAGGAAAAGCGGCTCTGACATACCTTTCTCCCTGAAAAATCTTCGCCTCCGGGATATCGTGTCCAGGAAAGAAAAAAACAATTTCTGGAGGGAGAAAAAAAGACACGCACTTCCTTTCCAAGGGCATCTCTTTTTTCCAAAATAGTTTTGCGATGGTGGCGCCCAAAGAGGGGGGGGGGGAAAATTTATGGAGGGGGAGAGAAAAGGGGGCAACGAAAGGAAAAGGCCGCGCCGTTTGCTCTTTCCCGGGTGATAGACTGATTTTCGGAGATAATCCTCTGGTCGCTTCGTCCGGAATGGGGAAGGGGAGAAAAAAAGGTACCTGCAGCAGAAGAACAAGAAATAAAGGAATGGAATCTGAACTTGAAGTTAGCCACCTTCCGTGCTGCGGTTACGCCGCCTTTCCCAGTTCCTTGGGTGAGGCCGAAAAAAAAGAGGAAAGAGGGGGGAAAGAAAAAAAGGAGGTTGTTCGGGGGGGGGAGAAAGGGGGGAGGGGAGAGTGTGAACAAATCCACACATAAATGAGTACTTCCTTTGTGCGCGTCATGCTTTTGGGGAAGGAAGAAAAAAATCACAAAAAAAAAGGAGGGGGGGGGGGGTAATGCGTGGCGGTAAATCTATCGTGCTCACCTTTCTCCTGTCGAAGAGCGTCAAGAAAGGAAAAAGGGGGGGGGAGTTAAGCATGAGAGAAGAAAGAAAGGGAAGGGGGGAAGGGGATGAATTCAAAATTAGCTTGATCATTGTTGGCTTTAGGAGGTCGTGCTTCAGCCCCTACGTTCAAGATGATCTCTCGGGGAGGAAGAAAAGAAAAGAGGAGGGAAGGGAAGGGCCAATTCGAGGGGAAGGAAAGGGGGAAAGGGGGGAAAAAGACCTAAGGTTGAGAGAACGGACACTTCCCACCCCGTGCTCCGATTCGGGCCGTCTGGAGTTAAAGAGGGAAGAGAAAAAAAGACAATTATTGGAAAAAAAAGGGGGGGGCCCGGCGGCTGCATGGTTCTATGTACGCTATGTCAAGAGAAGGAAGGGGGGGGAGAGGGGGGGGAAGAATGATGAAATTGAAAGGGGAGGGAAGGAAAAGAGAAGAAGGGGAAAAGAGGGAAAATTTGAAATCGGCCATACCATGGTCCGAGGGTACGGCCACATGGCCGTACCTTCTTGCCGTCGCTCCATGCGCAGGGGGTAGGGGAAAGAGAAGAATCCATGTTGGGAGAGAGAAAAAAAATAGGCCGACCGCACAAACATGTCCGTCGTGTTCAACTTCCCTCATTTTACATCTGCATTCCGATCCGCTCGAAGGCACCAACCGAGGGAGAAAAGGAAAGATGAGGGAAAAAAGAAGTGTGTAAAGGGAAAAAATCCATCGTTTTACCTCTTTAAGAGAAAGGGGGGGGAAAGAGGGAGAGGGAGGGAAGGTATCGAGGGAGGGGGGGAGAAGAAGTCAGTATTGTTTCTCTACCTGCCTCTCCATTAAAAATTGATCCTCGGACATTTCGCGCCAATAAGGGACGAGAGGAGGAGAGGGGGAAAAGGTGGCCTCCTCGTAGAGGGAGAAGAGGAGTGGGGGAATGGGGGGAACTCCATAAGGTGTTACGGCCGCCGCGCTGCGCTCCTTTAACTGAAAATTTCTTCTCTCCTGTCGTATCCAAACCCGAGCATGAAAGCCCAAAAAAAAAAAAAAGAAAAAAAGGCTTCTACCGAAAGAGGGGAGGGAAAAAAAAAGAAAAAAAAAGGTGGTGGGGGTTTTTTTTATTTTCGCGTGTACCGTCGGATCAGATTAAACTTGCTTACGCTGCGTGCGTTTTCCTTCGGCGAAGCAGCAAAAAAGAAGGAAAGACCGGATGTGAAAGGAGAGAAAGAGGGGAAAAGGGGGAGGGAGGGGAGAAAAGACACTGATTTTTTTCTGAACTAGAGGTCCGTGGCGGATCCGCTATCCCTAAATACCTACATAGAATATGAGCGAAACTGCAAAAACTGCGGAAAGGGAGGGAGAGGGGAGGATTCCTCCCATGAAGAGGGGAAAGAAGAAGAATGGAAGAAGAAGAGGACGCGGGGGCGAATCTCTCTCACCACAACAACGTATAGGTATTAAAACATATATATTCGCCCCGCTCGCATAGGAATTCGGAAGGGGGGGGGAAAAACGGAAAAAAAAAAGACACAGGGTTGTGGAAAAAAAAGAAGGAAGGAGGTGGGGGAAGTTTCGCTCATATTCTATTTATTTCTTTATTTATCGCTTGTCTTCCTCCCTACATCTATATTCATAAAAATCATGCATTAGCCCCCGACAGCGTGAGAAAAAGGAGAGAAGAGAGGGGGGAAAAGACACCTGTCTCCAGGAAGGAAAAAGAAATGGGTGAGGATCCGTCGCCGAAGAAACGCACTCCTCTCATCAATTTTTCCATCTTTCCCTCCGTAGCAAAAGTCGGTAGAAAAGGAAAAAAGGGAAGGGAGAAAGATGGCGAGGCGCCTCTTCATGCTCGGGTTTGTATACTACCAGTTCGCCGTCCATAATTTTCTCCGTTCAGGCCGCGAGAGAGAAGGGGAGGAAAAAAGGGACTCCCGTGAAGGGGGAGGGAGGAGGAAATTGACGAAAAAGGTCTCCATCGCCAATCATCTAAATTCTATATCTCCTGTGGAGCGATGTCCGAGATAACTTTGAAAAGGGGGGGGAAAGAGGAAAAAAGCGCGCTAAAAAAAGGGGGGGAAGAAAAAAAGGAGAAGGAGAAAGGAGAGTAGGGAACGAGGTCCCAGATGATTTTTTCTCATGTACCAATCTGGCTCGTTCGCAATCCTCCCTTTTTCACGGGAAAGGGGGGGGGGAGGGAAAAGGGGGAGAAAGGTTTTGGGGAAGGTAGACGGATCGACTGCGATGTCCACTGCCTGTACGGTTAACCCTCTTACCATTTTGCGGCGCCGTTTTCTAGAAAAGGAAAAAAAAAGGGGGGAGAGGGAAAAAGGTCCGTCAAGGGGGAAAGGAGGAAACAGAACACCTGCGCATTTCTCTTACTGCCTGCCGTGGAGAAAGGGGGAAAAATCCTGTGCGAAAAGAAAAAGGAAGGAAGAAAAAGGGAAAAAAGGGCACATCACCACTCCCCTCACTCGTATTTTTTCTTGGATCTTTCGCTCGTTCGAAGACGGAAAAGAGAGATCCTAAAAGGAAAGAAGGCCATTGTAGGGGGAAAATATTGTCGGCCTCGGGCACCGAGGAAAAAAGGGGGAGGGGGAGAAACCGAATCGGAAGGAAGGGGGGGGGGAAAAGAAGAAGGTATCGCAACCTTAGTCATGTTCCATTTCGGTCTCTTCGACATCGATTTGATGTTGTACTTAGGGAGGAAAAAAAGAACTTCCCGAAAGGAGGGAGGGAAAGAAGGGAGAAGAATGGGAAGTCGGCTGAAGCCCCTACCCCCTAAATTCACATGATCAACTAATGTTGAAGTAAGGAAAAGAAAAAGTGTACTATAGAGAAGAAAAATACGAGGAGGAGGAAATGTAGGGCGAATGCGCGAAAACCACCCCTTGGCTGCCTGACGCTCTTCAGAAAGGAAGACAACGAAAAAAAAAGGGGGGGGACGGGTTGTTGGAAAGGTTCTACATGGCGCCACTTCTTCCATTACAAGCATGACGCGCCCAGAAGGAGAAAAGGGAGGGATGGGGGAAAAAAGGAACAAGCCACGAGCTAGCACTCCTACACCCTAATTGGCGAATTTGATGAAAGGATAAAAGGGGAAAAAGGGAAGGGCCTAAAAAGGAAGGGGAGGGGGGAGGAAAAAGAAGAACGGAAGCTTGGCTAACTCAAGTCAGCTTCCCGCATTTTTTTATCTCTGGGGAGCTGAACGGCAAAAGGGGGAAAAGAGGGGGCATCAGAGGAGACCAGAGGATTATTCTCGCAAATCCTTTATCACACCCTTAAAGTCCACGAAAGGGGAAAAGGAAGGAAAGAAAGGAAAACGGCGCACTTCGTTCCCGCGTTTTGCAACACCTCTTGTTGGGCGCACCCTACGCAAATCGGGGGGGAAAAAGGAGAGGGGGGGAAAGAGGAAGAGAGGAAAAAAAGGAACAGACGCCGCGAGTTCGTTTCCGGGTCAGAGCGATGATCACGATATCCCGGAGGAGAAAAAGGGAAGGGGAAAAAGTGCCTAAACTAAAAAAAGAGAGGGGGGGAGGAAAACAGAGAAGAATGCGATCCCCGTCTCTGGTCTCACTCCCAAACCTAAATTGATCCTTCACGCGGTGAGGAAATAGGAGGGGAAGGAAAAGTCCGTGAAGAAAGAAGGAAGAAGGAGAGAAAAAAAAAGGTAAGGGGAGAGAGGAATGACCGTATTCACCAGATCCTTATCTCTAAGTCCGTCCTTTCGCCGGGCTTGGCACAAAAAAAAAAAGCGAGCCATTTAAAGGGGGAAAAGGGGGAGGAAGGGAAGAAAATGATCGCTCAAGCTGTTCCGTCTTTACGGTCACCCTCCTCTTTATTGTTTCAAGCCCCTTCCGAAGACCGAAGGAGGGGGGAAAAAGGGGAGAGTCGCAGGTGGAAGGGAAGGAAAGAAAGATAGAAGTAACGAGTGAAGCCACTTTTGTGACGGCAATGTCTGCGAGTTCCTATGTGTCATTGTCGCGGCAAGCGGGTCCCAGGGGGGGGAAGGAAAGTCTTCGATGGGGGGAAGGCGGTACAGGGGAAGAAGGAGAAGTCAAGCCCCATATAGGTCCGCCTTTTTTCTGATCCATACTGTCTTGCGATGT
>Ga0179593_1664950_pt1 | contig 22441 bp, 31 predicted proteins | sample CZODoug2_1_08_16_FD_185931 | JGI IMG/M metagenome (GOLD analysis project Ga0179593, IMG submission 185931) | Vadose zone soil fungal communities from Angelo Coast Range Reserve, California, USA - CZODoug2_1_08_16fungal (PacBio error correction) | ecosystem: Environmental > Terrestrial > Soil >...
AAAGGGAGCGCAGTGGCGAAAAAAGAAGGAAGAGAGAGGGCTTCTCGAAGTATTGCCAAGGGCCATCCTTCGAGACGGCCGCAAAAGAAGACTCAGGATGAGTTCGCAACGATTAACAAAGCCGGATGAAAAGGAAAGGGGTTAAAGGGGTGCCCGCATCGCCCGAAAAAATTCACCTTCTCGAATCGTGCCCAGAAGGAAGCGGCTTCCTGTAGACTACCATGGCGCGAAAGAAAAAGATCAAGAAGAAAGGGGGGCCGTTCAGGAGGGAACCCACCGCCATTAAGGAAGGGATTTTCTTGAGGACAGAAAAGAGGGGAAAGGAAACAGGTCCCATACGCCTCGTGCCAGGCAAGGGGTCCGCGGTCTGCGAAAGAAGAAATTTTCCGATAGAGCAAAAAGGGATTTGCAAGGGGGTGGAACACGATCATCTTTGATGCCTTCCAAAAAATCGCCGTAGGGAAACCTACTCGTGCGATCCGGCCGGATGAGATTCAGCTTCAGGAAGTCACGGAGAGCGTGAAGTCCTGCACCTGCGAAGACCCATTTTTATCTAGGAGCCGCCGGCTGAGAAAGGGGAGGACACGAGGGGAGGAGGAGGAGGAAAATCCTTTTAGAGGGGACTTTCATCAGCTTAAGGGAAAGGAGGAGGGCTGATGCCCACATGCTAAGAAAGGCAGACAGTGTGTTATCCAGGGCGGGAATGGGGGTGTCCTGCGTCAAAAAAGAAAGAAACGTGAGGGGAGAGAACAACACAAACTTCACTGGAAGAAAGGGAAAAAATCCGTGTTGGCAGGAGAAAGGGGGAAGGGAGACGGAAAAAAAGGCTTTACGCTGTCTATCTTGTAGTTTGTCATGGAAGGGGGAAAGAAGGCCCTTGATCTGGGGAGAAGGGGGGAGGTGACCAGGAAAAGGCAGAAAAAGATCTTGACGGTTTGCGAACGCGTTTGGGCTAGCGTGCCAAAAAATCAGAAGACGGGAGGGATTGTGACGATACGGCTGATCGCATGCAACTCAAGTCGACCATTTTTCGGAAAGGGACAAACGCCACGCGAGGGGAAAGAAAATAAAAAAAAGATCTGCCTGAGAAACAAAGGGGGACAAAGGAAAAGTTGATATTCTTGCTGGTCGTCATCTAAGGGGGAAAATCTGGCCTTTGGGGAGCCCACCTTCATTCGTATAAAAAAAAGAGGAACCCAGGAAAGATATAGGGAACAGCACTAACAAGAGGTACATTCTCACCTGCTATTTGGGGAAGGGGTTCTTTTTTGCATCTTGGGGAAAAATCGCATGTGAACGCGGGAAGAACTTGCATGCCAAAGACGCCCTCTCCCATGACTCAAGGTTCCCCCCCACCCATCGCGGAAAGGGAAAAAGAAAAGAGGGCGCGAAGGGGACCCTCTGCAAGAAGAGGTGTCCTCTCTGTTCTCGAAAAGACGCAAGGGGGGGCGGAGAAAGAGACGTTTCCCTTTTCTCGGTCCCTGGGATAACCTACACGCTGGAAGGGGGAGATTGGTCCAAAGGAGAAAAAACAAGACCGGCACCCACATTCTTCTTCGTTAACCGGCCTTCATCCGGGCGGGCGGGGCAAGGAAGGGGGAAGGGGGAAAGAGAGAGAAGAAATGCCTACGCTCCCAAGTCACGGTACGTGCGAGAGGAGGGGGGCGTCAACCCCTAAGACGTGCAGCAAAGAGAAGGGAAGGGAGCAAAAAAAGGGGCAAAGAAGAAAAGCTCGAACGGATTCCAGGAAATTATTCGGCCTTCCACAGAAAAACGAGAGTCCGGCGAGGGAACTTCCAAGCGCGAGGGGGGCGGGAGACCATTCTTATGAAAAAATAGCGAAGTTACAACAGGGCGGGGAGGACGGTCCTAATGAGGAGACAGTAAGATCCTACCAAGGGAATACTCTTTTGCACGTGGGGGGGTCCTTATACCACCCAAAAAGGAGGATAAGCGGAAAAAATCAGAAAGTATTTCCCTAACATTACGGAAAATATATCTACACTTGAAACTCGAGTACAAAAGGCGACATTTTTCAATGGGAGCGTTCTGGGGGGAAAATCGACTACAAGGGCCGTTTACAACCTTTGTTTCCGAAACGTATTATTATTAAAAGATATCTGGAAAGAAAACGGGATTTTGGAAAAGGTTGGGGAAAGGCTGTACTAATTTTTGGGGGAACTCTCCCATTAAAATGAAGGGCTCAGTTGGAAGGTGGAGCGAGGAATAGAGGGCTCGTCATTTTAAGCAAAGTTCTCGAGAGAAATCCCGCTTCCATTCCAGGAACGGGGCCTGGGAAAGAGGAAGAGGTCTTTGAGAAAACTTCCCCGGAAAAGGATCGAGCAGGAGAGGATACACTGAGGAGGGTTAAAAAAAAAGAGACTATGTCCTTCTCGAGGAAGAGAGGCTCCGAACTCCAAGGGAGGTTATGTTTGGGAAAGGGAAAGGGGGAAACAGTGGAGGGGAAAGATAACGTCCAGGCCGTATATGGGGTCTTTCTCGCCGCGTAGAGGGGCTCAAGGTCTGAGGAGAGGGGAAGGACAAGAAAAAGGGCTCGTCGTGAGAAAAGAACGACCGCCTTAAGATCTCGACTTGCAAAGGGGAAGGCAAGAAGAAAGAAGCGAAGGGAAGAGGCCGCGCTCTAGTTGGAGCTTCAAGCGGGGAGGAGCGATCACGAGCAAAAAAGGGGGTCGAATGGGTAGGGGGTACCAAAGGAAAGAAACATCCTCACTTGCTCGGGAGAGGAGAATCGAAACACGAGTAGGGAGACTGGGGAAAAGGGAGTGAAAAAAAGGAAAGTGTGGCCAACATAGCGTCAGAAGGTCATCGGCATCGCTCCGGGAGGGTGCGCGTCTCAGAGAAAGAAAGGAAATCGGGCGCAAGCGGAAGGGTTGTAACGTATCCGGAAAAAAAGGATTGTGCCATCTCGGTGAGAAGGGGGAGGCGTTCTTGATTAGGTGACCCTGGGGGAATAGGGGGGAAAAAGGGGAAGAGGGGATCTAATTCAGGGGAAACTCAATCGAAGGGGGCCCGCCCCATAGCGTGAGGAGAAAAGGAAAGAACAAGGAAGGAGAGAAAAAAGGAAATGGTGCCCGGCGCCGATTATGGATCGCATCGCGTGCTTTTTGTCCAGGAAAAAAAACGAATGTTCGACTTGATTTTGCGGGGGGGAAGGATCCCGAGGTCAAAAAGAGGGACGCAGGAAAAAAAGGGTTTGGCGTTTGGGCTGGGAGAAAACGCGTCATCTGCTCAAAAAGAGGAATAATTCCGTTTCCAAAGGGTTCAACGGAGGAGGGAAACACCCAGGGAGTCAGGAAGGCCAAGTAATCTCGGAAATCTTCAATCTCTCCTAGGAAAAAAAAATTCCAATACCTTTCGCAGGGAAGGGGGACTAAGGGAAAGGAAGCGGAAGGATCGCCATCATCTAACAGATGAACTCATTCCAATTGGGGGGGGAAAACCTTTCACATCCTGGAGAAAAAAAAGGAAAAAGAAGTGGAAGAGAGGGGACAAAAAAAAAGATGGTCACTTTTTTCGTGCAAGCCGCGTTCCATAAAAGCCCGCAAGAACGCGGTCAACGATTAACAAAGATCATCTACGAAAACAAGGGCGCAGGTTCGCGACTTCGAGCTTGAAGGACCAGAAGCCGGAGGAGGTCAGTAAGCAAGGGGAGAAGAAAGGGGGGTCAGCCTACGGCGAGGTCGGGGAAAAGGATCTGCCGATTGACAAAGACATGGGGACCGCGGAACAAATCGAGGGGACATGAAGAAAGAAATTCGTCAGTGCCTGGCACGAGGGAAGGGGGATCCTTATTTCATGGGAAACTGGTACACAAAGAGAAAATAAAAAGAAAAAGGGCAAGAGAGGAAATGTTCGTTGTTAGAGAGGGGGACGCCCCCTCGTCTCAGTGATTATCGAAAAAAAAAAAGTCGAGGACGATCTCGCCATGAAAAGAAAGCTCAGTGCAACATAGAGACAGGGGGTAGGTCTCTTCTGTGCACACTAGGTATGGGAAATATGTCCTCACCGTGAAGGACTTGGGGGAAGAATCATCCTCTGAGGCCGCGAAGAAGGAAAACTAGATGCAAGAAGGACCGTTCGAAGGGAGAGCTACGCTCGGCTCCTCCATGATGAACGCTCCTCTCTCTCTAAAAGGATGAGGATTAAAAGAGCAGATAAAGAGAGAAAAAAAAAGAAAAGGAAGAAAGAGACGGAAGGGAAGGATGGCCAATTCGAGGCTTCCCTCAGGGGGAGCAAATGCTCGTCCGGGAAAAAAAAAAGATACACGCTTCCTTCGATGAGGACAGGGAACAGGAAAAACCAAGAGGGGGGCAAAGGGACTGGCTCCTTACACTGTTCCTTTCACCTGAGGAGAAAGAACTTTTATACCGAGTTTCCGTGAAGGTGGCGCGCGTCTGTCCTGGAAGACAAAAGGAATAAGGCGAAAAAAGGAAACCCCTTGAATGTCCTCGACCAAAACCAAAAAAGAAAAAAGGACGTCGTCGCGATTGTGAAGTGAGGGAGGTAGACCAAAGGGAGAAGGAGGAATCCGCCATGAAATCCGGAAGAGAAGAAAGACGTTCCATTCCCTTGGGGGAAAGATTGTCGATTTCGGCGGCGGTAATGCAAAAAAGCGCGTACCGGTATGGAAAAGGCACCACGGAAAAAAGATCATCTTGATGCCGGCCTTAAGGGGACTCGAATAAACCATCTCGAGCCGGACTTAATGAAATCTGATGTCTCTTTACCTAACTTGTTCCTTCACCTGAAAAAAGTTGCTAGATTATCGGGGATACGAAATCCTGTAATCCCTTTCAGGGTGTTAGAGAAAAGAAAGGTGACACAAGGAGTGGAAGGAGACGTATGCCACATTCTGAACGAGAAAGAGAAAAAAAGTTTTTGTTTTATAGGGAAAAAGGGTTGGAAATAATTCAACTTCACCGGGGAAGGCGTGACACCAAAGGGGGGGATCCTGATTCGAGGAGATCAGCTTCAACTTTCTCAGAAAAGCGTTTCCGACCGAAAGGGGACCGAAAGGAGGCACAAAAGGGGGGAACGATTTCTAGCGGAGAAACTTGTGCCATGGATCAGGAAAGGAAAAACCTTGTCTTGGCGTCGCAGGGACCAGGGAAAAAAAAGAAATGGGAGAGGCAAGATGCTCGTTTTCTCAGGGGCGATGCAGCGTGCAATCCCAGGTCATAATGAAGAAAAAAGCGTTCTTATTGTGGAAAAACCATAAGTTACCATCCAGGCTGGAAAAAAAACGTCGAACATTGAGGAAAGGGGGCAAAAGAAAAATGATCCGCTTTGATCTGGGGAAAGCATCATCATCGGCGGGAAAAGGTGTCTCGCTCATATTGAAAAGGCTGGGGGTCATGCGAGAGAAAAAGAAAAAAAAGCTATGGTGTCGGCGGATCACGCGCTGCCGGGAAAAAATTCGATCAATCCTTTCCACATCAGAGGGGTGGAAAGAGAGAGGTGAAAAAAACCGCGCTACAGTTCGTACAGGAGAAAGACTTGAGGAGACCGTTAACAAAAAACGGGGAAAAGAGGAGTTCCGGGACTTTAATGCCCGCAGAAAAGGATCCTTATCCCGGAAGCGAGGAAGAAAGCACCAGCCGAGCTCGCGCTAGAAAAAAGAAAGGATGAGCCGAGGAAGACGCCATCCGCTCGGGATAAGCTTTTCTATAACGAGCAGGAACGCTGTTTCTTTGTTAAAGGGGAGAAAAGAATGAAGAACGAACTTTCCAAAACTAAGAAATCCTCGCATGAAAAGTACCATCTTTGAAAGGGCAAAGGACGAATGGGGGAAGAAAATTCAGAGCGGCGGCGTGCGCTAGAGAAAGCATTCTTATCTCAGGCGGAGAAAAAAGGAACCCTGCATTAGAGAAAAGAAAAGGCTTGCAAAGGAGAAGGTTCCTCAGAATCGCGGCACAATGAATCGACTGATTACAACAACGAGGGACGGTATGAGTCGCTCTCAAGGAAATCGTTTCTCAGCCGAAGCTTAGGGAGACTCGCTCAATGGGAAAAAAGAAAACAGGGGGGGGGAGCGAGAAGGGGGACAAAAGGGACTGTTACCTTCTATCGGGGACTCTCAGAAAAAAAACTCTATCCGACGCAAACAAGAAAAATCAAAAGGGGAAAGTGATGAAAGGACCGGATACCCGCGGAAAGGCGTGATTTCTCCTACAATATCAGAGGGTATGCCCGAACATGACGAAAGGAAGAGAAAATAGGACCAAAGTACAACCCATTAATTTTCCAAAAAAAGTTCATGGGCTCTTTCTCGCCGAAAAGGAACATTTCGGCTACCAAAAAAGGAGGAAAAACCGTACAGGGGTGCGAAAAGAAAACAACGTATGATTACTTACAAGAGAGAAACACTTTTACCGGGTGTGAAAGGGGAAAGGTATCCTAAATGGTTGTAGTCCAGAAGAAAGAGCCAAAAAGGCCTCAGCAAAACCATGAAGGCTCTCGCTTCCCGGAGGGGTGCCGAGGATTTTGGGACGAAAAAAAGTAAGGGAAAAGGGGGGGAGGCAAATTCTCGATGATCAGGGAAGCCCTGCTTCCATTCCTCGAAAGCGTGTATCCGGATTAAGAGAAAAAAAAAGGGGAGGGCCGGCCTGCGTAGGGAAAAAAGCTGATCTGAACAGAAAAGACTTACCTTCCCTTTGGGAGGGGACGTAGGAAAGAAAGAAGACCATGGGAAGAAGTGTCTCTCTTTTTGAAATGCTCTTCTTCGAAACGCAATCTCGTTGAGAAGAAAAGGGGAACGGAAAAGTATAGGGAGAAGACGATCTTTGCTTTCATCGCCGAAAGAGCCCGATCATATTGGAAAAAAAAAAAAAAAGACAGATGGTTTACGCCACTAAAAGACACAGGACCGGAAAAAAGCGTTAATGCGGGAAGCGAATTCGATCGAGGGAAAAAAAACATAGCGCCCTCCCGCCGCAAGAAAAGAAGGGACGCGGAGAAAAAAGAAAAAAAGAAGGCTTGAATTTCGAATGCGCGGAAGGGTTTTCGACAAGGGGGCCAGTTATCCAAAAGCCAGACGAAAGTTCTCGAACAGTCTTCAAAAGGCGCGGGAGAGGGGCGGCGTAAGAGAGGGGCTGTGGTATCGGTCTAGGAAAAGGGCGCTCATCTCCTCTGGAAAGGAAAGAAAAGGGCGTCACGCGTCGAGAACCGGGAAAAGGGGCTCCAGCAAAACGACCGAACAAAAAATGTCCAAACTCGTAGCGCGGCGGGAAAGACGGAGATCGTTGACCAAGGGTCAGAGATCGAATGCAGGTTGTGGAAACAGAGTGAAAGTAAAAAAAAAAAAGCCGCCATAGCTTAGGCCGGGCTAAAAAGGACCCTTGCGCGCCAAATTGAAAAAAAAAATCAATGTGCAAGCAGGGGGAGGAAAAACGCTCCAGCGCGTTCGGGAATTTGGGCGCAGCTTTTCCCAAAAAAGGGGGGTCCAGTACAGCTCTTAGGGACAGAGAAGCGGGGACAAACGACGAACGGGAGGGTGGATGACATGATGAGGGGGTTGGCGGTTTGGGCAAAACTCGCATTCGGGAGAAAAAAAAAAGTCAAAAAGCAGCAATAGAGTCACCGCCGACAGAGGAGACCTTTATATGAAGGAGAAAAAACTACAAGCTCGACATCGTAGGGCCGAAGGGGCCAGGCGCAACCGAGTTGAGAAAGGATCGCCGGTGTCGTGGAGGAAGCGTCGCCCCGGGGAAAAGGGAGGGGGAAAAGCCTGGATCCACACTGGCGAAAAAAAAGTTAAAACAAAAAGAGAAGAAGATGGCAAGTTTGGCGGCCAAGAAGAAGGGACGCGAAGGGGCCGCAAGGGGACTCTGACCTACATAGAGCAGCCGGCTGCAATAGAAAGAAATCGATCCCATGGGGGAAAAAAAAAGGACCGACGGACGCAAAGTTACAGAGAGAAGGGCTTCTATTTGTTCAGGAAAGGGACGGGCGTGGTTCAAGACCTACGGGGAAAGGAAAGGCCGGCATCAAGCTGATCGCAAAGAAAAAAAAAGAAAAAAGAAGAGGGGAGGATAGGAAAAAATTACGCCGCCTACCTAGAAGAATTCTTCAATTCCTGGGGGGAAAAAAAAAAATAATCCGGATTTCATGTCGAAAGGGAAACGGGGGACCAGAAAAGAATAAAGAATGGCGTTGTCGAGGCATTCAAGGGGAAAAGGGCGGCGCCGTGGATGATCGAGAGAGGGACGCGCATGGAATCTACAGGAAAAAGGAGGGAACGATCGAGGAAGGAACATTGGAAGGGAGGTCAACAATAGTAGGGTTACGTAGGATTAATGAGCTTTTTAATCGGGGGGGGGGAAAAAAGGAGGCCGCGCATTTGGGAGGGAAGGGAAAAGAAAAGAGGAGAAAAAGGGAACAAAAAAATCCTTCGATACTCCCTCGCTACGATAGAGAATGAGGTCTGCTCTTTTTACACAGAAAAAAAAAAACACCCACCACAACTGAGGAGGAGGAAGGAAAAAAGGAACGCAGCCTGAGGACAAAAAGAGATCTAAGGATGGCGCAAAGGAGACTTCTAGACGTCCGCCCGCAATGCAGAGGGAAGGAAAAAAAAAAACGATTACACTCTCCTTCAGGAGGGGGGAAAAAAGTAAAGACAGAGGGTGTAAGAAACTTCTGCTCCTTATAAGGTAAGATCGTCCCGCACTTTGAGACCAAAAGGAGCCCTTCCATGGCGCGCTAGGGGGAAAAAAGGGCCAGGGAAGGGAAGCACGAAAAGGTAGCGTCAAGCCCCTTGAATGCAAAAAATTTTAGGGGGGTCTGATGACCGCGAAAATGCCGGGAAAAAGGCGGGAAGGAATGAATGGCCATAGCTCGTGGCCATGCCTTGAAGAGAGTCGGCGCGTATGGAAAAAAAGGAATCGCCGCGTCCCCCCATGTCGAATCAAAGGAGAGTGATACAAGAACTCGAAAAAGCCCGACTCTTGCTATCCGGAGAGAAATTCCGGCTTCGGGGACAGAATAAGCCGGCACCAGGGTGGGAGAAAAAGGGATCGTGCGAAGGGGTCGGCCTGCTTTCTCAGGACTCGTATCGGGAGAATGGGGGCGTAAGAAAAATTGCATTCCATCTTCTGAAAGGACTCATCTGATATAAAAAAAGGAACGCACGATGGAAGAGCCCTCTTTTCCCTTTGGTGGCCTTCTTCAGAGAAAGACTCTATCGCTGAAAAAAGGGGGCATAAATGAGATGATCGAAGTCGACCTTCCTTGGAAGGGGGGGGGACGTCGGCCCCTCGTAGAAAAGAAAGATTTTCGGGTCGAGATCCTTGAATATGGCCCTGAAGGCCCTCCTAGTCGTCTTTGGGGCAGCATGATTAAAGGGGGAGCCTATGCCCTGAAAGATGGATCCCCAGCCCCACCTCCAAAGTCCTCCTGGGGAGAACAGCCTTTTTCGTAGTGTGGAGGAAAAGGACCAAAAAAGGACGCCAACGAAAGGAAAAAACGGGCCCAAATTTACGCAGGGCATGGATCTGTTCCTAAAAAAAAAAAAATCATCGCGCCGGGCAAAAAAAGAAATTAGCGCCGGGATGAATTCTTCTTGAAAAAGATCCGCCTCCGGGAACGACCAAAAACTGCCTTGTTTAGAAACCTGCATTAAGGGAAAACACCTCATCTAGACCCCGAAGTGCTCACAGCCGAACGGTGTCACCAAGGCACTCCTCTCTACTATTTCGGAAAGACCGCGCTGGGATGAAGGTTTCCCCCATAGGAAAAGTGCCTCCCCTCCTTTTACCCGGGGTACTTCAGAGAGGAGGCTGTGAAGATTACTCGAGGAATCCCTTCATCTATTTTCCTAAAAGGGACCGATCTCTACTCTAAAGGTGTCACGACGAAGGGAATTCAAAAGGAGGGAAAACCAGCGCAAAGGCGGGAATAGCTTTTCGCGAAAAAGCTGTTTCCTTGTTCAAGGTCTCGAAAAGATGCTCACACAGACAGGGAGGGGAACCAAAGCCCAGAACATGGGGAAAGTCGAAAGATTTTCCAGGTCTGCTCTTTTCTCAAAAAAAAAAGGCCTGATGGAGACCTTCCAAAAAAAGAGCGCCAGGAGCGATCCTAATCGGAGAAAGGCGGTCGTTGCGAACAAAACGGAAAGGGACGGGAAAAGGGACCATCGACGTGAATCATAAAAAATCGCCACAATTGCCCAGGGAAGACGTATTCCAAATAACGAAAAGGGAAGGAGGTCGCCTGCAAAGAGGAAAAGTCCAAGACGAATCCTTCGATAAAATCAATGGAGTGAGACAAGCGGAGCTCGGAAAAGGAAAGTATCACAGTTACGGGTAACCGAAGGAAGTGTCCGCTCAGCCTGCTCGATGAAAAAAAGAGACACGACTACGCGTGCAAAAGAGGACGGATACGCGGCGGGAAAGGAGGGAGTTCGCCGACCGGGGAGCTCTATTTGAATGAGCTATGCCACATACCTCGGCAAGTCTACACGGGACGCGAGTAAGTCGCGGTGCGACATTGTCTCGCGCCGAGCAAAAGGGGACGTCTACCTCACTAAAGGGAAAACGCGGGTTCGGAGGGGAAAGAAACAACAACAACAGTAGGATTAAGTAAAGAGAACCCTCTTTTTCCAGGGGGGGGGGGGCGTGCGTAGCAGGAGAAAAAATGCTAAAAGCAGAACGCGACAAAGTCGCCCTCGCACTGTTAAAGGCTCGCTTCCCTTGTAGATAGGGCGGCCTCAGGTCAATCAAAGGATGAGATTGGAAGGGACCATTCCTCTTATCCACGCCGAGAGGACATCACTTTTCCACGCGTATGGTAGGGGAGATGCGTCGATCGAGCGGCTGAGAGAGGAGGGAACCAGAAACGTTGTACGGAGGGAAAATGTCTCCGCGCCGAAACGAAAAGGGACGTTGATTTTGGGAGGGAAAGGACTCTCGTTGAGAGCAGCCTACGGCTATGGGAATCCGTTCTAGCTGGGCGGAAAGGGCCTCCCGATCATATTGGGGGCAACTTCGATGGTTGAAGGAGGAAGAGAACCGGGGGAGTCGGGGGCGTAATAAAAGCCTTCGACAGAAGGGATGCGGCGGCATAGCGCCCGCCCGCCAGAAGGGAAGCGCGGGCGAGGTTGAAAAAGGCGGGAAAGGGCGGAAGAAGGGGCTTTTTCGACAGCGGGGCGAGGGGGACAGCGAGACCTTTACATGAAAAGGGGAGCGTTCTCGAACACTCTGAAGAAGGGGGGGTCAGGAGGGGAATTCCGGAAGAAAAAGAAGCTCGCGCTCGGCGTGGGGAGCCGGTATCAGGATGGCTCAGAAATTCCATTCCCTGAAAAGGGGGGGGGGGGAAACGAAAGGGGGGAGATGGGGAGACGAACACCAGCGCGTGTTGCCATAGAGGGGGAAAAACGCGGCTTGATGTAGGTACCCGTGGGAGGGAAAGGGTCTCGCTTATGTGGAATGATGGAGGAGGGGGGAAGAAGAGTGAAGAGGAAGAAAAGTAGCTGAGGCGGCGCATAGGAAAAAGGCGCGCAATATGATCCGAGCAAAAGGGAAGAAGATGTATGATGCCGTCCGTAGGCCCGCGAAAAAGGAAAGGGGGACGGTCCCGAAAATGTTCGAGTTGGGGGTGGTTTTTTTGGGGGGGGGGGTTTTTTTTGGGGGGGGTTTTTTTTTTGGGGGGATGAGTACAGCAGAGGTACATTATAAGAGAAAGGTGATGCGTCCTTCCGTAGGAATGGGGGGGGCTTTTCACGCTAGCCAAGAAATCCGCGCAAATCGGCGGAAAGAAAAAAAGGCATTAGAAGGGTCAACGCAACAGATCAGGGCTCGAAATGCCAAGGATGAGGAAGATCGTCCAATCTCGAGAAAAAAGAAATGGCCAAGACGGGGGGAGAAATCACGTAGAAATCGCCGGTGTCTTGTTCTCAAAGAAGCGATCGCGATCGCCCCGGTGAGTTAAGGTGGAGGCAAAGAACCCACTGTCGCCAAAAAGGAAAAGTGCGCTCTCTTTCAGCCACACGTCCTATCCGTGGGGGGGGTGAAGGCCAGAAAAAAGCGTGGCTGAAAAAACGGATTTTCCGCAGAACGACTCGTTCCCAATACCGGAAGGAGGCAAGATCATCAGACGCAGAAAAAGAGTAAGAAAAGCGCGTGAGGAAAAATATGTGTTCATTCCGTAAGAGGCGTGGTCAAGACCGAAAGCGGTCAAAAAAAGCGAAAGATGAAGGAGGGCAAGACATGGGGACGCGGGAACCATCTGATTGGCCATTACGCAGGAAGAAAGAAAGACAACCCGGAATTAGGAGGTGAACCAAAGTCCGATTTAAAAAAAGGTGACACCATGGGAAAAGACTCATCAATCAACTCCAGGGCAATCAGAGAAAAAAAAAGAATGCAAGGGGCTTACGCTTACGGCCCCAGAGACCGCGAAAGAACGAGGACGAGCGAGAAAGAGGGAAAACTCGGTCTCAAGTTCTGGGGAAAAAGGGTAAGTGAGCAGAATGTCGGTCGCTGCAGGGCGGGGGAAACCCTCCTGGCCGAAAAAGGGGGTGCTGACCTCATCCTTAGGAGGTGCGCGGAGGAAGGGAACCCCTCGCCTTGGCCTCCTGAGAAAAAAAAAAGAGGCCTAGGGATGAGGTCGGACGGGGAGGGAGCCTCTCAAACAAAAAAAAATATATGATCGAGCATTAAAATAGCCAGAAAAGAGTAGCGAGGGCGTCTCCGAGGGGAAAATCCAGCTTGACTCCGAGACTAAAGACTCAGATTAGGTCATCAAACGAGGAGAGGACATGAGGGTTTCATCACCCCGAGGGTGCCAGAAAAAGAAGGTGCAACAAAGAAAGCGTGCCCAGCACGGGAGGGGAGGGCTTCCTGTAGACTTCCATGGCGAGAAAAGGACGATGTCCTCGCGTGGAAAGCCGCGGGGGGGCGGTAAGAAAGTGAAAAAAATGTAAGAGAGAAGAGGTGGCCCTTGAGTTGAGGGTGCGGCCATGTGTCCCAGGATCCCGGATAGGTGGGGAAACCATAACGCAAGGCCTGACAGGAAAAAAAGGAGAGGTCTGCGTCTTAAATTTCCCATCAGGGGCTGCCCCCATTTTCTTGCATCTGGGGGAAGAGGGCCGATCATCTTGGGAAAAAAACGAAGTAGGGTCTGACCAGAAGAAGGATGACACATAGAAGAAGAAAGGGACCGCGCTGGCAGAAGGGGCTTGGAAAGAGAGCCGGTTGCCCATTGGTGCAATGATAAAACAGATTGCAGGGGTCCTTTGAACGCGCGTCAGGAGGAAAATCCGTGTATCAAAGGTCTGCAGCCAAGCGGGAAAGACAAAGGGGCAAGAATGAAACCAGAGAAGAGAAAAGACATTGTGGTTATCCAGAGGCAAACGGCACCTTGCAGGGGGCGATCGCGAGAAAACGTAAAAAAAAATCACCTTTCTCGACCTAATCAACTCGGTTGCGAAAAGGGGGGGAATTGGCCCCGACGCGGAAATCCGATGAAGAGCTGGAGGGGGGGGGGGAAAGCTTCATCTAAGGTCGAGCCTGGGAGAAAATCGGCGTTGACCCCTGAAAGAGGATCTGACGGTTTTGCGCCCAAAAAAGGGCGTGGATACGGGGAGGCTGCCCATCCCAAACACGTTCATCATGTCCTCAAGCCGTTCGTAGTGTGACGATAACCATAAGGTACCAGAAAAAGGAGAACATTTTCCGGAAAAGCTGGAAAAGCTCTGGATCTGAAAAAAGGCGCCGGGCACCATGGACAGGGGGGGAGAGCCGGGATATTCCGGGGGGGGGGGGTCGCCGCCTCAGAAACACAGAATAAGAAGTCACAGAGGCTACCACAACTGCATGAGAAAAAAGAAAAAACGAGACCAAGGGGTGCAAACGATCGAGGGGAAAGTCAACTACATCCTAAAAGTCGGACAGCGCACCGCGAAAGAAGATGGTGTTAAAGAAGGAGATAAGAAAACAACAGGGAGACGACGGGGAGGGACTGGATTCCCTCGGATTACGCGCCAGACCGGAATAAGATAATCACAAGCCTAGAGGGGGGAAAAAAGAGGGGCCGCTCGTGTAAAGCGGTAGACCCAGCGCATCCGAATGTTCGATACGAGCACGGGAGAAGAACGGGGAAAGGGGGACGGTACCTTTGCTCAAAGGGGAGAAAACAAGCCCGATGAAAAAGCATTCGAAAGAGGGGCAGTTCTGCTCTTGAAACTCGGAAGGGGGAGACCTTCATCGTCAAATGCCGGAGCGCGATAGGGGTCTGATCGAATTCGAAAGAACGCATTACGAGAAACGTGCTCGCAAGTCGGGAAAAACGACCGGGCAAAACCTTGGAAATATGAAAGAAAAAAAAGGGCGCGCACAATAAGCCAATCTCTACTTCTGGACGCTTGACGTTATGAGGAAAAAATACTATCACGAGATGAAACGAAGCCTTCTCAGCTCAAAGACGCTCAAATGGAGGGAGAACTAATGTCGTATCTCGCGAAACAACCAGCGAGATCAAAAGAAGGAGCCAGTTCGGCTCATTCCAGAATCGTCCTACGCAGTCGCCTCAGACCTACGCTGGCACGTGAATGAAAAAAGGCACCAAAGGCGTGGACTACGAGGGAAGGCGCCGACATCTCATCTAGACCTTTGAAAAAAGGGAATAGCCTCAACATCCTCTGCCAAGCAACGGGACGCGATAGAAAAGCCGAGGGGGAAGTCATGTGCTCGTTCGAGGAATTTCCAACCATTGAGAGCACTCCAGGGGGATCCCCCCTTTACAAAAAACTCCCTCTCTCTCACAAAAAAGGAAGTATGCGCGCCGAACAAAAGGGGTCAAAGTGCGAGGGTTACATCACTGCAAAGGAAAATGTCGCTCCTAAATCCTGGGGGAAAGGTGAGATGGGGAGGGAACTCTGTATTTGGCTCCAAAGTCTAAAGGTCGGCGAACTCCAAGAATGCTAAGAAAGGAGTAACGAAAAAAAGTAAGCGCATCACTGGAAGAGGGGGTCTTTCCGGGCGGAGAAGAAAAGAGGAGCGGACCTGAGTCCGAACTGGAGAGGATTACGTGGGCCGCGGAAGGAGACGCGCGAACCTCCATGGGGTGTTCTCTAAGGAGAACTCGAAAAAGAAAGGGGGTAAAGCCGGAAACGTCCAGGCCGGAGTCCGTCTAGCTGGCTGGGGGTGCGCGCCCGATCATATTTTCAAGACTCCACGAACTGGCGAGAAAGGAGTAGGGGAAGGGCCGGTCGCAAGAAAGGAAAGTCGCTCTGCGGAGAAAGAGGCGATGAATTGTCTCCATAGGAGAGGTTTAACGAGCCCAGAAAGTCGTGGAGGGGAAGGAAGGATCACAAAGAGGGGGGGGTTTTTTCGACAGCGTGGAAGCCGTAACATCGAGACCTGGGAACGCACGTGCTCGTTCCGAAAAAAAAAAACAGAGCGGTATGGCGCTGGGGAAAAAGGAAGAGCCGGCGTCTGTTCCAACATAGAAGGGAGCGGTCTGCAAATCGCGAAAGAAGCGGTCATCTCTTCGCGCGGGCATTCAGAAAAAAAAACAGGTCTTGGCGTCACGAGGAAACGGTCTCCTCAATCTCACTCAGGGGAAAGGGCCATCTCGGTTCGCCTGTCCTACTCGTATCGCCGGAGAGGGAAGGACAGTGAGAAGGGGTTGACCAAGGGTTCTCGCTGGGAGAGGAAAGGCAGGTTGTTGTAGGAAAGGGGTGGTGAGCCCGAGGAGGCGGCGCTCGACAAAAAAAGGGACGCCGCCAAAAGCCGAGCACAGGGGGAAGATTATATGCCGTCGTCGGTCCCGCTCCAGAAAAAGGAAAAGGGAACTTTGGGCCAGCTGTTCCTAGGGGGAAGCGGGAGGTAACCTATGGCAGAGGAAAAAAAAAAACGACTGCTGTGATGCGCACCGGGGAGAAAAATGAATTTTGGGGCTTGGGCACTAAAAGAAAGGACGAGAAAAAGAACCGCAATATCTGCATAAGAAGAAGGGGCAACTCCACCTCGGCCGACAGAGGAGGTCTACCTTTAAGGAAGAAGAAGATAGGAAAAAAAATCCGACCAAAAAAGCTCTACTAGGGGGGGGGGACCTTTTCCAATGCCAAGAAAGGATCAGAAGTTAAGCTTATGAAAGGGGGGAGGCAAGGATCTCTATCGCCCTGGGAAGAAGTGATTATTTCCACGCTTTTCACAGGAGGAGGAGCCCTACATCTTGCGCGGGAAGCAGGGAATACAGAGGTCAGTTTTCGGCAGGAATTGGCTGCCAGACCGAAGGCCGCCCGGCAAGGAACAGCAAAGAAGAAGCAAGTCCGGCGGGGAAAAAACGATCCCCCATGGTCACCCGAGAGGAAAAGACTCCAGCGTCGTGATTACAAAAAATGTGTTCATTCCGTCAGAAAAAAGTAAAGAATAAAGGAGGGTCGGCATGACGCGGAAAGAAATGGACGTGGTGCCCGACACCAAAGGGCGATCGGCACATCGTGATGGGAAAAAAGAAATCTCGCCAACATGAATTAGGAAGTACAAGAAGACCGATTGAGAGGGGGGCTTTTACACCCATGGCCGGCAGGAAAAGGGCAATCCTACCGACTGAAGAGAGGCATTCACGGGGCTTACTCTGAAAAAAATTCTAAAGGCAACAGGCGACAATCGGGAGAGCAGAAGCCCGACGGCAAACTCGGGCAGAAAAGGAAGCATTTGAAGGACCAGTGTAAGGATAAGGAAGGCACCAATCGGTAGGGTTACGGCCGGGGGGGGGGAGGAAATCATGATGACGTGTAATCGTTAGGGAAAGGGAGGCCGCGCATTGGAAAAACGGATGCAATCGGGAACGCCCTCGCCTTGGAGAACGCTCGGTCTCCTCATATTAGGGAAAAAGAAAATCGATCAATCTCAACACCAACAAAAGAGGAAGCTAGCATTTAAAAATAGCCGAAACCCGAGCTTAGCGCGGCGAAGAAAAGCGTTCCTCTTGCATCCTTCGAGACGGAAAGAAAAAAAACCAGCAATGAGAAGGGAGGAAGGGTCAGGATGAGGACATTCTGGTTTACACAAAATGTTGCCGCCAAAAAATTCTTCTCCTTACCCTTGTCCTTCAAAGAAAAAAAGACAGAGGGGGGGAAGACGCTTCCTGTAAAGAAGGAAAAAGAACGACATTTCAGAAAAAGCAACTTCTCCGCGGGGAAAATTGAATTCCTCGACCAAAAAAAAGAAAGTTGAACGAGGTGCTTGATGACCAGGGAGGGGTCCCATGCGGGGGGAAGATATCTTGTTGGGTCCAGAAAAAAGGCCTGGTTTTCGAGATTGTCGAGGGAGAATTGGGGAGATCGCCGCGGGAAAAAAAGGTGTCGTGGCACCACGTCCATAGGGGGAAAAAGGCCGGCCTTCCTCTTCCGACCAGGGAAGGGCTGACAAAAGCGAGGGGCGAGAAGGGAGAATCCTGCTTTGTTCCTTACAAAAAACGGCGTGAAGTCCGGCAAGGGGGGATCGAGTCGAAGGAAAAACAGTTGGCTCGAAGAAGAAAAGGGGGGTGCCGAGTCCTTGAAGTAGCCATTGCCGCACTTCCTTGGCAAAATAGGAAGAAGGAAAAAACATCTGAACTAGAAGCGGAAAGTTGTATCCAGGCTGGAAAAAATAATCACGGCACCAAAAGGACACCGAGAGGTGCTGATGGCGAGAACCCGGCAAGAGGGGACCGTGATCAACTCGGTTTGCGACAAAAGGAACACGGCCAGAGGCGAGCTTGAAAGGAAGGAAGATCCTTTGGCAGGGGGAAAATTGATCTTGGCGTCGCCGAGGGGCACTGAGAACGGCAGGAAAAGGAAAGGGACGATGCCCAGAATGCGAGGAAACAGACAAAAACTTCATCATGTTCCTCAAAAGTGGGGGGACGATACGGTAGGGAGAGGAGAAATAATAGCTGTACCGCCAAAGAAGGAGAGGCCCAAAGTTACTCATTGACAAACGCAAAAAGCTAGACGGCTCATCAAAAAGAGGGAAGACGCTAAGTGGCGCGCCATGGCGGAAGAAGGAAAACCCATCTATTTGGTGCGGGAGAAAAAGGCCGGGTTTTCTACCACATCATTTCACATCAGCGATACCCCTTGGGGAGAAAAAGGGGACCTCACGAGCCGGCGAAAAAGGACACGGACGATTGACCAAAATCGGTCGTGAGCGGGAAGAGCACGGTCTCGACGCCGTGAAAGATTCGAAAGGGGACGGAATGAAAAAAGAACCCGATCCCTGATCCCGGAGCGAGGGAAAACAAGCCGAGCTCGACGCATAAGCGCGAATTTCAGCGGAACCAAGGCAAAGATCTCGTAAAAGAAAAGGGGAGAACGTGCGGCTTCTGTGAGAAGGGTAGCCCCGACACGCTGGCGAAAGATACGCGCATAAGATCAAGACCGCTAAAAAAGGAAACGTTCAACCTCGCGCAAACTTCATCGCGGCGGAGGGGGATTATACGAAAAATTCTGATCGAAGGGGGAGGAAACACCTGTCATTTCGCTCACCGGCGCGCCAGTTCGTGGCGTCAACCAAGACATATGGGGAAAGCAACAATGGGGAAGCCAAGCTCGACGGATGGAAGAAGGCGTTTATTCGGGAACTCTCAACGAGGTCCTCGGAGGAGGAAAACAAACATCAAAGGGGAGGAGCTCAAATGGGGAGTGGAGGAAGGCGGATCTCGCGGAGCCCATAGGGGGGGGGGACTTGTACCGTTCTAAAACTCATTTCCTCTCAGAAAGAAAGGGAACCCGTCAATCACACGACCAGTAAGGGAATCCTTATACCAAAGAAGACTAGGACATTTAAGCGGAGGGGTTCGAGACCTTTTCAGAAAGAGAACATGACGCGCCCGAGAAAAGGGAAAACAAGGAACAACGGAATCAGGACACCCAGTAATGGAAAAGGCTACATTTTCATTTGGAGAGGGGGGAAAGTTATTTTTTGTTTTTTTTTGTTTTTGTTTTTTTTTGGCTTTTTGTTTTTTTTTTTTTATGGAGTGGGGTGATTTGTGGTGAGTTGGTTAGTGTTGGTGGTGGGGGGTAGATTTTTAGGAGTGGGAAATGGTGTGTACGATTAAGGGGGGGAGGGTGTATTGATGGGGTTGAGCTCGAGAAGGTTCTAGGCAGTGGGTTTGGAGTATAAGCTTAAGGGCTATAGGATTGGGGATAGAATGCTTCGGAATGCGGTGTAGTGTGATTGGAAGGGGTTGTTGTGGCGTGGGGGGTTGCGGGATGGAGGTGGAGGGGTTGTTTTTTTTTTTTTGGGTGAAGGGTCAGAAATAGGGAGTGGAGAGTGGGAGGACGCGAGGGTGGAGAGAAGCTGGACTGTCGAGTTCAGAGAAGAGGGGAGAGGGTTTTTTGGCGAGAGGAAAATGGAAGGAGTAGAGTTTAGGAAGGAGAGTGGAGGATGGCGGGGAGGTTTTTGATAAGAGGCAGTATAGCGGGGAAGGGAGTTATGAGGATTGGGGTAGCTGGGGTAGGGGGGGGGGTTAGGAGGGAGAGTGGAGGGGAGAGACGAGGGGGAAGGGTGTGGGTCCGCTAAGGCGGTGGATGTAAATGAGCAGGAATGAAGAGAGGTAGGTCTGAGGATGAGGGGGTGTAGACTGGGCTGGGTGGGAGCGGGGGGCGGGGGAGATGGTGAATGGAGAGGGGGGAGAATGAAGTAGAGTAGCGAGTTATCAGAGGGGTGGTAGGAGGGGAGGGTGAAGGAGATGGAAGGGCATTGTTTTTTTTTTTTTTTTATGTTGTTTGAGTAGGAGGTGAGTAGATGGGGTCAGAAAGGGGGGAAATTGCAAAAGGGTGAGATATGTAGTAAGAGGTGGTCTCTATCGGGGGCGCCTGGTCGAGACGAGGGGCGGGGGTAAAATGTGGAACAAAGGGTTGGGGAACAGAATATGGAGTAGGATGGGGGTGTGGGAACTATGTGGAAAGTTTGTTTTTGGGGGTTTTTTTTGGTAATGTGATGTTTTGTTTAGAAGTGTTTTGTTTTTTGGAGAGCGTAGGTTTTTAAGCTGTGTTTTTTCTTGTTGGGAGTGCAGCTTCGTTATGGGTTGTTATTATTGGTTTTTTATTGGGAGTTTTGTTTTTTTGATGGAGGATCGGAGAGGTGGGGGGTGGGGGGCGGGGGGAGGGCCCACCCCCCAAAGAAGCCACCCCCAAAAAAAAAAAGAAGCCCACATCCCCGCCCCCCCCGAGATAAAAAGCCAGGACAAACCTTTACAACTCTTTTCGGAGGGGATAAGAACTCAACAACAACAACGTAGTAGGAGGGGGAAAGGAACCCTCGTTTAACTGTTTTGGAGACGTAGACAATGGGTGGGGGTCAGGCGTTCAGAACGCTCCCAGAAAGAACGCCACCATTTCCTTGTGGAAAAATGAATATTGGCCAAGGAGGGGGGGAAAGGGAATAGCGGCTCAAAGGTAAAGAATTTTCGTCTACCTCCTGTGGGTAAATAGGGAGTCACGCCGAGGGGGAAAAAAGAAAGGCCCGCGTAGGTCGTGGGCGGATCGAGCAGGCTTATCGGAACAGGGACGATCGCCGTTACCCGTAAACTTAGGAACGCGAGATCCGCCCATGGTCCTCCAGGGGGTTAGCGCGCGGTGAGGGGAAAGGGCTGCGAACCGCTGACGAAAGGGAGGCCGAATACGGGAAGGGATCCGTCGAGCTGGAGCGGGCAATTGTCTCGAAAGGTTCCAAGGTCTGATTCACTTCAGGGTGGCGCGGGGAAGTACCGTAGAAAGAAGGGAGCGTAATGCCGGCGCAAGAAAAAGTTCGATCGATCGAAGAGCTCCCTCCCGAAGAGACCTCAACGCGCGCGTGTTAACGATCCGACAAGGTCCTTTCTTGAGGGAAAAGATCCCATCGGTCTTGTTGGGGGGGTGTCAAGGAGAATAGGGGGGAACCCCTTGAACCGAACAGAGGATCGAACATCTCTAGGAAAAAGGCTGGGTCCCCTCTTGAAGGAAAAAAAAAGAGTCAGAAGCGAGCGTCAGAAAAGGGCCGGACTCGGCAAATCGCTCGGGATCTTCCGGCGCGGGCATTCCAGGCAAAAAACAAAGCGTCGGAAACCGTGCGATTTTGGGGAAGAGACAAAGGAAAAAAAGCGCGGTGCAAAAAAAGAGGAGAAAGGAAACTCGTAGCGCGGCTTGTGTCGGTAAAAAAAGAATCGTTTAACCAGGGTCCTCACAGGGATGATTGATCGAATGCAGGTTGGCGGGGGGGAATCTGTGGTGGGAAAAAGAGCGGCGCCTCGACACAGAAGAGAGAAAAGAAGCCGAGCACCTTCCATGGGGGGGAAAGGAGGGAGGCCCCGCTCCAGCGCGTGCCCAGAGAAAGTGGTCCAGGTCGACCTGGATGAAAAAAAGGAAAGGGCCGTCAGCCGTATCGTCCCATACGAAACGATGAATTTTTGGCGGTTGGGCTGGGGGGAAATATCAACTCGTCTCGGCGCAACCGGGGATCTCAGGGAAAAAAGGAACTCGCGACGCCGAAAAGAAAAAGCACATGCCAAGGATCTCGAAAAAAAGGGGGTCAATCGCGACGAGGGAACAATACTTCGCAAAATTGAGAGGAAAGCTGATCTGACGGGGAGAAAAAACACTCCGCCATCAACCGGTGATGACGCAGGAAAAGAGAAAACGCTTTCACATCCTTGATAACAAATCATGAGGGAAAAGCATGGGAAAAAAAAGGGCACGTTTTCTGCCAAAAAAAAGGGGGGGGGGTGTGGGGGGGGGGGGGGGGGGGGGGGGGGGGGGGGGGGGGGGGGGTGGGGGGGTTGGGGGGGGGGGGGGGGGGGTTTTGGGATTTGTGGCGGGGGGGGGGGGGGTGTTTGGGTTTTTGGGGGGAAAAAAGCCCTGTTCTCCCCTTCTTTTCCTCAAATGAACAATACGCAAGGTCGATCACGCCTTGCGGCAAGGATCGATCCCCATGGGCAAAAACACCTCCGTTCCTTCAGCTCGGGGAAGTCTATGTTTCCTTCCTTCAAGAAAAAAATCCAACCCACGAGGGACAAAGCAAAGCTGACTCGGCCCGATGTAAAAAGAACATGGGGACTCGCATCGCACAACCGCCGACCTCGACAATCTCGCAAACAAGAAGGGTTACAACAACTATCCGGAGGGAAAGAGAGGACACCATGGCCGGCATTGGGAAAGCCGACGACGGACATGGCGGTGGACATTAACGTCCCCCCCCCCAGGCCCCAAAACGAAGACATCGTCGAGGGGAAAAAAAAAAAGTCTACAGGAGCCCGAAAAAAAAGATCGCGCAGTTGAAGGACCCTGTAGGGAAAAAAAAAAGGAGGCACCACTGGTATGGGTTCGGAAAAATCGAAGATGTGGAGTTGCTGAACATCAAGGCCCCGCGCATTGGGCCGTCTCGAATGTATGGCAATAGGAACGAAACTCCCTCGATAACTCTTCTGGATAAAAAAAGACTGCTCGCAGGAAGAG
>Ga0179593_1511573_pt1 | contig 22440 bp, 31 predicted proteins | sample CZODoug2_1_08_16_FD_185931 | JGI IMG/M metagenome (GOLD analysis project Ga0179593, IMG submission 185931) | Vadose zone soil fungal communities from Angelo Coast Range Reserve, California, USA - CZODoug2_1_08_16fungal (PacBio error correction) | ecosystem: Environmental > Terrestrial > Soil >...
AGTTTGTCCCCTGTGTAGGCGACTCTGGGCAACTGAGATAAAAATGGTAATTTCTTCTTGCTGCAGGAGCTTGAGAACTGGCCGGGGGACACAACATAACCACCCTAGTTATCGTACTAGAGTGCAGCGAGTCAATCAAAGCGCAGATATCTTGGGAAAAGGAACATTCCATGAGGCGGAAGATAACGATCAAAGGACTTGGCTTAATCCGAGGTGAAAAAGAGATGGGAGAAAGCCTAGAAACGCGGAGGTCAAGAGGGGGGATTTAGGTAGTAGGGACGAAGTTTGCTCGGTGTAATCAATGGAAGGTTTATCAAAAGATTCTTCCGTGGAGGAAATGAAAGCTGGGGGAATGGCCAGTTGAAGGCAAGATCATGTTATAATGAACAGGCTCCAGGACCGAGGGGACTAAGAGTCTGACGGAAGGTTTTCTGATTCCGGGGCTGAATCAGAAGGCATGATTAGGAGTATACTCTCAAATAAGTATCTACTGGTGAACCTACGAAAGAATGACAAGAAAAAAAAGAACTCTTTACTCCTAACCTGCCAATCTTAAAACATAGACTATACACCAAAGAGCGCCTCGAGATCGCGGTAGCATAGTGTATGGAGTGTTACATGCAGAAAATAAGAAAGTGAATTTTGAAGGGGGTTTTCCTTAGTGCTCCGGGGTGGGAGACCACTCGAGCACACGGGGAAAGGCCGGCCCACGAACGCGAAAAATGAAATTGCAAAGAAGAGGTAACGAGAACTAGGGGAGTCAAGGGCTGCCAAGATGGGGGGTTTTTACAATCCGAAACCGGACTGGTGGTAGCTGAAAATTGGGGGGCGCAGCGAAAATTCCGGGGATTAAAGACGGAACAGGAAGCTGAACATGATGGGAGAAAGCTCAGCGGATCGAGGTTGAATATCGAATAGGCCATGAGGGGGCAGGGAAGAGACGAGGAGGAGAATAAGCTTGCTCTGTAAACAGTTAGGCTCTGGAGACTCACTTGGGTTTGTGAGACAAAGACAAAAACCGTGAAGAGGAAACTTTAACGATAAGGGGTCGCAGGTATTTGTGGTCGACAATAAGAAAACGAGGCAAAAATTAATCCGCAGTAAACCTAAACGCAGTAAAAAGATACACTCTCTTCGGGGAAAAGTCTCGGGGAACTCTCGTGGGAGCTAGCAACTATCTGAACATCCCTGCGTGGTTTGGAAAAAAGGCGGACGGTGTGCCTATTCCAACAGTGGAAACTCGAAGGAGAGACTCGAAGGAAGGGGGCGGAGGAAATCTTCACGAACGACAAGCCCTAACAATAATTTTCAAGATTTGGGCGAAGGCTTCGAAAGGGGAAAAGGCTATATACTTATCTCAAAGCTTTGGTTGACGCAAATATCTAGGAGAAAAAAGGTAGGTCCCACGTTAAAGACGAGAAAGCCGGGAGACCTGACATTCCCGGTTGTCATTGGGAATGGGAACCCACAGTGGGGGGGGGTATTGGGCTCTGGAGAGGAATTCCCTCTTGAAGCCGCAACGCCCGCGAAGAACGGCGGAAAAAAAGATGCAAAAAACAACAGGGGGAGGAAAGGGGGGGGAATAGTATTAAAGAGGTCGCGAGTTGGGAGGCCACTAGTCAACCTTAAGCACGCAGATTAACAGAGGTTGGAATTTCATATGGCGGGCCCGGGAAAAAAAAGGACATGTCAGTAGCGACATGTTACTGCTCCTGTCAACATCGTGTCTATAGAGGACAACACCAGAACGGGGGGAGAGATCCTGATATCGGGGGGGGAACGGTGCAACGGAGAGAGAAAGTCGATTCAATAACGATCTTAGATATAAAAAAGGGGTCCGGGGAGGAGGAGATGACTTCTGAGAGGGAACTAGAGAGTAGATGTTGGGGATTTGCCAGTTGGGGACTCTTTCAATTGTGCCACAGTAAGTGAGGCAGGAAGAGGGTGCAGCTCAAATCAGATTAACCCCGACATCCGGAGACGCGTAGAAAGGGGGGGGAAACTGCTGGTGAGGTTTGATCGATTTTTCCGCTTTGTCGGTGGGGGCCAACACACTAGCAGCAATATCGTCAACTAAGGCGCGGATGCAGGGGGTCCCAAGAAAAAAAAGACCAAATTTTTAAAACCAGCACGACTAAGGGGAGAAATAGGGAAGCTTGCCTCTAAGCTTCAAAAAAGAGAAGATGAGATAGACCGGGGAAGAGAAGATGTGTGAATTGCCCAATAAAGTACTCTGAAAATGAAGCTTAGGGGGAAGACCCTAAAGACAGAGGAGAGAGCGTATGGGGGAAGGGGGACCAAGGGAAGGGGGGGACGGAGTTCCAATGCAGATCCCCGACGCACCAGAAGCAATTATTTGAGTTCGACGATCGTCGAAAGTGAAAAGGTGGACTGATTGTTGAGGAATGGAAAGAGTTGGGGGAAAGGTCTCTTTGGAATAAAGGCGCCCGAACGATCTACAAACTCAGCAAAACTCCATTTGATTTGAGCCTTCCATTTAATCACCTACACGATGATAAAGGAGTGCTCTAGAACTAAGGGGTGGTATAGTCGTGACTGAGTATTTTTGAAGTGGGTAGCTCTCAATGTATCACCAAAGTTATCATGAGAAAAAAGCCTAGTCTCATGGTGGGAAGGGCAGGGACTAGAAAAAGATGTTGGAGCTGAAGAGTTAGCAAATCAATTCCGTCAAGAGATGAGAGGGTCAAAGGTTGAGGCAACTTGCGGTACTCTGAAAAAAGTCAGGACTGGGGGGCCCTTCCCATCTCCGCGGACCATATGTCGCATCAAAACCTGCCCAAGGGACGAAACTGGTGCTCGCGCTAGGGTCGGGGGTGTAAATACCTCGGAGCGCCGTACCCGTGAATATCGTATCTCACTGGTAAAAGACTGAGATTTAAAGACACGGCTTGTTTTTACCTGATAGGGTTAGTTGACGGGAGAAGGAGAGAGGTTGGCTTTGCACCAGATCAGGGGGGACGAAGGGGGAATTTCTGAGAAGGGGAACGTAGGGAGGAGACGAGAAAAAGTCGGGGGGGGGTAGGGTGTTTTAGGGCATCCAATAAGAGAATGCGACCCGGGGGTCTCAGGTTGGGCCGATAGACCTAGAACAAGGCAAGGTTCGAAAAGAAGGGGTGGCTAAAATATGGTCTTTAGCTTGCCCACGAAGGGCCGCCTGGGGAAACATGCTTAATGGAGTAAGCAACACTCGCGACGTTGCTGTCGAGGGATCCAGAATCTGCAAGGGGGGGTGCATTTCAATAAAGAGGGAGTGGCTTACAGAGAAAAACCTAAGTGAGAAATCTGAAAATTCGGGTGCAGAAACATAGGTTACATCAAGACCAAAAGCAATCCCATTGTGCCAATCCCCTTCAGCAATCAGCTTGAAAGAAACCTTAAATCCCCCTGTGAAAAAAAAGAAGTTGGCGAAAATTCCACATGTAATCGTTTAAGGGGGGAAAAAACCTAAATCTAATTATAGTTAGGACCATCGGTTTCTCATTAACACTTTGGGTGGTAGAAAAGGGAAATTTCGGCTGTAGAACCTAGGGGTTTTCGTAACTCTCGCAGGTACAGGAAAAAGGTATCGCTTCTTCATATTAGGCTGGCTTATGGCCGAAGCGAAAGTTCCCCGAAAACTGTCTAGGGAACTCTCCATACTGGCAGTTTTCAGGAAGAAAAACTTAAGGCAAGAAATACAAAGAGGGAGTGTTTGCCCTGTATTGGAAGGCCTAAGGGAACAAAAAGCTCGGGCTATGGATGGTATCAAAAAGGAAAACCAGGAAAGACTTCCGATCTTTACAGGAGTAGGTTAAAACAAGCGACCTCGCCGAAAAGAAGAGGAGGCAGCAACCGGAGACGCGTCAATCATGAATAGAAGAGGGATGAGCCGTCTTTGCGAAGGAAGCCGAAGAGAGTTCTCTGTGCTTCGAAACGGCGTGACTATACGATAAATGGGGGAGGCATATATTAATCGGGGCCCCAAGAGGTTACTCGGGGGAGGGGTATTGGGGGTGGTTTAAAGGGATATAGTGCCTGGACATCGGGGAATTACTCTGGTGACATGAGCTTTTAGTCATTGGAGAATTGACCACAAAATAGGAGGAACAACCGGAGTAAAAGATAAGAGACTCCAACAAAAACGGAGGAGGGAAGGAATTTTCAGGGTCCGAGCGGGAGAGAGCAATGTGTGAGAGGATTTGACACGAGGGGAAACAGATGCAAGCGGAGGCCGACCAATTCCATAGAGTTTCAGATCGAGACAAAAAAGAATAACCAGCATAAACCTAAGGGAAGGGAAGCTGAGGGGTAACTTCGGAGCCACTGAAAGGTCCTATCAAAGAAGGGACTCACGAGAACATCGGATGCGCTCTGACACGGCGAGGGGAAGATTATTCTCTTAGTGGGGGCAATCGCTCCGGTTGGGACGAACGGTTGAAGGGGTGACCAAAAAATACGGAAGACGACTGGGGGCTGTGCTCAAATAACCGGAATCTGGCGGGGGGGGTAATCGAGAAAATGAAATAAAGGTACCAAAGGGGGTCGAACGAAACGACGGGACTCGAAAACGAAGGTCAATTTTAGATGCGGTGGACAGACGAGGACGGGGGATTTCATAACGAACCAAAGGTGCTGGGGAGAAAGTAGGAATATTATGCATCCAGGGAGTGAGCAACAATAAATTTTCAGAAATGAGCAAAATGGAGGTCGTGTCTAAAGCGTGGGACACGGATATTAAAAAAGGCCTACTCTCACTTCAAGGTTGTGCAAGACACGTGAATCTGCAGGGGAAAGAACGAGGTGGTTGAAGGTCTGCCGGGAAGGATGTAAACCGGTGGGGCCTGTATGTGGGACAAGGAAAGGTGTTTTAAAAAACCGGTCGATGGGAAAAGGAGGGGGACGGAAAAAACTCAGTGCCTCGGGAGAGGCCGGGGATCCCGAAGGAGGGCCTTCGAATGACGTCTCACACGGGCAGAGGGGTATGTATCCAAGCCGAAAAGAATAAAAAAGCTGGGTTCGGGAGGGACGACCCAATTTTAATGTTGCTACATAGGATAGGTTTGGAACTAACGAAGAGAGACAGGGAACTCGCTACCCGTAACGGGTGAGCATTAGCAGAACAGGGGGAAAGAAAGGAATGGACTCTGGGGCGAGGGGGTGGGGAACGAAAGTTACAAAAAAGACCCTAAACCCAGATTGAGGTAAGCGCGTTCATCTAATCATAACCAGTCTAGCCAGTAGAGATTTTTTGCAACGCAACATAATAGGGCAGAAGTAAAGGGGAAAAGGGGAATCCAAAACCCCTCCTTTCAAGATGTTTAGACGGGGGTTCTTGGAAAAAAGAGGTATAGTAATAAATATGGCGACAAAGTACGGGACGAGGGTGGTATTCATGTAAAATAAATAAGTACTAGGTTGGGAGAAGGGGAATTGAACAGCTCATGGGAGTTTTGGATAAGGGAGAAATTGCGGAACGAGGAGGCCAGTAGGGGAGGACGGAATGGAAAAGAGTTGATATCTCGCCGGTCAGGATGCCCGGAAGGAGGGACTAATAATTCGGAAGTAGGGATGAGAAAAGGGCCTTCCGTAGTATCAACCAATAGGGATCTTAGATAGGAAAAAGGAAAAAAACTCGTTTGTACTAAGATTGAAGAGAATAAGACTCGAAAAATTAAAGATTAGGAGTCCTGCCGCACAAGAAAATACCATGAAAGAAAGAGACCAAAAGGGGAAAAAGGGCTAGATCGCAAAAAGGAAGAGTATCGGGGAATTACATGGCTCTCGCCTAAGGCTGGGTGTGATTGGGGAGGGGGTTGAGGGAGAAGGGTCGGGACCAGAGAAAAGTTGCCACACGAGAATGCCGACGGGGCGGAAGGAAAAAAGCACTGAAGGATTAAAATCGACTATGGGGAAAGGGGTCATTTCAGTTACGCTTGGGGTGTAAAGGCAAACCTTTGGTCGAACAGCCTTCTCTCGAGATTAAGGTAATTACAAAGAGACCTTGAAGCGAGAAAGAACAATGGATGGGTTCCAATACACCCAAGGAAAAGCTCAAAGGCTATAATGCTTTTAATACGGAGAAGAGAAATCATACGGGGGGGGATTACTGGGAGAGAGGGGAAAGGAATCGATTAGAGATGAGAACACGAAGAAAAAAAAAAGACGACCGGCTTGGAAGATGTATGATATTCGCAATAAGTAACCCAGAAACGGGAAAACCAGTGGAGATCAAAAAAAGCTGGAAAGGACGCGGGAGGGCGGTATCGGGGAGCTGACGAAAACAAGATGCATCAATCACCTTAACGAGAAATTTTGTTCAAGCCGGAAAAAAGTTGGAAAAGATTAAACAGTTGGAAGGACATGACTACGAGTGAGGACAATAAAGAATTCCCGGAGAAGGGAGAACTCTCGTGATGGGAAAAGAACTTCGTAGAGGTTGAAAGGACTCGGAGGGAGAGATCTCATTTGTGGTGTTGGGGACGAGATCAAAAAGGAAGGGAAAAAGTGAATCTATATCCTTGGGCTCTACGAAGGAAGGTGGTCAGTTCTACGAAGGGAGAACCCATTGGGGGGAAAATCGCTGGGGCAGGAAGGAGGGGAGATATAGAGCAACGCCGGCGAACGACAAAGGGTAGAAATATGAGAAACAAACAAAGGGGGGGGAAAAAGGGGGGTGATAATAGAAGAAGGAGGTCGCTTGTCCCTCTCATCTATGGAGTCAGAAAAAAGGAAATACCTGGGTGATTTCAATGCGGAAAAGAAAAGGGTTGAGGAAAAAGCTCCTCTAGTTAAAGGGGGCGTTTCACGGAAAGAGGGGCTAACGAGGAGGAACACATCAAGTAGGATAGAAGGGAAGGACCGAGAAGGTTGAAAGAGGGAGAGTGACGAGATGGAAAGAAAAGCGTATCGGGAAAAAGGAAGCAGGTAGGGAGGGGGGGTCTCTAACGAGGGAGCGTTGATGTTGAGGGGGGGCTCGGGGATGTAACGGGTGCGCTGGCGCACAAAAGTTGTGGACCAGGGAAGAATGGTCATGAAAAACAAGGACTCGTTAGGGGCTTCTGTTGGTTGGGAGGATACAGGGAAGGACCCGAGCAGACGAACGGCAGATGTAGGATGGGGGGGGAAGGGGTTTGTCAAAGGGGAGGGCTTCCTGATCTGTAAAGGTTGTACGGGCCACACAAAGAAAAAATCTAAATATAGGTCCCGCAGGGCAGCGGCGGGACTCGGGTCCGAAAGGATCAAAAACGAAGAAAGTGTAAAAGAAAAGAACCCCTAGCAGGTATTCATGTCCTAAGGATAGTCGGATACTACCTTCATGAAGCGGAAGGCAAGGAGGAATAGGGAGCATCGGAAGAGGGGGAAAATGAGGACCATTGGTATCGCGTCAGGCTGACGTCGTGTAAACCGATAGAGCAGGCGCAACGTAGGAGATACCTATGGGGGCTGAGAAAGTCCAAGAGTCCCGGGGAACGACACAGTGGCGCAAAGGAGGTGGAGGTGATCCAGGACGATAGGGGACCCAGTAGGGGGTGAGAAGTGATTGGCCGGATGGGAAAGGGGGGGGCCAGTCTAAGGGTTGACGGAGCCAGGGAAGAGCGACAAAATCGCAACAAAGAAGTGAGTTTGAAAACGGAGAGACATAGACTCCTAGGCTAATCTAAGCTCTAGACAAAAGAGCAGTGGGGGAAGAGTCTTACGGAGGGGGGGGGGTCGAAGGGAGGGGGTTAGGGGGGAGAGAGGGGGATTATTCAACCGGGAGGAGAGGAACCTGGGGTATCCTCGGGTGAGGGGGATATGGAGAAGTCCTGAAGAGGAAAAGTGAATAATTACCAAAAAAAAAAAAATCATAAAGGGAAAGTCAAGTAGAAATATAGGAATAAAGTGGTTATGAAGGTCTCGGAAATAACGCAGAGCTGGAAGGGGCCTGGTTCCAGGAAAAGATCGAAGCCGCTTACTCAGTTAGAAGTGGCAAAAGGACACTGGGGTGCCGAAAGGAACTTATTCTCTAATAGTTCAGTGATTCACAGCGGACGAAATAAGCACCAAGAAGGGGACCCTTGAGTCCATAGAGAAGAAGAAGCATCATTTTTTAAACTCGGAGGACGAAAGGCTGTTTGCCTGAGAGCGTGAAAAGATGTGACGGAGCTGGCTTTCATGGCTTTTAACCAGGACTGAATCAAGGGGAAATACTAGAGAACGCGGAGTATCGAGAAAAGGTGGGTTTAGTGGGGGGTGAACATTCAAGGGAAGGAAAACTCCTCCCGAAGGAAGAACAAAGCAAGTTGAAGCCTCCTTTCAAAGAAGAAAGGGTGAAAGGAGGAAAGGTCATTGGATATAACTGGGGGGGGTGGGGCCAAACGTACTAGAGGAAACAAGGCACATAACTGGGGTTCATCAAAAGAAGGTGATGGGGAGGGGGAGGGTCTAAGCACTGGGTGCAGGGTCGAAAAACTCTATCGAGACTCTCGAAATTTCATGAGAGAAAGGACTGGAGGGGGGGGCTAAAGTAGGGGGGGAAAAGAAAGTACGCGTAAAAAAAAAAAATCACGGGGGAAACTCCACATCAAAAAATCGGGGGTGATAATCACAGTACTCTCAGCACTAAGCATAACGCCAGAACAACAATAAAGAGGAATAGGGTATAGGGCCAAAAAGCTAATTAGATTAGGACAGGGTGGGACAATAGTTAAAAAGTTTTAAGAAAGAAAAGGTGCTTTCAGGGATAACAGGGGGGTGGAGGAAGAAAAGTTATGCAGGTTGCAAAAAAGGCGTCTAGAAGTGCGTTCATCTTCTTGTCATAAAGGCACGCACTCGCCGTCCAGGAAAACATTACAATCTAAATCCTTACAAGGGGCCGGTACGGGGGGAGCGCTGCTAGTGAACCACACGAAGTTGGAGGCGGTCCTCGGGGGATAAAGGGGGGGATGTCGCTCCTGAAAAGGGGGAGCGACACTCGGGGGGATCTTCCACCTTGCAAGAATCGGCCGCCTGTGGGGAGCCATGGCGTTACACCTCCCAGAACCTGAAGCTACGTAAAACAAGGATCGTCTTGCCAAATAATATAAGGAGTAGAGGATAACTAAGGTTTAGAATTCGCGTGGAATGGGGTAAGGAGATTTTGAGAATTCTGACAGCTTTTACATATTACTGAAAGGGAGATAGGAAGATTTGAGAAAGACGTACCGGACGAGGGGTCTGCGGGGGAGAATGATTTTTTTTTCAAGAGGGGGGTAGAGTTGCCGGTAATATAGTCACGTGGGAGGGGGAAGCTGGCAGCAAATGTCAACATCTGAATCCGGCCGAGAACTGGACCAGAAAGAAAACGGGGTCCTCTAAGAAAAAACAACAAAAGAGGGGGGCGAGAAAGAGGAGTATCCGTTGTCACGGGGTAAAGAAAGCTGAAAGTACTCATGTTCTCTAAGGGGGGAGAAAACTCTGTGACCAGAGAAGAGGGCACAGCCGAACATTTACGAGATTCGGAATAGCGAGGGAAAAAATAATAGCTGAAAAAAAAGAATCTTCCGAGGTCAGGTAAAGGGCTGACATTTTAAGAAGAAAAATGGGCCGGGGAGAAAGGAAGTATTCAAAGGACTCAAGGGATGGGGTATCACGAAAGTGCTTCGACTCTTAGGCGCTGAATCCGCAGTATCGGGGTTAGGTTTCACTCACGGGGGGAGGGGTTACAGTCAAGCACTAAAGACTCTCGGACGCGAGTTCGTGGGAACTGTTACGGGAAAAGCAGACGACAAGAAGAGCTTGTGTCGTGAGAGAAGGCAAGTACGGTAAAAACAAGGCAAGTGTGGGTTAAGACAGATGGGGAACGGGGGACTTGAAAAGTGTCCAGTGGGGTGCGATGAAGAAGTCATAAGAAAATTTCAAAGAGAGAAACCTCAGGAAAAAGAAGGGTCAAGGGGGGGGGAAATTTGGAAGAGATTAGTGAGAAAACTATTTGTCGACCTGAAAAGGGAAATGGAAGAGGGGGAGACCACACCTTTTACATTTGAGGAAAAACCATTGCCTAGAGAAAAGGAGGGGGATTTTGGGAAGTAACAGGAAAACATTAATTTTGAAGAAGATGGGGGGCCTTGCCTTTTCCGCGGTTCGGCACAGGGGGGAGGGGGTCACTGGTGAAGTGGGGGGAAACTTGGGTGATGGTGAAGGGAGTATTTCAAAATAAGGGGGGGGCCGATGAAGAATCAGATGGATGGAGAGGAGGCTGCCTCTATAAAGTGACGACCGGGAAATTCAGGAGAGGAGGGCATAAGAATGCCAAGTAGGGGAGGGGGAGAAGAAAAAAGGGGGAGGTGGAAATTTTAAAAACGAGGGGAAAGGGGTGGATCTGAAAAACTAACAGATAGGACAATGAGATTATCGCCCTGTGGATTATTAAGGGTCTCTGAAAGGAGGAGAAAACTGACTGGGCTCTTCGAAGGAGCTTGGAAGACGGGAGGAACAAGTTGAAAAACCCCTCCACCTGGACTAAAAGAGAGGGCGCCGTAAGAGAAAAGATGGAGATTTTGGGACAAGAAACCTGAGAAGGAGCAATGTCAAAAAGGGCCGGTTAAGGGGAAAGAAAAAACACTTGAGGGGTAGGTTCGCGGCCATGATGAAGTAGCTAGAGGAGAAACTTGGAGGAGGACTCCGGGGGGGGCGTGTGCTATGAAGAAAGAAGAAGTAGGGGAAGCATTAAAGACGGCTCATTGCAGTTTTAGCAACGTCAGTACCAGGAGAGAGGGAGAAAAAAGGACCCCCTTGAGTAGTTACCTGTAAGGGCAAGAGAGGGAATGGACGAAAAAATGCCCGGAAAATTCCGAATCTACATGTATAATGGGGGGCGTGGTAAAAATTTGGGGGGGAGGAGGAATTAGACATCAAATACTCCGTATTCGGCGGAGGAAGAAAAAGAAGAGGCGACGAGGGGTAAAACACCTGTAAAAGCCATTCCAGCGCTGGACCAAGAAAGGGCATCGAAACATCTAAAAAAAAATAAAGAAGACAAGGGAGGCTGAACTCATAGCGGGGAAAAGGGGAAAGAGGTTATGGAGGCTTTAAAAGAAACTCTAAAGAAACGGGGGTTCAGTTTCGAAAGTTAGGACAAAAGTAAGAGCCAAGAAGTCCACACTGGAAGTCCGAAAGAGCGAAAACCTTCCTTCTCGGAAACATCGAATAAGCTGGGGGGACTTGAGGGGAGGGAATCATGTATGGTGGGTGGATCACGGACAACAGAAAGTGGGTTCGAAAGAACGGCGCGGGAAAAAGGTCTTTCTTGGAAGAAACGCACTGATATACCATTGTATTTGTAGGAAAAAGAGGATCGGCGGGTCAAGATAGGAAGAAGATATCGTGAATGAAAGGGGAGGAAGGACGATGGGTAACGGAAGTACGCGTCTCGGTTAAACATTGAAAGTAGATGGTATCTCTGAACGTCAACTGGATCTTAAGACGATATGGGAAGAGTAGCATTTTGGGTGGGGGGTTCGGGGGGACACTACACAAAAAGCAAATCCAAGGAGAGAAAAAAACGCAAAAAATAACGCATCTGCTTGAAATGGCATGAATATCCAGAGGGGCGAAGAAAAGGGTCCACATCCTTACCAGAGTTGTTCAATGCAACAGTCTTCTTTGGGGAAAAGAGGGAACCAGTGGAAAAAACAATGGGAATAAAATAATGTACTGAGGGGCGAGGGGGGGGGAGCGAAATCACAAAGGGGAACCGGGACGATTTATCAAGCGAGTTGTGGGGGGAAGAGGGACAAAGACACAAACAAGGAGTCGAGGGAGAGGAAGAATTATGTTTGGGAACGCTTAACTAGGAAAAATTAAGGGGGAACGAAAAAAAAGTAGAGAAAAGGTTAGAAAAAAATCAAGGGGGGGGAAGGGCTTGGTTAAATAACATTGGGGGGGGAGAAGCTGCTGGGGGAAGGAAGGGGGAAAAAAGACCCACGCCGCGAAAGACAGGCGCTATAGACGAACAGGAGGAGGGAGGGGAAAAATGGGTGTTAGGGGGGAGGAACTCTCGTGGGAAACGGCGACGGTCGGGGGAGCTTAGGTGGTTCGCATCAGCGAGAAAAGATGAACAAGAAAAGTCCAAAAAAGAACTGGTGGATGGAAAAGAAATAAATGCCTTTAGGTAAGCGACTGCAGAGGAGGGTTAAATTGGACCTTGCTCGAAGGGGAGAGGAAAACCATTTAGGGAAAAAACTCCGGTGACAACTGGGGAAGGAGGGGGCAGAATCCATAACTAGCGTAAATAAATTAAGAAAAGTGGAGTTCACTTCTGGGGGAGGAATAGCGTTGGAACGTCAGAGTCCTGAAGGGGGACTGGGGAGAATGGAAAAAGTTGGTGAATAATGGGAATTGGAAACGTAGCGTCAGGAGGGATTGATCTTTTAGGAGAGTTCAAAAAGGGAACCCAGTAAGAAAGGGAGAGAAATGTAGAGTCTTTTGCTGTGGGGGAAGAGGGATGGCTTCCCGGTCTGTACTTAAGTTTGAACAGAGAGACAACTCAGAAAAGAGGCCGGGGAAGAGGTAAGGATAGGGGGAGACAGTCTATCAAAGAAGAGCACGGCAAAAACCGATTCAATATTCATCTCCTCTAGATCAAGGGGAGGAGAGTAGCTGAGGTATTACCAGGGGGGGATCTCCGCGGGGAAAGGGTAGAATAAAAAGGTGGACTCGCGAAGGTTAGTTTCCACAGAAATGGTCGAGGAGGCTTGAAAGAAAGCTTTTTGCCGGGGGATTCCAAAAACCCCACGAAAGGTGAGAACAATTATGTGGGGGGTTATCTACTAGAGCGTCAAGGGGTAGAAAATTATTTTACACGGGGTAAGCAGAGTGGGGGACCAAGCTGGGGTTCTATCAAGCAAGATAGAAAAAAATAAAAAGAAGGAGCTTGGGGGAAAGGCGTCCCTGTCCGCCTCCCGAGATTAAAAACCGCATAGAGAAGAAGAGATGGGTGTTCAGGGGCTGGAAGGAGAAAAGTTGGTCGAGAGGGGATGGTAAGGTCTCGGAAAGGGGAGATCCAGGTATGGGGCGGCGGAAAAACGGCGTGAGAATAGCTGTTGGTACTCGAAGAAAATAATCAATGCCGGAGGATAATGAGGCAGAAGACAATTTAAACGGAGGCAGGTGATAGGAAAGACATTGGAGGGAAGACGCCATTTAGGGGTCTTCTAATAGCGTATTCAAAAGGGGTCCCGGAAATCAAGGAATGAAGGTAGACTGCATGTCTCAGTGAGCAGGAAAGGGGGATACTTCCTGAGTCATCAGCCATAAGGAGGAGACAGGGACTACCAAGAAAAAAAAATCCTTAAAAAAAATCCGTTCGCCATATAGGAGAGAAAAATCATGGGGGAACAGTAGAAAGAGGCATACACTTTTGTTGAATAAAATAGAAAGATTGTGGAAGAAGGGGAAAGCTATTGCATGTCAGGACCAAAGGAGCAGGGAAGGGGATCGTTCGGAAAAGGAGGGAACTAGGAGGGAGGGGGAGATCGGTGGAAGGGGGGAGGTGGTTAATGAGGGGTTGCCACCGTAAGAAAGGGGGAGGAAAGGGGGGTATCCTCATTGGGGGGAGATAGAAGAAGGGAAAAGTTGAAAAACCTGTCGTGGAGACGGTGGGTGGAAAGTGCCAACGGGGAGGAGACGATGGAAAAGGCAACATTCAGTCGGAAGACAACGTGAGAAGAGGGGGATTTGTCCGGTCTTGCTAGAAGAAGGAAATCAGAGACGCGAGCGCTCGCTACAAGATAAAGAGCGGAGAAATCTGTCGAAGCCACAGTCGGGGAAAGAAGAAAAAAAAGTGTAAAAGACCCAGTGTCCAATAATCCAGGCCAAAAAATGCTGAGACAAGACTGGTCACCCTTCAAAAGCTTAGAAACCCTGCAACCTACGGGTTAAGGGGACCACAAAGAAGTGAGAGTGACACGTGGTTTCGCATGGATTGGAATGTGGGGGAGGAACGAGTGTCTTTCATTTGGAACTAGTTTGGTCAAATCAAAGGGGGGGGGTCTGAAGGTGGAAATGACTACGCCGGGAAGGGTAGGAGGAGGGGTAGTTTATAAAAAGCAGGGTCAAAAAGGGAAACCGAAGAAAAAGAAAACGAAAGGGCAAAAGACCAAGGTTGTATGGGGAGGTCCTGGCGAGGAAACGCAATAAGGATGGCTGTTACAGGATAGGGCATGGGAGAGAGGGCGTGTTCGAGGGAGGTGATCTGAAAAAGGGCGTCCATCGGTTCAATTATTTATTTTCAATAGCAAGTCAGGCTCCCCAAAAAACTGAAGGGGGGCGCATGCACCAATTGGGAAGAGAAAGAAAGAGGAGATACAAAGTCGTGAATCCATTGAATGACCAATTCTCTCATGAATAGAGATTAGGGGGTCGGAGGGAAGGAGTTATCCAAGGGTAAAAAATATCCTTGGAAGCCGCCCCGGAAGGTGTTCGCGGGAGGGATATGTGGGGGGGGGGAAAAGATAGTCTCCGAGAGGTGCAGGTGGCGGGTTTAATCGGGTAACGAGGGTGAAAAGGGGTTTTCTCCCGGGAAGTAACGAACATATTGAGGGAAAAAAAAAAGAAATGAACGCTCAGTTTCAGATCTCAAAAACAACAACAACGGAAGGATTAACTATCTATCTAAATTTAAGGTGAAGAGCGGAATATATACCTGGGCGACTCAGGCAAGGGATAACTAGGGGACCAAAAAAAAAGAAAACCCAGACTCCCGCTGCGGATGAGGGGCATCCTATTAGGGAAAAAAAAAAGAATAGCTGCAGAACTGAGAAAATCTTAAGATGATAAAAAGGAGAGATGGTATGAGAACAGTGGAAAAAGTTGACTTCAAATCCTGGTTAACAACTAAAGACTGCATTCTCAAATAATTTAGTAGAAGGGGAGGCCTATCAGGGAATTCATGGGGTGAAAAGCAGAGCCGGGGGGAAAAAGAGACAGAGGTTTTGTCCATCTAATGGGGAGAGACTACTCGATGGGTGGAGGGTGTAAGAAAGCAGGAAAGGAGACTTTTTTTCTGGCGAGAAGGGACAATAAATGGGTAGCCTCAAGAGAGGGGGTCATGAAGGAAGGGTACTTGGGGAGGAAACGGGGAACTGGTCAAATTTGGGCGATTAATGAAACTGCGAACATGCAGAGTGGAGGGAAGACGAAAGAAAAGCAAAAGTCTATACTGGGAAAAAAGTATGTCCAAAAAAAAGATTGAAACAGGAACCAAAAATGGCGACTTTGTCCGACCCCTTGCCAAGGAGGCAGGAAATGGTCCTAACTCTGAAAGGAAGGGGTTCAGGCCAGTGACTATTGTTGCAGGAAGAGTTTGATGGCTTGCAGTCCCGGGGATTCAGGCATTGGGAATGGGTGGGGAAATGAATGTTTACTTCGGGTTGGGGGAAAAAGTTATGGAAAAGAGGGACAGAGAGGGCGGGGCCGTATTGTAGAAGGACTCGACGGGCTAGGAAAAATCAACAGGGGATCTCTTAGGGGGGCCAAAAAAGGGGGGGAAAAGTATTTCTTTTGACTGAAAGGAAAGGGAAAGTTAGGGGTTGTCGATCGGAGGGGGGGGAAAGTGGAGCTGACGACATATAGAAAATTAAGAAACGGGTCAATTTCACGTTTCAGGATCGAGGAAACGAATTAAGCAATGAATTGAAGGGTACGGCGGAGGGATGAAGAAAACCGGGACCGAACAATAAACCCGCCAAAGGGGGTCCGGTACCGTCTTTTAGACTGATAAGAGATACATGAATCGGGGGGGGAACTCCCCGGCACCTCAGAGAAGGGCTAATCGTAAAGGAAGTGTAAAGGGGGGAGAAACAAATCTTTTTTTTGATTCAGAGGGGTAACCACGATGATGATCGACCTAATTTCAGCTTGGAAGGGAAGGGGGCGCGGGTCGAATAAGGAGATTCGAGACTCGTTGAGGGAAGCAGAATGGAGGTGCACGATACATATCGTAGGGGGGGAAAATGTTTGGACTGGAAGGGAACAAAGGGGGAAAGAGAGGTAGGGATCAGCGACCTGAAGGGGAGTCAAAGGGAAAGGTCGAAACTTACTTATTGGGAGGGGGGCGCATTTCTTCGCAGGAAAGGGAATCGAGAAGTGAGGAGGGGACGAAACAGGAAAAAATACTCTCTTCTGAAACGGTGCGAGAAAAAGGCAAAAAGAAAGGAAAGAGATGAAAAAAGAAACTACAGTCATCTACAACATCTCCTTCGACGAAAAAAGAAGTGACTCACTCTTTATCAGTGGGAGGGATGAAAGCAGACTACAGGACGAAAACATCTTTTTGAGGGGGGGGGGATGGGGAGAAAGGTGGGTTCAGGGTGTAAAGGGACAGGAAACAAACATTGAAGATGAAGGGGGGTCAACGGAAGAACTCACTGGCGCTATTGAAAATATAAAATGGGGTCACGGGGTTTTTTGCGGGACTCGTTAGGGGAAGACCAAAAAACGAACTTTTTATGCCAGAAAGGGCGCGCGAGAGGAAAAGGGGGAGGCGGGAAAAAAAAGGGAAGCTGCAAGGAACTTAACAACATTGCGTGGGAGGCAATGCAAACCCGCTGATCGAAGGAAAAGTCTATGTCTCATATAATGAAGGGCGAGCGAAGAGGGAAAAACTTAGGAAAGGAGTTCTGGGTGTAAAAAAGGGATATTCTCGGTACGGAGGAGGGTGTAAAACGAGCCTGCAATGGCCATGAAGGGACGAAGGGGTCGCATGTATTTGGTCTACAAAAGACCGCCATACGAATCTTATCAAAAAAACCAGGGTACCCCACTACGCGCGTCGGGGGGATGATCGGGGGGAACTATAGGGGGGGGTGTTCAGGGATATCAAGGGAGTCAACAGTAAAAACAACCCCACAGCCTGACCGATGGTTGCTGAAAAGGCGGCACAAAGGGGTGGCCCATGAACAGGTTACATCAGACTATCTACTGGGATAGGCGCTCCCATTCAATCTCAATACTACTCAGTCAAAATAAAGTGGAATATACTCGCGTTTATTGATCCCGCGGCGAAATAAAAGAAAGTGGACACCGAAGACGGGGTCTCGATGAAGAGGTAGTTTTTACTCTGAATAGACGAGGAGGAACTCAAACCTGAATATAGAGGGAGAATACTACAGGAAGGGGTTTTTCATTTCGACCGCAGGAAAAAAAAAAAAAAGGGGAATCTCAGGGAGGGAATGAAGGGAAAAAAGAGCAAAACTCGAACTACAAGGAGGGAATACTCTCAAGAAACAAGAGAAGGAGGAATTAAAAAAGGAAAGAGAAAAGGGAAGCCTTACGGGAGGAGGAGTTGCGGACAAACGAATGAAAACAGACAGACAGCCAAAAGGAAGGTTGGCTGTCAAACCGGGTCGGTCAGCCCTGAACACCGGGTCTTTCCTTGACTGAGGAAAAGACAGCTATCTTGCAAAGTGGGGAGGGGTAAGAAGGCAACGAGATTAAAAGAACACACAATTCTGAAAAAGACGCGAGAAGGGGGGGGAATGCGCCTCCGCGGAGAAAAAGAAAGAAGTAGAAAGATGCGTCCATGAACGGTCTTTGATCTTGACGGGTGGAGGAAAATATTAGTAGGTAGTAGGAGATTAAAAAAGGGCATAGGCCAAAGTTGTGAAAGGGCATTGCACATAGAGGAAGCTGTGCAGTACTCTCTTTGGCGAGCGGGCCCCAAAGTCCCCGAAGAAAGACACGGGACGAGAAGAGGTGGTAGACGACTGTGTCCGGTGGGGTAGTCGGAATGAGTGAAAGGGCTGTGGGGGAAGAGTTTTTGCGAAAACACTAATGGAAGGAAAAGAAGAGGCTTCCTTTCCGAGAGAAGTGTGTCACATAGAGAATCGCTGTTTAACAAAGCAATCGGAATTAAAGGCCAGGCGCCGCAGAAAAAAAAAAGGGGGGCCCCTTTCATTCACTACATCTTCTAGGAATCTCGATCCGACGTGTGGGCGGAAAATAAAATTGTGATGCGTCCAGTGCGGAGGCTGGCCAAAACAGGATAGTGAAAGATCGCATGAATTTTTTTGGGGGGGGCAAAAGAAAAAACCATTACGGAAAGAGGGGGAAGTTCCAAGCCATTACACGCACAAAACAAAAGGGGGATCAAGGAGAGGCGAAATCGCTTCACTGCAATTGCAGATTCTAAGGGCAAAGGCCTTTAACTGAGGTTGTTGAAGACGGTGGGATAAGTAGAAAGGTCTCGACAATCAAAAAAACAAGATGAGTGCTCGGGAGGGGATCGTCCATTTACTAAGACTACAGATGCTAACTCTAGAGAAGGGAAAGACGTCAATGGGGGGAAAGAAAGGGGAACTACTGAGTGTTGGGAGATGGGTTGGGAGGGGAAAGGGGAGAGGTAGTGTTCAGCCACGGTCTGGAAGATCAGAAGGGGTCATTGTGGAGAAAGTTACCTGAAAGGGGTGGGGGAGAATCTGTGATGGGAAGAAACCGCAGAAAGGAGACAATTGGAAAATTAAGGAGAAAGGAAGTCCCTGGGGGCGGGATTCAAATTTCGCAGAAAGAGAGGCGTGTTAAACTGGGGGAAAACAGCAAGCAGGGGCATCAAACGAGGACGCGTTTCAAAGGCTAACCTGGACCAAAGGGGGAAGATTCACGGAAAGGAAGCCGCAAGTTAGTAGGGCTAACTACAAACTAATCACCTCGGACAGGGAAAAAAGGAACATAGAGGAGCTCCTAATAAAGGGGGCACGAAGGGAATTAAGGCTGTGTTCAGGGAGCAAAACAACAAACCCCAAACACACCCACACAAAAACACACCAAAAACAACACAAAAAAAAAAAAAAACAAAAGAAAAAAAACCAAAACAACACAAAACCCGGGCGGGGGACAACATTTAGGGAGAGAGGTGTGGACGGGGACCAAGAGCACAGACGCGGAAGTAAAAGAAGTGCAATCAGGGGGGGGGGGGGGGGTGGTGTAGGAAAGGATCCCAAGAAGGACGCGAGGAACAGGAAGGGGGGGGGGGACAAAGTTGGGGGAGAGAAGCAAGAAAGGGAAGTAACCTATTTCATGCGTCTGAAAAGGTTAGCTCTGAAAAAGGGACGGCAGAGACTAACATGCACATTCACGTCAGCCAGAAAAAATTGCTTTTAGACTGGGGAAAAAGAAAGAACCAGCAGGTGGACGTCTTATAAGGAAGAGCGCGACTCTAAACAATAGAGCAGCAGATATAGAAAAGATGGGGGGTGCAAGGTCCTCGTTCAAAAGAAGAGAACAAGGAGGAAAAGTTTCAACGGACAGACTCTGGGCAGGGAAAAGGAACGTGACCGGAATAACAAAAGAGGCAACGTGAAAAAAGAGGTTCAACTGGTACTGGGGGAAAGGGAAAAGGTTTACCAGGGGGTTTGAAAATGTATAAGGGGCACTTTTTGGGTCTGTATAAAGCCGACAGTGTGGCTGTAAAAGGGAAATAGGGGGAGCAATGGAAAAACCAATTGGGACGGAAAATAGACCTGTGGAAGATTTATGTGGGGAGGGATAAGCACAGGCCAAGGGAAGTCACCGAAAAGGGGGGAACGAACTCCAGGAAAGGGAAGGAAGGGAATAAGGGTCAAATGCGATGTAAACCACTTTTTGAGAGTGAAAGTTATATTTGAGTTTCTCGAAAGAAAGAGCGGGAGGGGGAGAGGGATTTGATCGGAAACGCATAGATTCCGGGAGAGGGAGGGATTTTGATGGGGAAAAGAAATCCGGCGGAATCCTAAGGAAGAGAGGTGTCCAAAAGAGAGAAAATAGATAGGCGAGAGGGGACTGCAGGATCCAGGAAGGGCTAAAGAGAGGTACATTGGTTCCAAGGAGAGAAATCCCAGAGCAGGTAGAGGGAAGCCTAAGTAAGGGGGACCGGTGAGATGGATGGTGTGGGCTAGGAGGTACCACTATTTCACGGGCGCTTGAGAGGGGAAGGTTCACAGGGGGTCCAGGAAGAAAAAAAAGCAGGATTATATGACAGGATAAAACGAACACGGATATCTAGGAGAAAAAAAAACAAAAAAAGGGGGGAGAGGGAGATTAGCCCAGTTTTTGGGCGTGAGAGGGACGCAGTGGTCTCCTTCTTGTGAAAAAAGAGGGGCATCGGGTTCAATACCTCAGCAAGTCACACGATATATAAAAGAGAAGAGGGGGGAACATATCAGTGGACCGGCGAACATATACTTGGGGGAGGGGGGGGAGGATAAGATGATGATAAAAAGGGATCAAGGGAAGCTGAGGCCTGTGAAGCACGAGAAGAGGAATGCCTGAAAGAAGGGATTAACTCCTGAGGGCTCGCATAAGAGGATAATTTGGGTTAAAAATGGTGGAGGAGAAGAATCTGATGGTGAGCCCAAAATAACGAAAGATCGAAGCTTGGGGTTGTGCGAAGAAGAAAACTAAAATACTCCTCTGGAGAGAGAAAGAAGACTAGGAACTGAAGAAAAGAGTTGAAATCGCACGGGAAAACGGAGAAGGGAACGGAAGAAAGTCAGGGATTGCCTAGTGATGGGAAAGGACGCCTTCTTGAAGGGAAAGTGAACGAAAAATAATATAAACTGGGGGAAATAAGGGGAAATGTAATGCAGACAGTGAAGGGTGGGACAAAGTGTCTGAAAAAAGGGGACAAAATTCTCTTTGTTCTAAAAAAAGGGGGGACGGAGAGGAAAACCGAAGAAAAATCTCAGGCTGGGGGGGATTCACAGTAATTAGCAAAGGGGGTGCGGGCAACAAGGGGGGGGGACCTTGAAGGAAAGTCCCTGATCACTGGGGTCTGGCCTGGGAATGGGGGGAACTTCGTGTGAAGGTCAGGGTAGGTGGGTCAAGAAGGAATCAAAAGTCATTCCATAGGGGGAGCCGTCTATTGTTCGAGAGGGGAGCAGGCTTAGCCGCGCGGCAAAGGGCGGGGCGCGGAACACCGAAGGGGGGAAAAAAATAAAATTCTTTGTTGACTAAAAAAAATGAAAAGTTCAGGGGGACAGTCTGGGGGTCGGGGGGCAAGGATAACAAAGAGTATCCAATTACCTCGGAGTAGAAAAAGGTGACAAGGGTGAAAAGGAGTAGCGCGCAAAGGGAGGAATCCCTGTACTGGAGAGGAATCTGAGGGGAGGGAGCTTGGCAGACGGGGAAGGAACAAAAAAAAAGTAACCCCAGGAAAATTGATCGGGGCTATCTCTACAGTCATCTTCAAAGAGAGGGGGGAAAATGATATTTTTGGCAAAGAAAAACCCGGCCAGGGAGAGCAAAGGCCAATAAAGGTAAAAAAGGATACACAGCGGGGGGAGGTGAGTCCAGGACGGGGAAAACACGATGGGAGATCCGGAGTTTACTTTCCAGGGGTGAGAAAGGGGAGTACGACTACGGAAGAAGGACCGGGAAAGGCATTTGCAATGGGGGAGGTGGATCACGGAGCCATATGAGCGTCGGAGGGGAACGTGGACCAGTTAAAAAAGTCACGCACTAGGCGTATAAGAACAAAGAGGAAATGGTCTTCCTATAGGACTTGACGGAAGGGCGTAGGAAAAATGGGAGGGCCTTTCAGGGAAAGGAAAAGCGCCATTATGTAGGAGAACGGGACAAGAAGCATGAGACGCAAGAAGAATGGATACAGGAAAGAGAGCTTCACGAATAACTTAAAGAGGGGGGGGGAACATCGGCGTCCAGAAAAACACAATGAGAGGTAGAGAATTAGGAGGGGTAGGGAAATGGGGGGGAAGGAAACTTACTAATCATCCAACTTGGGGAGGGGGGGGGGGGTGTTTGGGGGAGGAAGGGGGTGGTAGAGGGGGTTCAGAAAAAGGTTGATCCAGGGACCACGGAAAACTGGAAAACAGTCCAAAGGAAGAGGACGAACTCTAAAATAAAAGGAGGATTATCACTCGAAGACTGGTTAAGGAAAAGTGGTTCTTGACTCTGGGGGGTTGGAAGGAGAAAGATTGTTCGGGCACTTGAGAGAGAAAGGCTCAGGGCCGGAAGCCAAAAAAAGGAGAACAGGGATGGGCGTGGAAAAAAAAGAGCGTTTCCGAAGAGAAGGAAGCGTTGGGGAGGGAGAGCGAAGACTGAATACGGGGGGGGCACTTTCAGAGGGGGGAATTGGAATGACAGGGAAGGGAGAACAACGAGCAGGGAAGCTTCAACGTCGTTCGATCTTTATAAAGGAGATGTTTGGGGGATCCAAGACAAAACAGAACGGGCGAATCATTCGAGAGAAAACAAAAACATAATTAACATCTACGCGACGGAGGGGAGAGTGGAATCTCATGGTATCCAGAACACTAGGGGGCCATCAACTACATTATATGTGAGGACCCAGCACAAGGGGTTCACATAGGGCCCCAGTTTAAATAAGAGCGGATAAATAAGGAGGGAAAAGCTTCAAAGAATGCAATTATCAGACTACTCTCTTTTATTTGGAAGGAAAAAGAAGTTGCCCCGGAGTAGGCGAAGACT
>Ga0179593_1487928_pt1 | contig 22439 bp, 29 predicted proteins | sample CZODoug2_1_08_16_FD_185931 | JGI IMG/M metagenome (GOLD analysis project Ga0179593, IMG submission 185931) | Vadose zone soil fungal communities from Angelo Coast Range Reserve, California, USA - CZODoug2_1_08_16fungal (PacBio error correction) | ecosystem: Environmental > Terrestrial > Soil >...
AAACCAGAAGAAGATGGGATGGGGGTACCAGTTCCTCGGGAGCTCTTTTCACGGGCGGCAGGGGGGACGTCGCCAAGAGCAGTGGGCGAACTGGCATAGACGCCGGAAGTAAGGTTGAAAAAACAGAGGGAGAGGGGGAGGGCACCTTCTGCCTCGCCAGCATTTGGAACTTCGAAAAAAGCGCAACATAATCTATGGAAGACTTGAGGGGGAGAGATTTGGGGTGGGTACAGAAAAGACGTCCTTCCTTCATAGTCAAGAAGGGCTGGTGTAGAGGGGTGAGGGGAAGGAGGGGTGACGAGGGAGGCGTCACGCTTGTTACATCCCAAGCCAATCCTCGCAGTAGGGCGTCTCGATGCCACCTCGCGAGCCGCTTAAACAAAAAGGGGGGGAAGACCGGGGAAAAGCAGGATAGACCAGGAAAGCGGGGGGGGGGGGGAGGAACAGAGGCGTGGGTCGTATTGAAGGCCGCAGAAATCCCATTTAAGACGAACCTGAACACAGATATAGAAAAACAACAACGGAGGAAGGAAAGGTGTTCAGCTACCGGAATGGAGGGGAAAAAGGACCATACAAAAACAAACGTGGAAAAAAACAGACGAATGCGGAAATCGGGACGCTGTCTCGGCTTAAACCGAAAGAAAAAAGAAAGGTGGGAGGAAAGAGGGGGGGGAGCGGGAGCAGGAGAGGGGGGAAAAGAGAACCTTAAACTTTGCGCTGCTTCCATAATAATGAAAAAAAATACGAGCCCCTCTGAAAAAATGAGGAAAGGAAAGGGGTCACGAGATAAACTATCTCGGTTAAAACCAAGAAGGGAAGAAAAACCAATCGGGGCAGGAGATTTTCGCCGAACCCTTCAGTGAAGACAATGCGACACAAGAAGCGTGGAAAAAGAAGGTCAAAGGGGAGAAAAGGAGGGGGCGGAGGGGGGGGGACAAAAAACACTCAGCAAAGAAAGAGCATCGCGGAAAGGGGTACAAAAGGCAAGGCTCAGTGGGAAAGGGGAACGCCACGGGGGAAAGAACGGGAGCCGGACCGGGGGAGGCGCGAATGGGGAAAAGCCAAACCCATGCTAAGTTAAGAGGAACGGCGGATTCGCTCAGAGGCACGAGGAGCCGAAAATGCCACGGAAGCGGAAGAGGAAAGGAAGGACGCCCATAGAAAAACCGTCGGCATGGCAAAAAAAGGGCTGGCCACTAACATCAGAAGCTCGTTGGATGAGTTCAGGGCATCCATCTGGAAGGGAGAGGGGGGATGAGAAATGGGAGGGGGAATGACCAAAAAGAAAGGGAAAAGGAAGAGGGAGGTTGCTCCTTAGTCCACACTCGGGGGGAGGGAAATGGAAAACGCCCTCAATGAAAGGGATCGAACATCAAGTCTGAAAAAAAGGGAAACTCCTCGTCCTACCTTCTCACTGGCTGGGGCTGTCAATTAGAATCGTCTGTACCCCTTGCTTCGAATAAAGGGCAGGGAAAAGGAGAGAATCCGTCAAGAAAGGAAATCGTCGAGGGACGTGGACAATTTCTAGGAGAGGGGAATGCGCGTTGGGCAGAAAGAAGGGGGAATAGGACAGGGGGACGAAAAAAACAGGGCCTCGGGACGACGTGAAGCACCTCGAAAATCGCAGCAGATAAGGGAAGCTGGGAACGGTAGAAGAAAACAGTCGGAGAAAACAATTTCACCCCTGGGATGACGCAAAGGAGACAAGGGTTCCCGCGCTGGGCTTTAGGAATCTGGGCGCACTCAGGGAAGGAGGAAAAAAGAACAGAGGTCACCCAAGAATGACAGAGGGGCATCTCCCTCCGTGAGAAAAGAGGGGTGGCCGCAAGAGAAGCTGAAGAGAGAGTGGGGGCGTCAGGAGAACAAAAAGAAATGTCCAAGCTAAAAACTCTCAGAAAAGCGCATAAGTGAAGAGATTTCGAAGGACTAGGCGTCGCTCCGAAGGTAAAGCGGGGGGGGGGAAGTCCGGTGTGAGGGGGGTGGATGTTATAAGGGTTTTAACAGAACGGAGAGAAATCGAACCGGCGGAGTCCGCCGGAACCAAAAACATTAGGAAGAAAGGGGAGGCCCGCCGATGTTAACCGGGGTGGGAGGGGGGGGGGAAGACCTCTAAAGACCGGATCGTCTTGACCTCCGACGGAAAAATGAAAGACAGCATGCAAAACAGGCTACCCGACAGAATTACTACGGGTCGACTACTATTATGGACCTAGAGCAGTTACAATTTCGGGACGGGCGATGGAGGGGAGAAAGGGTAATTAGAAGGAATACAAATAAAACCCCCTTCTTGCTTCGACTCGAGGGGGAACGCAGTTCGACAAGGGGAGTGGAGCACACGAAATGGGTGGAAAAAATTCACGCATCTCAACTAAGGTGGCGGCCCGGTGACATCCTAGTACCACACCTTAGGAATATATTCGTCATCATTGGAACAGAAACCGCTCCACCACGAATCCTACTGCTGAGAACCCCCCTCCCGAGAAGAGGCGACATCCCGAAGCCGCTCTCCCGGCGAATTGAGAGGGGTAAGAACGAAGTACCGAGTCAATTGCAAGGAAGGGGGACGTAAAATGTCTAGAGGGGGGGCGACGTGGGTGAAAGTGGGTCGGCCGTCCAAAAAGCGGGGTAGTGGGACTCCAGCGCTAGGACCGTGGTTATGTGGCGACGTGAGAAAAAGAACCCAAGACGTTTTCAAACGAGGACCAAGACTTGGTGAAACTCCGGGAGACCGCGCCGAGGGAAAAAGGGCGCGTGCTTAGAGAGAAGTCAGGGAGCCACGTGTTCAGACCTCCCCGGCGGGGAGGACCGCGCCGACACAGGGACCGGGTGAACCGGGGGGAAACAACTGTGTTCTTCTTGCACTGAGCGGAGAACGGGGGGTTGATAAGGCCGCGTTCAGGTACCGGAAGGAAAGAAACATTTACAGAAAAAAAGTCACAAGCCGCAAGTAAACACATCCATCTCTGGGCGAGATTCAGGGAAAACTGGAAAAGCCCCCGGGAAGGGTTGGAGGGGGAGCGAGCTATGAGCATTTCGAGAGGGGCGCGGTCGCTAGGGGAGGGGGATGGGACTTGCTCACCGAAGTGGGGCCGGTAAGATCAGTCGGGCGAACCTCGGAATGTAAGAAAAGGATCATCGAGAGAGGAGCCGGCGGCGAGCCAGTTAATTGACGGCAGACGATCGCTGGACGCAGCGACAAAGTTCTCGGAACCGGGGGGCGGCTCGAGAATAGGAATTCAGGAGTCAGAAAACCCACTCTCACTACGGCGGGCGGGGCGTTTCCCCCTGAAAAAAAAACAAATAAGAGTGAGGGGGAGGGGCAGCGTCCGTTGCAGGGCTCGAGCAAGTCGATTATTGCTCTCTCCTTGAGTCGGCGGGGTCAGTTACACCCTGCCGAGAGCAGTACGCATCCTCGGCGGCCATAGGATTCGGATCCCATGAAAAAAGAGGCGCAGCACCCAGCTGAGACTACTCGGAGAAGTCGGACGGGAAGTGTCAAACTGATTGATCATCTTCTTTCCTCGCGAGCGAGGCGGCGCCCTTGCCCAGAAAAATCGCGGTGTCAGGGCAAAGCGGCTTTAATCAACAGCGAAACGAAGATTGGCAGTCTGCCACATCAAAAGGAAGTCTCCCATGAAATGAAGCAATGTGGCTTCTTTATCTCTAGCTGGGCTGAATGGCAAACTGTTTTAATCAGGGAAAAAATCACATTGTCCAGCTCGGATCGCTCGGGTATAGATATAAAGTGTCCCGCCAAGTCGTAGGGGGGGGCCGAAATAAGCAGTGCCAGGCAGGCAAAACCCGACTTGCGACTAAAAACACGGGGCAGTGTATGTAGTCCGCACGGTGACGGCTATGACATGCATGGCGCGGGCAAATTATCAGGAAGTATTTGAGCAAAAAAAACGTGGAACACAGGAAATTCGGGCGAGGAATCGGGGTAAAGAAGGCCCAAGGTTGCGGGCCTCCCCAGGATGATATCAGCAAACAGGATCGGTCCAAATGTCTCCTCAACTCGAAAGACAAGCCGGAGTCTTGGAACTTCAAACGTACAAACCATAGGGCGGAGGGAAAAATAATCCCTCCCAAGTCCGAATCTGACTCAGTGACCGCACGCGGTAGGGGGCTATTCCCAGTGAGAGAAGTGCTTTTTCAGGGGAGGAGAGGGGATGGGGGGACAATCACCAGGCGATCCGCTGGGGAATCATAATATGTTTCAGATGGATCTCTCAACCACCACGAGGGATAGGCCATCGGAATCTCTGAAGTCTCCAGGACCTTGCGCGATCGCCAGAGAAGGATCTCAACGTCGGCCTTCTTCCCAGGAAGGGCTCGCTCAATCGACCAGCCGCTGCGGGAAAAAGAGGTCGACGTCGGGACTTAGGAATTGGCGAGGCGCGTAGCATGTTTACGTGGGAAGCAAAGAACGCCAGGCGACTGACCTGAAAAGAGGGGTTGGGACGGGCCTTTTTGATGGGAGAAATCGGATGAGCCAAACCGTGGGACGCGACCACGTCTTCCCGCGCGCGACTTGTCAGAGGGGATCAGTTTCCATACCGCATTGTCTTGTCCTCACCAAGCCTGTCCATCTGACTGACGGGAAAAAGTGACGGGAGCGACTAACGGCAATAACGTCGAGCCGGGTGGCAAGGCAAAAGTGAACTAGCGGCACCATCGCAGTATCGCCTGAACAACCATATCTATCCGGCCACGCGAGCAACAACTACAAGAGACACCTGGGAATGGATCTCCAAAGAACAAGGGTTCGGGGGGCACGACCAACGCGCGCGATTTTCCCCGCCGCACCGGCCAAAATTAGGGAAGCGATGCATCGTGGTGGGAGCTGCGCGCTCTGGTTCAGATAACGCGCAAGGGGCCCGGTTGAGCGAGCGTCCGCTCGGACGCTCGCGGTAACGCGCTCTGGGGAACTAACGCCGTCGGCCTTTCTCTCCGTTTCACCTACAGCCGATTGGGGGGTCTGTGCTCTCCATATCTGGCAGGCACGTGGCTCAAGGGAGGGTACTATCGCCGTGTACCTACACGCCGCAGCCGGAAGAAGGGGAATGCGTGCCGGCCCAGTCCGTTGCATCGCGAGAATGGTACTTCAAGCTCGCGGAGGCGTCGGGCTAGGGGTCTCTAATCGAAATGGAGAAAGCTCGGCGGAAGGCGGCGCCATGAGTCAGGAGTCTAGGAGGGCCTCTTCCCGGGCTCAAAGAGCAAGCGAGAGGGGACTACAGGTCGCCGTAGTTACGAGCAGAAAGGCGTCAGAGCCTCTTAAATCGTCGGCCCCACATGAGGAGCAAGGAAGGCATCATCGGAAGAGGAATATGAAAAAGGAAACATAGCGCTAATCCCACGCCCAAACGGTGAGGAAAATCCAGGATAGCGAACACGGTTAAAAGCAGGGACTGGTGTGGTGGCACTTTCGGATATTTTCAATTCGATTCAAACGGTGCGGAGCAACCCCCGTCACGATCAGCAAAAGAATGATCAGCCTCATTTGACTATTGAACGCGGCACTTTACGGTGGGCGAGGAGGATGGTTCCTTAAAGGGTGGGGATTCCCACTGCCCTCCCTGCCCGGGATGGATTCGGCGTTCTAATGAAAAAACTCTGTCCTGAAGCGCGCAGAGAGTGAGTGGATTGATGTATGCACGCTTGTCTGGACGCGCCCACCCATCAAAAATGGTAATGATAGGGCCGACACGAGAGGGGATGAAGTCCATCCCTTGGTTTCGGGAACACGTCGCCGCTGGAGACGAATAGAACGACAGTAAGTGAATCGAGACCAGAAGCAGGCTGTATTCAGTATCGCAGGGCGGCCTATGGTACCCGCGAGGAAAAAAGGATGGGCGCTTTAACGAGGCCTAGTGTAAAAGGATGCGCAGGCCTCGGATGAAAGGCGAGGAGAATAAAATTATCGACGTATAGGGTCATCGTAGGCTCCCCACAGTCCATTTCGCACATGAGCCTCGGCGACGACCAGGGGGCGGATGGGGAGGCTCAAAGAAGACATTCTACGGCGGAAGAGAAGTCAGGTCACGCTGGAATTTTACGGAAAGAGGTTGGCCTTTCACGTAATTCTATCTTCTAGTGTTTGGCAGCTGTGAATGGCCAGAGAAAAAGAGAGGACGGTGGGTCGCACTCCACCCCCTTTCAGGGCGCTGCCAATCTTTCCAGAGTTTTTGGGTCCGTCGGACAACGGCCGGGCGATCATCGCGAAGGTATAAAATAAACATCCTCACCCTGGTAAAAATCACCCGCTTAGCCGTGGGTTGTGAGGCGCAAGGAGAAGAGAAATCAGGAGGAAAGGGAAGTGTCGAGTGTGGCCACACCGCGGCGTACAGGATTTCTTGGGTCGGTGCCAAAAAGATCGCAGCTTTGGTGGGCGAGAAAAAAGAGGGGAATAGAACTCCTCAGTCGGGACGTTTATTCGGTCGGACCACGAACGGGAGAAAAGGAGTCAAGCCAGCGCGCCAGGTAGCGGCCGAATCAGTACAGGCGCACGATGGGTTTGCGGTCCAAGAGCGCGTCGAGGCGTCACGTAGATAGAGGCCGGGGTCGCAAGGCTCCTCAGGGCCTCGAGCTCCGGTCGCGGAAAAACGCGCATTCAACTCGCATGCTCTAAAGGGCCTCCGCGGCGGCTTCTCGTTCAGCGGAGGGAGAATCAATGGCCGGCCCTCTCTGCAGCCCGTGGATGAAATACGCGGGACTCTGAAAGGTTGAGCACGGTCAGGAAAGTATGATTGTTCTACGAAAACACGAAGGCGTGGGCCGTGCGGGGCCCGCAGCCAAGAGGGGAATAAACATGCTGCCAATGAAGAGGACTTCCCTACTCCTTCGTGACGCATCGCGCGAACGAAAAGGGGAGGGGAGGAAAGCATAACACGCGCTGGGTGGCGTGTGGGAGGCAAAGGAGCAAGAATGTCCATGAGAGATGGGGAGGGGACCGTTCGAATGACTACGGTGGGCGCATCAGCGGAGCAAGCGTTAAGAATCAATCAAACCTGAGCCTGGGGGCTTCCTTCTCACGACCAGTCTCGTCGACCCCCCGCTCAAGAGAGAGAAGCCCATTCGTCGCACCAGGATCCATGAGGTCACCCGAGCTATTACATTTCAAAGGCACGGTTGCCACTGGCTGGTTAAAGGCTCAGGGCACGTTGGGGGTCTCAGTCGGCATAAGACCAAGCCCAGACAGGGTACTGCGACAATGCGCTCACTCGAGTTCGACGGCATGCTACGGCTGGGTGGGAAAAGGCGTAAGTCCATGAAGAGGACGTGACCTTCGCCGAGTTCGTCCGGTGGGACTATTCCTTCCTTGTTGACAGACCGGAGCCAATTAACTCTCGGAGGGGCGTCTCGATGCAACGACGAAAGGAGAAGACAGCGTAAGAAGTGATCGCCGTGTCCCGCCACGATGCTCAAACGCGGAGGGTCGGGGATTAGACCGGAACCCCATGACGTCACCAACCCATCTATCAGAAAACGATTATTTTAAAAATGATTTCAGGTTCGAAACCGAGGGAGGGTCATATTTAGAGGAATACTCACCACTCTCTGGACAAAAAAATGAGGGATGGGGAGGACTCGTAGTTGCTGGTCCGTCTCTACGTCTGTCATCGATACGCCGACGCGCGAGATTGGGGGAGGAGAGGACAAAAGCGGAGAAGGAGAAAAGACGACGAAAGTCGCCCATATACGAAGAGGAAAAAAAAAGAGGAGGCCGGACGCATCAACAACCAGCAAGTCGGCGTGGCGCGATCGGAAGTCACCCTGAGAGGTCTAACTATCTTGGGAAAAGTGATTCCGCGTCGATCAGGTCAGAAACATCTAGTCTACGACCCAAAGTTCCAAGAGCTAATCTGGAAAAGGTTCCAAAACCATCTGAATTTGGGAACACCGGCCAGTGGTGGCCTCTCCTAATGAGGAGCTCCGGTCGACGCGACTGGTCAAAGGGAAGGACTAAGCTGGTTTCTGCATCGCCATTAGAGCCAAAGTTTGCACTTACAGCGGCAAGGAAAGGCTTCTCCACTATGACCAGAGGAGGACATGCGCAGCAGATTCAACGAACATAAGCAATGGGGATGGAAAGCGGGACCTGCAGGGCCAGATGCTAACCCTTATCTCTTCTTGGGCACGGGGTATTCGGGAAGAAGGGATCGGGTTCCCACTCGGGTGGCTGCTGCGAAGGGCCCGACCTCACAATGGCGGCGTGGTTGATCGTCACAACTTTATAAGCCCGAGACATGCTCAAAGCAGACTGAAGGGTCGTCGAGAATTACTAGGTGCAGAGTAAAGATATGACCATTCCTGGCTAGTCAGGGCCGCGGGATTAGTTGCCGAGCAGTTCCGATTAGTCTGGAACTCGGGGGGAAGAGCCAACGAGGTTATAGCTAGGCAGAACGGTGAAACTAGAGTAAGGACGACAAGCCAGACTTACGTTAGAATCGAAACTCGAGGCTACGGGAGCGTGGACAGGGAAAACAAAAAACAAGTAAACTCTTGAAAGCCGCTAATTTCAGCGCTGCTGGGCAGTTAGGGGGGGGAAACTGGGCCACTGTGTCTATTTACCCTCGAGCCACCCAGCCTTGCGAGTCTCTCACCGTCGAAAACGCTGGTCTTGACACGAACAGCTTGAACGGAGGTTCCACATATCCAAGTAACTCCCTGTAAGAAGGAGGGGGGAGGTGCTCTCTCTACAAGCGCCTGGCGGGAAGGTCGATAAGAGAGGTCTAAATAGGCAGTAAGGCTTTGAAAAGTCACAGTTTTGGAGTGGGGGGAGGGGGATATTTGAAGCTGGGCTAGGAACCAGGACGTTCTAAAAAATCAGCCCGTCTAGTCCGGGACCCAAAAAATTAGGAAAGATTGGGGAAGACCAGGAGTTTAAAGGGGGGGGGTGGGGTTTGGGAGACACGATAACCGAAGCTTACGGGCGAGAACGATTTTCCGAACAGAAAAAAGCTGAAAAATTACCTACAGAAATTAAGACAGGGAAGAAACAGAAAAAAGGAAAGAAAGTTCCCCTAAGCAGCAATTTCAAAAAGGGACATCACGAATGAGAGGGTTAGCGACTACCAACCCGAGGAAAGCAGGGCCGACGATGTTGGACACGTGGGTAGCCCCGAGGGAAAAGTTAAAAAAAGATCAGTGGTGGGCCGCAGCTGCATGAGGCCAGACAAGTCAGGGCAAAGCGGCAGTGGAGTCGCAGCCACCCCGCATCCGAGCGAGGGGAAACCAAGACCAGAGAACCTCCCGAAACCCATCTCGCCTGGGATTGAGAAAAGAGTCCCTAGGAAAGTAAAAAGCTCGGGCTCGATACGGTCTGGCCAGGGGGGGGGGATTTTAACCAGATGGGGCATCAACTGGGTCGAGGGTTCGGAGAAAAGGCGAGGGGACCACGGGGGATGGGGTGGGGCGGGACACAGAAAGTCGTTCACCAGAGAACTAACGGCCCGCCGGCGGCTGACGCCACGCTCCTGGAAAGCTTTCCTCTTAATGGTCAAGGGCAGCGGTGGACAGCCCACGCATTACGGAAAAGGGAGAAAAAAATCCTTGACGGTGCCGCCGGCGGTAAGAGGCAAGGCCTGCCTGGACTGAAGAGGGGGCGCTGCGCCCTCAAGAAGTTGCACGGAAAGGCACACGTCAACGGAGATTTCCTTCATCAAAAGCCGCAATTCACAAAAAAAAAAGCTGGAGGCCGAAAAGGAAGAGGGGAACCGCACCTTATGTTTTTTGAGGGTAAGAGACTATGTCAGGTTGTATATCTGAGAATGTCGAGTACCGCTGTGAGAGGGACTTGCACCGATCGGAAGGGAGACAAACCCCGTTCAGGACAAAGTGGCTATCATAAAGAAGAAGAAGGGAGCAGGGGGGGGAGCATAAGGAAGAAAAAGCTGACAGGAGAAAAAAAAGGGAGCCGCCTGGGAAGAGCGTCAGCCAATTTGTTCAAAAACCATCGCACGACTATGAGCTCCTGACATATGAAGGGTCGTCGATCGAAGAGTTGTTAGGAAAAAGATGATGACGAAAAAAGACGAGCTTCGGCGTGGGGGGACCGGGCGCAGGATCTTACTTCTGAAATCGGCGCCCAGCCGCGACCTGATCGTTTCGAATCACAAAAAAGAGGGCCGCGTCGGTGACCAATGGGAGGGAGATTGATAATTTCTTTAGTTGGGTACCTCCCGATGATCTGATAGAACGCCCGGCACCGCGAAGGAAGAGAGTCAAAAGTGAAGCGCCGGTAAGCAGAGGGGAACACGAGTACGGGCCCCCACCAATGAAGACATATCCGGGAGAACCGGTTGCTTTCTGAAAATAGCGCTCGGAGAAGGGGCAAAACAAGTTCTTAATCATGGAGCCATCGAAATGGAGGAGTAGATGTGAGGCAAGGGAGGAGATATGTCGTGGTCCCCTGCGAGCAGGTGGTGCCGGCGTCGTCAATTGCTAAAAACCAGAAGTGGGCGAAGACACGGGTACATGAAAGAACTGCTCCGGTGATTACATTCACAGGCGCTGGTCAAAGGCAATGCCTGGAAATTTGATAAAGCGCAAAAGGGGAAATGCGATGTCTCTGGAGAAATCTTGGTCAACGCGTCCACACGCTTGTGGCTGGGGGGGGAGCCTCCCCAGGTGAAGAAACACATCGTCCGCGAAAAAGCAAATAGAGAAAGCCATAAAAAGTGATGGATTTCATGGGCCTTCACACCCAAGTCCCACTAAGGGCGGAATCTAAAAAAGACAGAGAGGCATCCCGACGAATCGAACTCGGTGAAAAAGGTCATCGGAGGGGCAATACGCGTCCATGGGCAAGAAAGGGCTTTGTTTTGATGTTTGAGCAGCACGGAGGAGAAACAGCACCAAGGGCAAAAAGGGAAACAGAGAATGGGAGAAGGGTGCCAAAACACCGAGGAGAAAGAGATCCATCGCCAGAGGCAGGGTCGTCCTAAGCGAAAAGGGTATGGGAACTGGGCGCTCACTGGAAAAGTAGGCCCCATGGTTCTCCATCGGACCATACAAGTGCTGCAAAGGGAGTCATATAGTCGGAAGGGGAGAGAGGAAGGGAGGGAAAAAAAAAGATGGGGTTAAGGGAAGACCGCAGTCTACTGAGGGATGCCGAGTTGGTAGAAGAGGACCGATCCTGGTGCTGAAAAAGGGGGGAGAATCAGGAGAGAAGAGGGAAGTGGGACGCGACAACGAGTAAGAGATCTAAAAAAAAAAAAAAAAGAGAAAAAACACAAACACCAAAATAAACAACAAAAAATAGAGTTCCATCTGTGGCCCTCCCCGGGTTGCACTCCCCTCCGCGAAGTTATGGTTGGAACCTATCCCTTTCAGCTGCAGTCGAAAAGGTCTGCAGGGGAACTGGAACCTTGCTTTATCGCACCAAGGACGGTAGAAGGGCAAAAGTACTATGACCACGCCTGGTGCGCTAGGCGGCCAAACTACTAGATATCTCCTCTCTAAGCACACAGCTTCCGTAAGAGGGATTTTTGTATCGTGAGATAGATTCCTTTCTGCAGAGCCCCTCTCATCAGAGGGGGACCAAACGTTCTGGATTGAGACGGAATCGGGTTTTTAGCTACGTGCCTGATTAACAGCCCTAATTTAAACTGGAAACAGGGGACGAGTCTTCAGGAATGCTAGAAGATCGAGCCGCGCGGAGAAACCATTCAAAGGGCTCTACCATGGTCAAGAAAAAGGGGGCGTCTCATGCGGGGAGACCGAGAAAGGAGAGAAGATCTTAAAAGGAGACCGGAAAAAGAGACGAGCGTTACGGGACCCTCCTGGCCGAGCGAGACGGGAAAAAACATCGAATTGGGGGGCAGAAAAGGACGCAAAGAGGGCTACAATCGTACGCTGTCAGGAAGAAGAGGGAAAGAGTCGCTGGCTGCAAGAACGAACTCAGGATGGCAGAAGCTAGATAAAGGAATTGGGAGATCAAGAGACTGCTGACGTCCCTTGGCGCGCCGCCGATATAGTATGACGCAAATTATGAGTTACATCTCCCGGAAGTCGTCAGAAAAGTGAAACAGGCAAAAGGATAGCAAGAACAGATACAGACGGGGAAACAATTATCACATAAAGACCCCGCCCAAAAATACGGGGGGTTAAAGCCAGGACAGGTCGCGAACAGCGCGTGGGGTCAAGGGTATATTCTACGGGAAATAGTTGGAACTTTTGATGAAAGACGCTCGCGCACCCGATCAGTAAAAAATCTTATCATCCTTGCTTACCGCTACTGGCAAAGTAAAGGGTAGGAAGTCGGGAATACGGTTCAGCTTGGCCCAAAGGAACGGAGGGGGGGGGACCTAGTCTTCCCCTCTTCTTCGGCACTCAACAGAAAATTCGAAATTCTTGAAAACGCCCAAACTTGGATGTGATAAACACGCGCAAAAAAACGTTGTCCTTCGACAATCCGCCGACACGTATGGCGACCATCCAAAGGTGAGGGAAAGTCAGAACCCTTTCTAAGATCTACTAGAGCCTTGAGAAGGGAGAGTGGGGGTCAAAACCAGGAACAGCGCGTAGGCGAGGGGTCGAGATGTCGGAACAGGAGTAGTTTTACTAGAGAGGATGGATGGGGTAGAGTCATCTAAAAAATTGGGGAAAAAAAACGGTAAACAGGGGGGAACACTCGGGCCCATCTTTCGTAGCTTATGTGAACGGGGGGCATATTCGGAACAACGTAAGGAGGAAATACCGAAGGGGGGACCGTGAGGTGGGTTTGCCCTCGCGAGCCCATGGTTAATCAGAGGGAAGGAGAAACTGTCAATGAGGGGGAAATCTAGAAGGACATTCCAATTGGGAAAACGGTACGGAACAGTAGGGGTTTGTTGAACTGATCGAGGAAATCGTAAATAGCGGAAGAGGTCAGGGTAGAAAGGGGAGAAAACATCAAAGGGGGAAAGCCGGGGCGGGAGAAGAAACATGAGGGTGGGCAAGCCGTACTCCTTCCGGGGCAGGGCGCTGAAAAACCAAAAAATATACAGCCACCTACCAAGGAAAGGGAGCCCCTCTTAGGGACGCGAAAAAGGAAGGGCTGACTTGAAACTGCAAGGCAGAGAAAAAAACGTTTACAAAACGCGTGCGTTTAAAGGAGTGGATTGAGTCTGCTCACGAGAGGGAAAACGTTGGCGAGGGGGGGGAAGGAGAAGAACAGAAGCAGACGAGGTGGAGCGCTCGCAATTAGGTATGTTCGGAAGCAGAACCGGAGTGAAAAAGTCGAAAAAGCAAAGAGGGGGGAAAAAATTAAAGGGCATCCGAGTTGAAGAAAGTGGTGTGTTTGGAACCTGTGCAATCGAGAAACGCTATAGTGGCCTCCCGTACATTAGTAATTGGAGAACGCCTGGCAGGGAGCGCTCATCAGGTAGGACGGGCCCAAACGCGCGGACAAGAACCTGCTCGCAAGGTCCTTCCTCCGCGAAGAAAAGGAGGAGTACGTAAAGGGGAGGCAGGGACCGCTTTAAGAAGTAGAAAGGGGGAGGTATTCGCGGAGTCTTTTTAAACGAGGGAAAAGGTCAGTAAGCAGGAGTATACTTGGAGCACAGGAAAGATCACGGGTACCGTGGAGTCGGACTTCTCCAAGAAAAAAGAGGGGGAGGTGGGGAGGGAAAAGACCAGGGCGGGCAAAGACAACAGTGAAGCATAAGAAACCAGGTGAGCTCCCAATGACGACACGAGCTTGTGATGAGTGTGGCCGGAACAGGGAGGACATGCTGATGGGAAGGACGTTAAGCGAAAGGCCGATCTGACTCTACAGTGCGGCGCCAGAGGGGAGAGAATCAGAATGCTGAAAGGCACACCGGCGAGTGGAAGTACGGAGACGGGGGAGACCATCTAACAGCCCAAAAAACTGGAGTGTCTAACCATTCGTCGAGTTCAAAGGATCCGATGTATGGGGGGGTAAAACTTTAGCTTGTAACGGGAGGGCCTGCCTGTTAACTGCGACCACGTCACGGTGGGGCAAAGCGGGCGAGGGGGACCGCCTGAAAGACCTGCAGGTTCGGGGGGGGAGGCCGAAAGACGCGTGGTCGAAGCATTCAACGGCTGTTGGGGGCAAAGTTCCAGCATCTTTCATCTTCTGGGGAAAAATCGAAGAGGGGTCGAAAAGGGGGGGAAAGAGGGTTTTCAGCCTTGAAGAAGTGAAAAAAATGTGTGGAAACAAGCTCAACAACACGGACGGCGAAAATCGCTACGCCTGCGCGAGAGCGAAAAAAAAAACAGAAGGAGAGGGTAAGCCGTGGAAAAAGGGGGGAAGGCTTCATAAGGCAGTCAGGGGGGGAGGAGTGACCGGAAAGTCAGGAAAAAGACAGTGAAACACAACAAAAAAAAACGGAGAGGAAAGAGGGTTCAGTTTTCTAAACTGATGAGTGAATTATGGTTCGATAGAGAAAAAAGACCGTCCGGGGGGCGGAGACATCAAAGTGAGCAGGGGGGAAAAGGGGAAAAAAATCGACCGGAATTCAGGGAGAGGGGATTCAGGGGCATCGAAAGGACAACTTGGCTCGGCGTAAGAGGGAAGAAGAAAGGAGAACAAAGAATGGAACGAACCTTCAAGACTTGTAAAGAAAAAAAGGATGAAGGACAGCAGAGGGCCCGAAAACTAGTCAAGACCATAGGGAGCGCTATTTGTAACGGAAAACCAGGAAGGAGGGAGGGGACGGGGGGCAACATGGGAATAAGAGAGTGGAAAAGGGGACTTGGAAAAGCTAGAAGGGTCTAAAAAATCCGAGTCAGTCCTACCAAATCCAGACAGAAAAAGTGAAAGAGCTTCCTAGAGGAAAGGGGGAACATCAGAGTCAGGGTTTAAAGAAAGAGCCAGGGTTGTCAGAGGAGTACCTTTACATCATAAAAAAGAAAGACGGGTGCTAAGGGAGAAGTAAATCAAAGGGAAGGTATAGAAAGGCTTAGAGGGAAAACGAGAGGCAAACTCCAAAACTCGGAGGTAAAGGACTAGAAGTCAGTCGCCCAAGTAGGGACAAAGTCGAAAAAAAATTGATACGACCACACAACATCCTCAAGCGGAGGCTTAATGACATGAAAATCGGTGGGCTCGGATGAATCACGGGGTTCGGCGGAGGGACTACAAGGGTCTTCAGGGGAAGCCTGGAGTCCGTAGGAAAAAAAAAAAGAAGGTCCTGGGGCAGGGCAAAGACACGGGGAAAAGGAAAGGTGAGCGAAACAAGGGTGAATACACCAAAGGGACCTGCTCAACCACGGGAAAGGAGGGAAGAGAGAAATGAAGCCCACGATTATTAAATCACTTCCATATCTCCACAAACTTAAGAAGAGAAGCCAGGTCCGAATCGAAGAAAAAACGTTTGCCCGGCAGGGTCTTTGAGTGGGAAGAAGAAAATCTTGTCGAGTCGATTTAGTTGGCCCACTTCCTGGGATACGTGGACTCACCTCTCACACGTCAAATGGGAGGAGAAAGGGAAAAAATAAGTGGAACCGAAAGCGGGAGAAAATTTGGAGAAGAGAGAATGGCGGGAGGAACTCTGTGGCGCAACGACTCGGGCCACAGAACGGGACTCAAAAAAAAAGACTGAGCAGGAGTCTCCGGGGAGGGGGAGGGAGACGAGAGAGCTTTCAAATCGCTTGGCGCAACAAACCTCCAAGGTACAAAAGACGGTGTGGACGCACAGATTGAGAACATCAAGACGAGGGAAGGGGGGGAAAGTAAGTCGGGCACAGAGAGAGGTCGAACTGTCAGAAGAGGGGGGAAAAATAGGTAATGGGATGTGGGGGGTTAAATCAGCGTAGACGGAAAACTGAAGTAGTCAAAAACAGTCCGAAAAAAAAAACATTAGTAGATGGGGGGGAGGAGGAACGAAAGTGGGGGGAACCGTTGTTTAGGGGGGAAAAGAACTCTAAAAGGGAAAACGAGAAATGGTCCCGGACTACGAACTTAAATGCACAACTGGGACATCAGACGGAGAAGGAAAAGTTCACAGAAAAAGACGAGGAAGGGAAAGAGAGACAGGGAAGGGTAAGGACAAATCCAGGAATAAATGGGAGGGGCGAGTCGGGGGAAAATACAGACCCGTTCAGGAGGGAAGCCGGTAGACTTACCATGACTGGTTATCACAGAAGTACAACCTTTAACCTAAATAAAGAGAGAGAGAGGGATAAAAGAGGGGGGAGGCAATTAGGAAGAAGATATGGAAACCGTTAGGATCATAACCACCGGGACATCCCTCGGGGGAGTAACCCCTAAAAAGGAAACCTCCCTACCAATGAAGAAGAAGGCTGAAAACTGAATAAAACCTCCTTAAAAGTTGAATATCTCTGCTGGGGAATCGGTCGTGAAAACGTGTGGCTGGAGGGTTGTCACGGATTGGAAGGGAGAAGAAGGGGAATTTATATCAACCAGAGAAGGGACGCAAAAAAGGGGGGGGGTGAAATGGTTGGTGGAGAGTGAAAAAAGAACTGGACCGAATGAACGAATTGCGGGAAAGACGCTGACAGATCGGAAACGAGGGAAAGAGCGGTCGGGAAAATCCTAAACTGGGGGAGGGGGGAAAAGGTCAGATGAAATCCCTGTTGAAGAGACAACGCCTACCAAGGACCGACCGGAAGATTTAACAAAGCTTAAACCTAGGTTGAAGGAGAGGGAGGGTTGCCTCAAAAACAGGAGGAAGTTTCAAGGGAAGCAAACGTAAAAAAGTTCCGTCAGCAGAGAGAAAAAAATTCAAAAACCGAGGAGGGAGGAAGGGACATAAGGAGGGGGAAAATACAACTTATTGTTTGGCGGGGTATTATTTGTATCATTGGGGGGGGGGGGTGATGACGGGAAAAGTCGAGAGCGAAAAGGGGGAGGCTCCAATGGGGTGGCTAATAAAAGGGTACGAATATCGAAGAAGGGCTGAAGACCGGGGTTACTAGGGGAGTTAGGAAAAAAAAAAACAAGGAAGAGCTGGCGAAGCGAAACAGAGGAAGTGAAGGAAAGCTGAAGATCAGAGCAGCCCGAGCAGGCATTGTCTATCAGATCCTGACTAAAGGTGAAGGTAAAAAAACACCGAAATCATGGTCGTTGGGAGAATAAAGAAGATAGCAAGGAGTCTACCAACGCTGTGCTTCGGGCAGGGGGGGCGGATGATAAAACGATCGAAATATGAGGAGCAGTGCTTAGCACGGAGGCTTAGTAAGGAAAGTCGCAAGAGAGAAAAGGAAGGTCAGGTTAGGCCCGAGTTAAACACTCACAACATAGAAAGGAGGTTAAGCCAGGTGTCTCTAGAGGGCTGGGGCAGGGTCAGCGTTCGGCACGTAGCAAATAATCCATCTCTTGGTTCTAATCGAAAGGGTCACCGGCTAAAAAGAAAACAGAAGTCATTCACGGTGAAAGGAAAAGCATGTTCGAATCCGAAAAAAATAGCTATTGGCCTCGCCACCAAAAAAGTACTGGAAGAGCCCGGAATCCTTTTTGGAGGGGAAAATATAGAGATAGGAATACCGAACGTTGTGAGATCAAGCCAATCAGTCAGGAAAGGGACGTCGGAAAAACGGTGTTGCAAAAGAGGGTTGGCGGGATGGTCAGTTTCTCCGTGAGAAATCACTTCAGAAAAGGGGGGAGGGAGAAGTCCGATGGACAAATGTCCTAAAAAAGGTGTATACGAACAGCCTTTGAGCGGGGGTTCAATATTTTGGATGCCTAGGGTTGGGACACGTGGTGGGAAGGATACTTTATCCAGAGGTGACGAGGGGGGAACCTGCAGATCTTTCGGGAGCTCCGGCTGGGTATTCCCAAAGATGGGAGAGGTAAAAAAAAGGGGGGGGGTCTAGTCCACGGGAAGGGGGTTCTGTCTCCTCCCCCAGGGAGTCAACATCAGGGACGATAGTTCCTAAGTTCTCAGAAAACGAGCAGCCAAGGGCATAAATTTTCTAATTGGGGGGGGAATGAAAAGACCAAAAAAGAGGGAGGAAGAAAAATTCAGCAAAGAAGACGAATCTGACACTTCAGGGGTAAAACGAGGTCGGATGGAAGAGCGCAGGGATAATGGGCAGGGGCTAAGTGAGACGAAAGGGGCGTAAGAGGGAAAGGGAGGATCATCTTGAATCAAATAGAAAAGAGGGGTTCTCGAGAAAAACCAAAAGAAAAGAAGGGCCAATAGAAACAAGTGAGGATGGGACTAAGAGAGGGGCAAATTGAAAAAGGATCTAAGAAAGAATGAGAGCAAACAAAAAAACAAAGAATGCAGATAAACCGACCAAAAGGTCACGAGCAAACCCCCAAGCCCACACAACAAAACCACCGGGGGCGAATCCGGAACTTGAAAGAGGAAGGGCGAAAGCGCCCTTATGGGGTTTGAAAGTTGAAGGCAAAGAGCCAAGTCGGAGGGGAAAGTGGAAAAAAAGAAAAAAAAAAGGATGTGTTGTAAAAACTACATGTGGGGGAGGCGGGGGTAGAATCCTTGGAGCAAAAAGGCAGTTACGCTACCAGCCAGAGAAAGAATTGGAATCGAAGACAATTGGGGCGGCTCAAAACTTCATAGAAAGGAACATCAGAGAAACTTAAAAAGGGCGCGAACCGAAGGGGCAAGCAAGGCAAAAAAAAAGGGAAAGGACCAATTACGTGTCAGTTACCTTACCTGATTTAGAGGAAAAAGAGCCCTTATCCATAAAAACCAGAAGAGGGGAGCCTCACGAGAGGGAAAAACAGCTGGTCATACCCATCCCTGGAGTATTCTTTGGGATACCTAAATTAAAGGGTCGGTCAAGAGAAAAAAAAAAAAAATAGTTTTTCCAAAAAAACAAAAGGCGAAGGGAAGGATAGGATCCGGGGTTTTTGAGCGGAAACCAGAGAAAGCTCTTTTGCAGGGAAAGTGAAAAAAAGGTGAGCCGTAGATAGAGCGGTGAAGGGGGGGTAAATAATTATCAATCGGGCGGTATTAACTAAAAAGGACATCATGGGATCAAAAGGGCACCTCAAAGGGGCTATTCAGATAAGATTGGCTTCGAAAGTCAAGTTAGGAAGATACTGGTGCTCCATAGATAAATCTCAAATAAGGAAAGCACCGCCTCCTGAGAAACGAATCGGGGGGAGAGAATACTAAGGGAAGAGACGAAGTCGTAGCATGAATATCAAAAAACCCGAAAAAAAGAGGGGTGTCTCTTGTGCGGAAGACGAACTACGAAGGGCAGGACGCCTAAAGAGCCAAAGGCGGAAAGGGGTGGGGGCTTCTTTCATCGAGCAGAAACTTCAGGAACAGGGGGAAAAGGGTCTAAAACAGGGCAAGAGCTAGGGGAATACCCGGGAAGAGTTAATACAGGTTCTCGGAAAAGAGTCCTACAGGGAGCTATCCGTAGGAAACATCATAGGGGAAGAAAGTCAGCTCAGAGTAGAGACAGTGAGACCAAGGGGATCAGAAAGTAATGTAAAAACCTCAAAAATAACCTAGGGCCAAAAGAAAAGGGAGAGACCAACTAGGGGGGCGGCTGGTTTTGAAGGCATGGGCTGACGAAGGGAAATTGATTGGGAAGGGGTCACGGCAAGGAAAGACGCTATTAGGAACAACCAAGGAGAAAGAAGAAAGCAAGACTTGCAAAAGCGTTGCTTGAAAGAGAACGTCACTGTACCGGGGGTCAAAATGCGTCGGAGAACTTAATTGCAGGGGAAAAAGAGGGAACAAAAAAATTAGGAATCAGGGGAGGAACGGGAGAATAAACTCCTCAGATCTTCTCTAGTCAAAGGAGGGAAAGAAGTCAGATTAAATCGGTTCAACGAGGGGGGAGGGAGAACTCTCCAAAAAAAAAAACCAAGGGGGCATTCGATAGGTATTACTGACCTCTACAGGTACTTACGGGACCATCACTTGGATGAAAAAACTTAGAAAACAGCTTTAGAGAAGAGAAGAGAGACACGAAGGGTATAAAGTCTTCTAGAAAAAAAGAAAGGGAGGGAGGAGACGGGGTTAGACTGTAGTTGCTCCCGGTCTTTTTGAAGAATTGTCTCGGACACGAGGGGACAAGGAAGGGTAAAAAGGGGCTACGGAGAAAAATCAGAGGAACGAGGGCCGAAAATCATCGTAGAGGGGGGTGACTTTATTAATGAAACCTTTGTATAGAAAGGGAGACAGGAAAATGAAACAGTGGAACCTCTGACGGGGAGGACACTCAATCACAGGGTGTGGGCGGGACTTAGGGGACAATTTCGGATAAGAAAAAAGCCGGAAAAGAAAAAAGGAAGAAAGTGGGGGGGCTGCGATATATTCGCGTATTGTTGGAAACCTGCTTAAGGTCTCAGGGAACTCGGGAGAGGGGGTGACTTGAATGGGCGAGAAAAGAGGAAAAGTGAAAAAAAAACCAAAAAAAAAAAAACAAAAAAAGACCCCAAAAACAAAAAAGAGAGAAAGGTCGTTTTGTTGGGAAAACTAAAAACGGGTGACAAAAAAATACAGTAATCTTAAAAAATAATTGGTGGGGGGGGGTGCAGGCAAAAAAAAGCACGGTGGAAAAGAAGAGAATGGTAAACAAATCACAAGGCCGACAAGAAAATTACAACTTCACAAGGGTAACGAATCCTTCATCAGGAAATCGAAGGTGGACGGAAGGACGGGGGGGGGCAAAGCGTGCAGGGACATGTCGGGATGGCTGGGCAAAACAAAAGCCAAAACTATTCAATCAGGGGAGGAGGGGGAGCGGAAAAAACAAGAGCGCAGACCTTAAGAAGGGGGAGCTGAGGGGGAGGGAAAGGGGGGGCCGAAATACCGGTATGAGAAAAAGCAGGGACTAATGGGACGTGCGTCAGATGGGAAATGAAACAGGTGTTGGGGTAAGTCCAAGAACCGTAGACGAGCTAGGATTAAAAAAGTGACAAATACGATTACAGAGTACCGTTTCTCCCGAAAGAGCGTGAAGAATAAAGAAAAAATGGACAAGTGGGCGCACCACACAGACGGGGAGGGAACTGCAAGATGCAACGTCAACGACCGCGCGGAACCTGGGGGAATATCCGGAGGATATAGCCTTTCCGAGGACTCGAGAAAACGGGGGGATTAATCAAAATTCAAAATTGGAAAAAGGAACGGTGGAAATCATCATGGGCGAAAAGATGAAAGTGGTGAAGGGGAAACGCCGCAGAATGAATCAAGAGAGGCGCCCACAAAAAAAAAAAAAAAAAAAAAAAAAAAAAAAGTTTAAACAAAAAAAAAAGTAGGGGACTAAAGGAATGAGACCCACGGGGGGGGAAAGGGGGGAGAATCATAGAGACTGCACCGGGGAAGATCCGCATGACTAAAAGTCAAGAAGGGTGGGGGGGTCGTGGGGATGGGGCTGCAAAAAAAGAAGAAGGGGGACAGAGGGGAGGGAAAGACCTGGGAGCCGCTGAAAAAAAAAGAGATGTGGCTCATCATGTAGGGAACGAGGGGACAGCGGGGGGGAAAGCAATTCCATACAAAAAAAGAGGCCAGGCTAAGTAAAAAAAAGGCTCGAAACCGGTGAATAGCCGAAAGCGTACAAACAGAGTCTATTTCAAAAAATGAAAAAAAAAAAATAACGATTATGGAATTCCTCAGAGAGGGGAAAGGAGGGGGGGATGGTACCCAGAAACTAAATTTAAAAGGATCAGACAGGGATTCCGCAAGTGACCACTGATTAAAAGAGGGTAGCCTTAGGGGCAAAAAAACAGAGAGAGCAAGATAAGGGGTAGAAAGGCAATGACACCATAGGCAGGAACACGAAAAAAAAAAGGAAAAAACTTCGTGAATCGAAGGGGAGGAAGGGGGGTTCGAAAAAATAAAAAATAAAAAATGGAGGAGGACAGAGTTGGGAGTCTCAAAGTAAAGCGCGGAGGCTGACTATAAGACGCCTGCCGAGAGAAAAAACTCATGATAGTTAAGCAGGAAAAAAGAAAGGAAAACCGCAGGGGGGGTTCAAAAGCTTCATAAGGGGACGAACATCAGGAACGCCAAGGAAGGGGTAGACCTCAAAAAACAAAGAAATGGAGAGAGATGGGGAGATACCTGTTAATGAGTTTCGGGGGGGGAAGAGAAAAAGACGGCCAAGAAAAGATGATCAAAAAAAAAACCAGCATATCTCAGGGGAAAGAGGTGGTCATCAAAAACCCTACTGATCGGGGGTGCTCTTCTAGACAGGAAGAGAGAAGGAACAAACAAAACCAGGGGGAGGAAGTCACGAAAAGAAAGAGAAAAAAGGGAGTACTTAGGAAACGGAGCATTGACCTTCTACCTAGAGGATTTGAAAGGTGTCCGCACGCACAAAGCACGGAAAAAAAAGGATCGGGGGAAATGGGGGGAGCAGAAGTAGGCCTGTCGCAAGGAGTCTCATTGAAAGGGAGGGAAAAATAAAAAAAGAGAAACTCAGCTTACACTGAAAAGGGAAAGAGGAGAGGGTAACTATAATCCTAAGGGGAAGGAAGAGGGGGAAGACGCGAATTTTGATCTCACTAAATCCCGGGAAAGGGGGGGCAACTCCTGCTTATT
>Ga0179593_1403360_pt1 | contig 22435 bp, 22 predicted proteins | sample CZODoug2_1_08_16_FD_185931 | JGI IMG/M metagenome (GOLD analysis project Ga0179593, IMG submission 185931) | Vadose zone soil fungal communities from Angelo Coast Range Reserve, California, USA - CZODoug2_1_08_16fungal (PacBio error correction) | ecosystem: Environmental > Terrestrial > Soil >...
TCCGTGCTGGGGTAGGGGGGGCCGTCCCAGCCCAACCGAAAAGAGATGGGTCAGTTGTCGAAAAAAAAGCAAGGAGGAAGAGCTCGCGGGATGGTGGAGAAACCACGCAAGAAAGGGGATGGAAAGGTGAGGCCAGGTAGCAGGAGAGGGGATCGAAGTGACCCTGAACACCTGCATGGTCGAAAGTGTCCTCTATCCTAACCTCGCGCTTTCGTTGCTAACTCTGCGTCGTTGCATGGGCCAATTCTCGAGCACAGGGGAAAGGAGGCATGAAAAGAGGGAGGGAGGAAGGAAGGGAGCCTCAGGGGTCGCTTGGAGAAAAACTCCGCTGATGAGAAAACATCCAAAAACACCAACGCCGTTGGAGCGGTGGGTGAGAACAATAAGGAGTCTCGTTTGCATCGGGAGTGCGGGAGGGGGTAACGGGGGAAAGGGAAGACGAGAAGGGAGACAGAGACTGTCAAAAAACGCCCTAATCTTGCTACGCCGGCGTCCCTGGCACGGAAGGTGAGGAATGGAAGGAGAACACTTCACAGCAAAAGCTCTAACAAACGGCGCTGATGCAAAGTTGCGTCTTGTCAGCCTTTTTTCAGGGGGGAAAAGAGCGTCGGATCAGCTCGGGCAGGGCCGCAACGCCGCGGGCGAAATACCGACCGACTTAAGAATCTGCAGAAAATGCGGGAAGGCCGGGCAGCAGACAAGAGTAGGTGGAGCCGGAGCCGGGGGGCCCGAATTCCTGCTCCGCGAAAGAATCCGGTCATAGAAATCCGGGCTGATAGAAACTCATCAAGGAGGAGCGTTCCGAACCGAGGGTAATCAGGGGCGATGAGTGGTCCCTGACGAGGGGGAGCTCGGGGCTCGGATGGAAGACGAGGGCGGAAAATAATTTCTCCCATCGGGAAAAAGATGGCGGTTTGGTCAGGAGCCACGTCAGTTCAAAAGACACGGTTGTCCCAAGGAAGGGGAAAGGCGATGAACGCGGGTGCGGTGAGAAGCAGCTCGGGCGTGTGAGATCGGGGAAGCTCTTAAATTCCCAGATCCTGTCAGGAGATTTGCCCTTAAAAGCCGGCGGAGCCTGAACAGAAGGTCGACCGGGGAAAACTGCGAAGGCAAAAATTTCTCTCTCGGTCATTCTAATTTTAAGGACATAACTAGAAAATCGATTCAACGGTCAAAAAAAACAAAAGTCAAGTTACCCCTCGGTGAGATCTCACGGGCTCGGCGCGCCAGCTGCAGCGATCCAGACACGAGGGCTACGCTCGGCCCCGGAAGGGGAGAGCCTGAGTCCTATCCGAAAGACATCCAAAGGAGGGATGAATGGACCGATTGCCGAGTCAAAAGCGACAAAGGGGCGTACTGCGGGAAGAGGGATTCGCCTGGTGGACAAAGCGCTCGGCATAAGCAGTTCTGAGGCGACCCTCCATCACGGCAAATGTCGGGAATCACCCACTCCTCGGAAAAATGAGGGGAAATAGAAAAACGAAATGCGATGGGGTTCGATACGGGGCCTGTACGGGTTGAGGGGGGAAGAACGTGTCGTGCAAAGGACCCCCTGGCGGGACGCAATCCGGAGCCGAGTAACGAATTGGACTCTCCGGAGGAGGGCGACCGTTGGTAACTAACACAGGTGCTAAAAAGGGGGGGGGGTCGACGAGATGAAGGGAGGCTGGATCCGGGACCAGGGCGGAACGCAGGAGGGCCACACCCGGAGATCGGAGTTGAAGGCCTGGGGATCGCCGGTTCTCCTGCAGGGAAGGGCAACACTCGGAAAATGAGAGAAGCTGATAAAAAGACGGCGAAAAACAGGACGATGCGGAAACTGGATTGATAGCGGAAAGTGGGAAAAAACTGCCCGTCACCGTCGTTCTCCTGAAAAAGGAAGGAAACCTGGCAAGGAGAAGGAACGGGGTTTGCCGGGAAGACAGCCCGCACGCGGTAGCAAAAAGGATCAAAGTATCTCAGGGCCTCGGGGGCCAGGGGTGCCTGACAAAACCACTAACAAAAGGGACGGGGCTTCCACCTAGAGGGAACCGGGGTGACATGAGGGAAAAATCCGTGAACGATGAATCGTCGCGCTTCAACAACACGAAAGATAAAAAGGCAGAAAAGAGGGTCTACATCGGCAGAGAAGTGGGGACGACACCGGACGGGGAGCTGGGAAAGGGACGGGCGGCGGCTACCTTAACATTTGCACCGGACTAAGAAACAGGAAAAACGAGAAGACCGACCAACGAGTAAAGAAAAGCGAAAGGGGATCAGAATTCCGAACCACGACCTTTCCTCGGACAATGGTCCCCCCCGCATTGCCGAAAAAAGCAAGAGATCGCACTCAAAAAAAGATATCACGTGGCGCTTCGCCAAATCATCGTGTTCTATCCCGCCGAAGTCCGCATTCTGAGGGACTGGTACTGAGCTGTGGACCAGGAGGGGGGAAGGCACCTGCGAGGTGCGAAAAAAAAAAGGTCAAGCCACAAAATATTCTCTTATAAAGAAAAAAACAACGTAGGGGAAAGAGAGATAAGCGAAAGCAGAAAGTAGAGCTGCGGTACCGGGGAAGCCGAACCGAGGGGAAGGCTCAGGAAATCCACTCCATCAGAATCGGTAGAAGGGATAGACACGTATCAGGGCGACGAGCAGACTAAGATCATCTTGGGTTCAAGGAATCAGGGGTGTCTTCGGTTTAATAGGGGTGCATAGGAAAACGGTTGGGAAAGAAATGTTATTCTTGCATGAGGATCCAGAGATGGGAGGGCTGTTGTGGGCGGTGGAGAGGGAAAGAAATTGGCAGCATCCTGCGTAAAGGAGACCAGCAGGCAAAGCGGACGGACCGGTTAATGCACTCGAATGCAGCACTTAGAAAATCTGGTTGGGTAAGCGTATGGGAAGCGGAGGGACGTGACAATGCTGCCAGAACGAACGACGACTCTCGTCGGAGCCATTCCGGGAAAGGTCAACCAGGGGGAACCCCCAAAAAACCCGGGGTTCGAAGGGTCCGGAACGGCAGAATATACCGAAGAAGAAATCCAAAAGGCGACCGGGGCGTTCCCTTGCTAGGAAGCAACCGGCCGCGACGTCGTGAAAGAAGAAGAAGGGGCAGGGTCAACGCAAAAACATGTACAACAGTGGACCTCGTAGTAAGCTATCCCGAGGCCGGGGGGGGCGTCATGGGCTGCAAAGATCCAGGCCAAAGGGAAGGCAGCAGCGACCGCGGTCCGTATTCAGAACCTACCTGGAGATCTAGGTGGCAAAAAAAGAAAGCCGGAAAAAAAATCGGGAAGAGCAGAATCGTAGAACCTGACGGAGCGCACCTCTGAGCGGCTTAAAACGCCAGCGGCTCCAAAACAGCAGTACTATCTCCGACGGCTGAGGAACAACGCCCAAGGCGCGCTCGGTGATAAGACACGGAAAAACGCATTTACCAGACCTCGATAGCCACCATCGGCTGCCCGGCGGCAGAGGACAAAAACGGGTGGATCTGCGAATTAGACCTATAAATCAAGCAGAAAAGCACAGGGAGGGGGCACGCTCATCACGGCAGCGGGGCGCCGAAGGATAGGAAAATGCAAAAAAGAGTCGCAGTAAAAAAGGAAAAGATTGGGAGTACTCGGTACCAGTTTCGCGATGAAGAAAAACGACGTTCGGCTCTTCCGGGACGCATAATGAGCTTATCCTCTTACTACCTGGAGAAGAGGTTCATCGCGCAAAACCAATCGAGCGCGACCAAAAGGATTCACGGATTGATGATTGGAGGGGAACTAATATGGTGCCAGTCCCTTCACAGACGGAACTCTCTTTTGTCCTTCGCAAAGAGGGGAAAGTCACACAGGGCAGGGGAGAAAAAAGATCAGGGACACTCAGACACAAGGAGACCATGACGACAAAAGGGCCGTAGTAAAAGCATCCCCTCAGATCACTGCAGGACGCAACAAATCTGGTCTCGCACGAGAAGGGGCACGTGGGGGTTGACCAGCGAAAGGAAAAGCGCTCCGACCAACCAGAAGGGGGGAGTAGGCAGAAAGAGGCCTAACGTGGAAAAAAAACGGGCTGTCACGAGGCCTATCACGCACAAAAGAGAAAAGAAAAAAAAAAAAAAAGTCCAAAAAAAAAACAATTTAAAGAAAAGAGGAAGCGCGGAAAGCCAGGCAAAAGGTCTGAGCTGACCTTGGAAAAAAAAACGAAATCGGCGATGACGTGCCTTTGAGGAAAAAAGAGGGGCATTGGGGAAAGACCTAATTACATAGGATGACAAGGGCCACGGCACGCGCCTCAGGGCATCCGCGAAAATGAACCCGAAGGGGAGGTTGAAGGACGCAACAGAGATACACGCAAATCCCGAAAACACGAAAAAAAAGCAAAAACGAAATCAAAGCTTGGTAACCTTTATCGCGGCCAGGAGAAAGTAACAGGGGGCACGTGATACCGCCGGCAGGAGACCACAGGGAAGGGGCAAGAGCGTCGCCGCTCAGGAAAAAAAGACCCGCAACACCTCCGCCCCGACTAAAAGGGGCGCAGGCGAGAAAGAGTTTTGGAAAGCGCCAGGGGAGGGTGCAATGAGAGAAAAAGAGCTCAGGACCACCAAAATCCAGGATCCATTCGGGGTATACCGGGAAAAACATGCCAGAAAAAGGTGCCCCTTCACGACAAGAATCACCGACGGGGGCGGCGATCCAGGTAGCTCCGAGACAAAGACGGACAGGGATGGGCAAGCCGATGTCAAATCGAGCGCTACCGGCAGCCCTTGCATCCCCAGTGACTTGTGGGGGAACCGGACCAAAGCGTCTCTCGGCCCTGCACGAAAAATAGCCCGGTAAGGTAAAAAAGCTCTGGTGAGGCGTGGGGGGGGGGGAGGGGTGAACCTATCGAAACTGAAACGAACGATAATTTCACGCGGAGCCCCCTCCAGCGCAAAAGGCAAAAAAGTCAAGGAACTTCTCCCAAAGAAAAGGCTCCTGAGCGGCAGCGCCGCCAAACACCGCGACTCAGGGGGGAACAAGGCCCGCGCGGAGCGAGAACGAAGAAAAAACGAAAGTTACTTCAACTCCCGAAAAGAGGACACAAAAATCCTCGTCCCCGAGAAGCCGTTGCGCCTCTAAAGAGAAGAAAGATCAAAAATAAAGGAATGATCGCGCGCGGGGAGACACCGACGGGGGCTCTGAAATTCGTGAACGTCTACGATCGCCGCGCGTGAGTATACAAAATAGGGAAGGGGAAAAGCACGCGCGCTCACGAAGAAGAGAAAACGCAAAGGGAATAGGGGAAGGGCGCAGCGACGAGGCGAGTGGGCGAAGGGCGAGCCGGAAGGAAGAGGATTGAAGGACTTCGTATTGTTCCTGACCGAAGACCATGCATATCAATTGTCGGACCGGGGGGCGATCTCAGGTAAGGGAAATCAACACACAACAGTTATTGGAGAAAAGAGATCACAGAATCTGAGGAGTCGCGGGGAGGAAAATGGGGAAAAAGAAGGGAGGGAGCAGGAAACATTTCGGTGTCTTTCAGCATAAAAAAAAAAGACTGGGCTCTCCTCACCTACTCAGGTCCGCACAACAACTGCTAGAAAACTATGCAAAAAGTCCGAGCTGCTAGGGGAAAATAAGAGGAGGGGTTCGACCGAGAGGGCAAACTGGTCGAAACGCCCTCGCGCGATTTATAGACGTTTTCACGAAAGCTTTGAACGTTCTAACAGGGGAAGACCGCGACGAGGAGGAGAAGGGCAGAAAGGAAGAGGCTACGCTGAAAAGGGAATGCAAGAGGAGCGGGGTGTAAGTAAGAACACTTGTTCGCGCTGGAGAAAGCAAGCTGAAAATCTGTGCAAAGCTCGTTCTGAAGAGAAGAGGGAAAGCCTGGTGTAACCAGTCGAGGAGTGGGACTGTCGCGCGGAAACCCCAGCCGGACGTTCGACAAGCAAAGTCTCCTCGAGCGCCGCCGCGCTCAAAAAAAACGATGAACTTTCGAGGAAGGGGGGGATTAGGGGAAGAGACAGGTCAACAGCCCACTCCGAAAATAGTTTGGACCATCATCCTTCCTAGGTGGACCTAAGCTGCTTTGGGGAAAAATGCGGACCAAGAGAAAGGGGGGGCACTGAAGGAAGGGAAGGGAACGCTCGAAGACCTGAAATGGGAAAAGCATTCAAAAGAGATCAACGTCTCCTAAAGGCTTTCGTAGTAAGGAGTGCGTAGGAAGGGTGAGGGGGGAGAGATAAAAAGGGGATCTGCTTCATTACAGAGGGTCTTGACGAAAAAAAAACTAAAACTTTATAGAGGGGGTGGAGTATGATCGAGCATGATGATCCTTGAAAAAAAAGCTCCTGAGGACCACGGTGTTAAATGGGCGCGTCAGTCGAGCAAAGGGGACAGCGTGGAGGTTCTGTTGAGGGAGGAAAGGGGGGGGAACAGGCCGGCAAGAGCCTTCTAAAGGGAAGGAAAACCCGAAGCGTGGTGAGAAGTAGTTTCGGCAAGTTCAACGATCAAGAAGAGGATAACGGGTGAAAAAGGCCGAGAGGAAGAAAGAGGGCGGGGGGGTTCAGGGCTGGTCACGTCCAGTGGGGGGGGGTTCGGGATCTCCGGAAGGAGAGAGGGAAGGTGCCCAAACCCGGAAGAAAAAAAGTACGAGAGCTCTCTTCCGGGAAGAAAAACGCTGGCAAGGAGGAAGGACAGAAGCAAGGGGGCGCAGACGTCCACTGCTAGGGTCCTCACGGCATGAGTACATCGGCCCTAATCAGTCAAGGCAGCAAGGACGCGGAAATTTCCAGAGGCAGTCGCGGGGAAAGGGGGAGGGGATTAGTTGTGTCCTGGACCGCTGGTGCTGATCTTGGGAGAGGCGAGTGCTCGGGGGCCCACCGAAAAACAGGGGATCCGTACGCTCGCGTGTCGCGCTCTGTCGTCGGGAAAAGAAAAAAGGGTCAAAAGGAGAGGGAGAGAAGGAAAAAAGAGGGGGGGGCTGGTGGAATCGCCCTTATCTAGGGAGGGGGGCTACTCTTAAGACCACTCATTAGGTGAAATCCTTTCCAGTGAGTGCAAGTCCTTTCGCGCTGAAGGGACCCGGATGCTCGAAAGGGGAACAGCTCTGCGAAGGAAAAAAAACCATTATTCTGGGGAGAATCTAAGAGCTGTTGAGGAAAACCGAGATATCGGATTTGAAAACGTTGGAAAAATCATCAAAGTCATGCAGTTATGAAAGCAAAAGGGTGGAGAAGTAACAGCCGGTAAGTCAGAAGCTCCGCGATCAGACAGAGGGGGGGATACGGGCTAATAATCAGAAAAGAGCCACTGAAACGGTCGAAAAATAAAGCAGAGAAAAGGGAAAGAGTTCCTCGGGGAATAGTACCATCTGTCTAGCTGGGGGGAGCTGGACTTCTTGGCTGCGGGAAAAATCTGCGCACGCCGCGCGACCCGGGTGAGGGGAAGGGACCTTCGGTATCAAAAAGAAGAGAATCAAAAAACCATAGAATGGGAGCGAGAGAGGGGGAAGCCGATTTATGGCATGTCGGGGCCTGGGAGGATGGAGTCCACTAGGCCACCCCAATCTCCAGGGCTGTACCCGGAGAGCAAGGGGGGAAGATCTTCATAGCTCCGCTGGATGTTGGAAAGAAGAGCGCGGGGAGGCCCAGCAAGGGGGAGACGAAAGGAGAAGCGAATACAGGGCGTCAACCTCTGTAAAAAAAATATGTCTGTCCTGTCGTCGGACGGAATCGCCCGGTCAAACGCCGAAGGTAAAAGAGGGCTGGGCAGAGAAAAGAGGAAGGAATGTAGTCGACGCATACGGAGAAAATTAAAGCACTAAGAAACTGCACGCATGGGCAGTCCGAGAGGATAGGTATCCACACCTGATCAAGTCGGGAGGCAACGACATGGAGCAGATCAGGGAAGACCGTTGCCTGGAAGCCATCCCCGCACTCGGCCGAATGTTCATGGGCCGGAAAGATCGTGCTCACGGCCGGAGGGACGAAAAACACAGGGCAGGCCTCTCCCTCTAGGTACCAGAAAAAGGTGGGGGTCCTCAAAAAAAGCCGAACTTAACGGAAGCGGGGAAAAAGTCTCAAAGGAGAAGACTCCAAGGAAGAGGAAAAATCCAAAGCGGTCTACGGAGCAGCGCGGTGGCAGACGGGCAACCGTACTTGAGGGAAAACGATGACCGAGCTTGGAAGGCCGTGCATTCAAACCCGTCACAGAATTGAAGCATAGTAGAAACAATGAGGGGAAGGGGAAGTCAAATGACAGATCTACCATCGATCGAAAGGCCAATAGAAAAAGAGGGACACCTGGCAGGCAGCAGAAAAAGCAGCGCGCGCACTCAAAACTATTAGAACAAAACTATGCTAAAAAAAGGAGAGCTTTTTTCTATCACCCCGCAGCATCAGCATGCTGTGGATGAGGGGGAGGGGAGCTGGTGCCCTCGAAGCCATAAGGGCGGAAACCTGTCCGAGAGCGGAAAAAAAAAGTTCTGAGGGTCGCTAAAAAGCCTCTGAATCAACAAGATGAAGGACCGGGGCCAATAACGCTCGGAGGAACGGGTCATCGACATCGCAGGCCGAAGGCAACAAGAACCGAAAAAAGCCAGCATCAGGCAGGAATGATGCGTAAAGGGACTAGAACACTAGAATGGGGCCATAGGAGATATCATATGTGAGACTGGTGGTCTGGACGGAAAATTGGTGAAGAGGGGGTAAAGAGGAAAGGTTCGATGAAGGGCCGGCATAGGACCCAATTGGAGTTACTCATTGGGTTCCGGTTGCTCTAAACCCGGGGACAATTCTAAAGTTCTTTTTTGGTTGGTTTAACTGCAACCAGGCGTTACGAAAAACAGGAAGGGAGATACACAAAGATGCAGCACGTAAAACAGCTGGGGGGGGAGGGTGTTTACTCGTCCTGGCGAGATCGCGTGACTGAAGGCTGTCAAAGACGATCTAAAGACGAGGATCCCCGCATGAAGGGGTCCAGGAGGGAGGGAGAAGAACAGTTCGGACCGGGTCGAATGTAAGGGCCGAAAAACGAGAGAAAGAGTCAAAGAACAGGGAGACCGGCGTGCCATAGTGTTCGTAACCTAAAAGGAGACCTTCCATTGCAGGAGCCTTTATAACAACTCGAAGGGGGGACAGGGCCCCAGGTACAGCAATGACACATGGGTATAAATAGGCATCTGGTCCTCCTGGGCGTCGAAAGACCAAGCCAGTAAACGCAAACAGGGGGGAACCGGCGAGGCGAACTATTGCAGCAAAGAACGGAGAAGAGCGGGGTGAGCACCTCAATAACCGGCCGCCTGAGCGCCGGGGGGAAGCGCGGGGGCGACCCAGGGCGCAAGGAACCAAGTCGGAGCACACAAGAAATATTCGGAGAGCGATTACCACACTTGAAAGCAGGCTCGGGGGAAACATATGGCGCAAGAACGACTCTCTCTGTGGGGGAAACTAAAAGTTAAGACTCATTTACTCATGAAATTATAGAAAATAAGAAGGCCACGCGTAGTACGCCAGCCCAGGGGAGCGGGTGTTTTTTATGGAAACGATCCAAGGGGGGGCAACGAGGTAAGAGAAGGGGGAGCACGCGGGCGAGAAAAAGGGAGCTCGAAAGTGCGCAGAGAAGATTCAGTAACTCCAAAATAAGCTGACGATAACTAGTGAAATTACAGCTGTGAGACGTGGTAATGACGAAAGGATGCGGCTCCAGCAGTAGACCGTACGGGGGAGCCAGCGGAGCAGGAAGGGTAGCAAGGATACGCTTCATCGGGGCGCATCCGCCAAGAACTGGGGGAGGCGAAACTGATTGCATGGGTGACCAGTTTGGATGGGCCTTGAAGAAAAGAGATCGAGGATCAGCAAGAAATGGGTTTGGATCGCAACGGCTTGTCACGGTCTACATACTTTGAAGAAAGACGTAACTTGAATTCCAACAAAAGCGAAAATCAGCGAAAGACTACGAGGTTCAATGGTAGAGAACACCGCCTAATGGGGGACCAAATCAACAGACAAAACAGTTAACTCCACAGAACACGTGCAGGACCGACTAACGATCTCACTGAACAACCGAGAAGTAGGCGACCGCGCGCCTAGGTTGCAGACCCAAAAGATTAAAAGAGAAGAGAACTAGCAACAACACATTAAAGAATCCAGACAAAAGCTGATTGGAATTAACTCCCCTCTACTGGGAAAAGACCGGATAGCCTATTAGCGGACGAGACGATGCCGTGAGGAGAGAGAAATATTCGACCAGGGGGACATTCGAAAAAGGAAGAAAGAAAAGCTGTACTTCAAGGTTCTCTCCCGGAAACGCAAGTCAGTTGGCTCTCTAAACTCTCCGCTTGACGTGTGCGTGAAAGAATCAAAAATCTATCCGAAAACACCTGGCCGGAACAGCATAAACTAAGGAGAGAGAAATCATCCATTACAGATGTTACATTTGAGTCTTCCAGAGGACCTGGGAAAGGTTTCACGGATACCGCCCCGATATGAACCAAAGAAACGGCCGTCCGGGGTTTCGAGCTGTCTCAAGGCGACCGATTGACCCGCAACACCGCCCAAAAAGCCCCGCCAGTACTGCCACAAGACGAGCACATTCGCGACAACCTACGGCGAAACAAGGGGGAGTTGTTTTCTAAAAAGAGGATTTTTCGAAGGTCGAAAGAGAAATGAAACCACAAAGAGATCAAAAGATGATCCATTCTGTTGACGGGAAACCGCCGCGTCATGACGCCGCCACCCTTTTCCACAAGGACCAGAACTACAGGAAAAGAGGGGAGGGAGTTCTCAGGGCTCAAGATGCAAGGAATGCAACATTAGGACCTTCTAAGTCAACGGGAATACCGGCCGCAACTGGCCATCCCCGGTCTGCTGGGGACCGCCATCACCCAACCGTACGGACAAGAAACCGAGCCTCAAAAAGAGACCCATAAGGGGTGGTCGGCTTGGGCTGGGTCACCTGAACGCGCGACGAACCAGACCGCGAATGCTCTGGGGCCCTTCGAGCACAAAAAAAACAAAAAAAACCAACACCCAGCTTCAACATCGCGTAGAACTTGAGCGTCGCCCGGACCAAACGGCGCCGCGTGAAAAACAGTACTGACCTCCATCCCCCGAAGCCTTGGAACATCGCGCGGACCTAGAACAAAGCGGAATGGGAGGACGAAAAGGAAGAAAAAATCATCAGCGACAGCAACCCCGGCACCGGCTGGAACGCCTGATCCAGAGAAGAAAGAAGTAAACACACCCAAAAACAAACCTTATCTCCATCGCGCGTGCGACGAAAAGGGGGGGCGCTAAAACGTGAACGTCTCAGATAACGGCGAGGGGAGTGAAGACCAGCGTGCCGTCGAGGGGAGAACAGCAAGGGGGGAAACGCGCCCCCGCAAAACTCACTTTCCTCTGCCTCGCCGCGAAAAGGGGCCTTAACTCCGGCGACGCTAACGGCCTGTCAGCACGACATGGGGCCTGCGCCGACCTGCCCTCATCCGGCATGGGCGACCGAGAAGAAAGCTTAGGAAAAATACACACCAACTTGGAAAAAAGAAGGATATAACGGAAAGGAAATGATTACGCTCTGGCAAAGGGGCACAGACGGCAAGGAAAACAAGAATGCTGATTCATAAAGGCAAAGCGATCTCCGGCGAGAACCGTAGCCCACAGAGAACGAAGAGAGAGGAGAGGCAAGGAAGACTGGAAAATATTCCTGAGGACCTCCTCATTGCTGTTCAACAACGTACTCATGTCGAAAGGCCTCTAGCGCGGAATCAATCCAGGGGGGTCGGGAGGCGACCGGTGGTCGCGCAATCGCTGAAACCGGCTTCTATGGCGGAGGCAAGCTATTCAGGAAGAATCTGAACTGGGGGGATAGAGGAGAAAAGGGTCGCGCAGGGCGTGAAAAAGAACAAGACGCTTTTTCAGAGCTCGGGAGGCTCGGCGCTGAGAGAATGAGTCGAGGGGCTGAGCGCGCGAGACCGGTGGAAGCAGTGCTCGCCGTGGCGAAGAGCAATTCTACGACGCGAAAAGGACAGGCTGATAAATCCGGAGAAAGAATATTCTTCTGTCGTGGGACCAATCAGTTACCAAAAACCGGAACCCGGAGTTTTCTCGGTATAAATGGACCGTCTCATGGCAATCTCGCGCTGGGATGGTCGCGACAAACGCAAAAAGAAAAGTGGATTGCCCTGGAGGAAGGTGATTCGCATCGACTGGACCCTATAGCTAGACTGAGGTCAAAAGGACTTCGCCGACGAGAGCATGACAAGTTCGGGAACGTCGTCAGCTGCGCGGTGAAGTCTGAAGGAACAGGGTGTGAGAGACTTCATGACTCATACGACAGCTGGGGTGTCCAGCTGGACGGCGGGCTCCTGCTAGCAGAAAATTAGCCATGTGCAAACAAAAACTGAAACAACAAAAAGCGGTGGTCGGGGGGTGAACGGGCTGCGGTTCTGCGGGGGCACGGCGGTGCAGGGTGGAGGTGTATGAAACGGGGGACACCAGGCCGGCCGCGAGGCGAAGCAGGAAAACCCCGGACCGGGAACTGTTGTTCACTCAGGAGGACCACGGTCCGGGGTTGGAAATCCCAGGAAGGAAAGGGCAACACTGACTGGCGACTGGCAGGAGGCAAATCCGGGGCGGGGGCATCTTGTCGGATATAATATTCATAAGGTACGGGAGGTTCCGCAAGGAGGCGGGGCGGAGGGGGCAGAAACGACTGCTCGGCAAACGGGGAATTTTTTCTGCACTCAACTTTCTGAACGAAGAGTTAAAAAGCCGGTTCTATGCGTCCTGCTCGAGAATCCTCACACAGGATCGCATCGGCACGGAAACCAGGGGGCAGAAAGAAAAGAACAGTACTCGGGTGAGGACGCGCCTCTAGGTTATGGGTCGGATTCGTTGGGGTTTCTGACGACTGTGACCGCGAAGTCGGAAACCGGGAGCCGAGGGTGGCCTAAGTAGGGGGGGGGGGTGTTTTCCGGTTCGTTAACAAAGAGCGGTAAAGAGGAGATTAACCGGCAGGTGTTGCTGGGGGAGAGAAGAGAAAGAGGACAATGCGGTGGCTGTCACAAATGCCGCTTAGGAGAAAGCATTTCGAAAGGGGGTAGTGACCTGAAGGCCCATGGCGTCTACCGGACCAGAGGTGCGAACGGGGCAACCGACTCTAAGTAATGAAGGGAATGGCAACGTCAGACGTAGGCTGTGTGAAGGGAAAAAAAACCTCTCATTCGAGTGAAAAGGAAAATAATGAAGACAAAAAGGAAGCACAGGGTGGTCTCGCAAAAACTGAAGGCCAAAGGCCGCCGCTGCAAGGATCAAGGGAGGAAAAAAAGGCGACGCTCTTGACTCGAATCCATTAAGCAAAACAGATTCAAGAAAACCTAGGACACCGGGCCTCTGGGCCAAAGGACCAGCTTCGGTAGTACGGCGGACTGAGAGAGGACGGGTCGGGCTCAGTGCCGTTATGTCTGAATAGAAAAGGCTGAGGGCCAAGGGATCGGGGGCAAGGACAAAAAAGAAAAACGCGACCACACTCGCGCAGGAGTCGACGGCCGAATGGAATGCGATAAAAAGACGTAGGGCTAACTGCCAACACCGAGCGAGACCTGTTCAGGGCGACAGAAGGTCCCGCGCGGCAAAAGCATTGTTACAGGAGTAGACTCACTCGCCTCGTGTGTGACGTACAAAAGGGTATCCGGGTGAAACTACGAAAAGACGAGAAGTTGCGGCACACGGAGCCGCTGGCAATCCAACACAGAAATCGGAAGGTCTTGGAATGATACCGTTCTCCCGTGGGAGGACAGGGGCCGGAAAAAACTGCGTCCTCGAGACTGCCCCTGGAGCTACCGACAAAATTCTCTGGGACAGAGGGATCAGCTTACTACGGTCAAAGCTGGAGGGACCAGCCCTTGCACAGTATTCGATTTCTCAAGTAACGTGCAGAGCGCATGGATGAGAGAAGAGGGGAATCACGTTTGCCGGCGGACCAGCCACGGAAAAAGAGTAGCCGGGCGATCGTAGGAGGGGACATCGTTCTTCATGAAAGAAAAATGGCGAAAGAACCACTCTCCACGAGGGTAAAGGAATGGGCTTTTGGGATACGACGGGCGCAGTCCGGGAAAATCGGCGGCAGAAGGGGTCACGAGGGGGCGAGGGCAAGCGAAAAAGAGCACAGGACGAGGAAACATCACAAAGCGGGTAACTAGAGCCGCGGATTGGGGAGCACCTACAAGGTGAACGCGTACCGCGATGCCGGGGACGGGAAGGTTTCCAAGCGCCTAAAGTCAACAGGAGGTTAGATCAAAACCGGAGAATCCAAAAAGGAATGGTTCATCAGGACCAGAAGAAACAGGCGGGAACCTGTTCCTCGCAACAGCGTCAAACAGCCAACAGCTGCAGGGAACACTAAACACAAAAGGTTAAAAGAGCTACATTACTGCGCTTACGCCATGACCTCGGAAAAAGGTATTAATCAAGACCGAGATCATATGCTGCTGGAGGTCTGGTCGGGGGAGCTGGTGGGCACCTGAAAAAAGATAAAACCGTCCGGCAAAAAGCTAAGGCTTATTTCTCCGTACTCTCTCAAACAAAAAAAAAGAAGAGGTAAAAGAAAACGAAAGGGATTCGAAATAGGCGGACCCGCGTCTCGACCTCGCAGGCTCGAAGGACCAGAGGAAAGAAAAGAAGAAAAAATGAGGGGAAGGGGGAGGGACAACACGATATCATTGGGCCGGCTCCAAAGGGATAAAGGGGGCGAGTGAACTGATGCGCCAGGTGAAGAGGGGGCAGAAAGGGAACGTTCAGATTACGATGGGAGCTAGGGAGAGATTAGACCTCGGAGGGAGGTTAATACGGAGGTGGAATTAGGGAGACGGTCATCGGCGTGAACGCAGAGCCGCCGGTACAGCGCGAAGCAGGGACGGCTGCCTGCCACACAATACAAGACAAGTTTGGGGGTTGGTTCAACCGGCTAGAAAAAGCGGACTATACTGCTGCAAAGATCGCCGGAGTCAGAAGCGTGCCGGCGGATCCAACGAAAGTAACGTTATCGCGTTGGGAGAAACAAGGGTCCGGTGGGAACACAGGCGGAAGGTAGCCGCGAACGAGAGGGCCTAGCATAAATAAAGACAGCACATGGGGCGCGTCGGGCCGGTGGGCGGGGCCTGACCCAGGGAAAAAAAAAAACATGAATGGAGAACACGGAAAAAAGGTAAAAGGGGGGGGGGGCAGAATACAGCGAAGGGGACCGGGGGGACGATGATCTGCCGAGGACTGGGGGAGGCGTAGGGTGTCACAGGGAGGGGGCAGATGAGGACTCAGCAGAGGGGGGACCAGGAGGAGCGACCCTATGCAAGTATTGCAGAACCGAAAGAAGAGAGAAAGGTGTCAGCCGGAAGACGAAGAAGGCAGGAAGAAGTCCGGGGAAGACAGATCTTCGAAAAAAGCGCGCAAGAAAAGAGAGCAAGCACTCCATCTGGATCGCAGCTAACCGAACGGGAACTCGCCCAGGAGGGAGCAAGACAGTGAGAGGGGGGAGAAAGGGTTTGAAGCGCGTAACATGCTCAAGGAAAGATCTCCCGACATAGGATGACCCTCGTCGAGCGCCCGACCGGGGAGGGGGGGGGGGTAGGGGTCTGGGGGTGCTGGAAAAAAATATCCTTGCAGACTATAGAAGCCGACATCAAAAAAAGAGGAACTAGCGTCTCAAAAATGCGCATCGAAAGGAGCAGTACACAAAGAAGGGTTGCACGAGGAAAGCTGTCCAGTTATCCGGGGTGATTGAACGTGGGACGAAGAGGATTAGGCTGCCACGTTTTCATCAAGCTGAAACTTCGTGTTAAAACAGAGGGAAAGCTTTGCATAGGCGCAAGGCCCGGGGAGAAAAGAACACCGATTCGTCACGTGAAGTGAGTAGGGGAAAACAGTTAAATCCAATTGAGGTCACCTGTCGGGACAGCCGAGAGGTCGAGGACAGCTATGGGGTTTTTTCAGTATCCCGCGGGAAAGTAGACTAAGAAGGTACAGGGAACGGAAATCCTGAAAGGGGAACGCGCCTAAGGGAGTCTCCATTCTCCAGACGACTACTAAGGTGGCGGGACAGGTAGTCACAACTCCAGGAGAAAGGAGCCGTAGTAAAAAAAAAAAAGCGTGGCTCCGAAAGGGGGAAAAAAAAGGGCGTGGGTTTACCGGCTACGAAAAAAAGCGCGTATGCCGGTAACCCCGTAGCGAACCTCTTTAATCTGGTGGCTAAGTGCAAACTCCTGAAGCAGCACCAGCGTCAGGAAAAAAAGAAGGGAAATAAGTTATTAAAAAAGGGTCATGAGGCGAGGAACAACAAGAGTTAAGTGACGGCTGGTACCTTTTATCTGCCCTTGCAGAATGCCCTGAAGAAGTTTGAGGGGGACAAGGTCAGGCGTACGACCCATGGAACTCAGGTAAACGGAGAGATGATCAGCTGTCAGGGACGTACAGACACTTCCCTAGGCCACGAGCATCAGACATAAATCGAAAAGCTTCCGGCGGAACCCCGGAAAAAGAGGGACGAAAGAAGTCAATAACACCACTTCTAACAGGAAAAAAATAGTGGAGTGGGGGGTATAGGACCAAACTGAAAGCCGATTGGACCGGGATATGAGAAACAGGAGGCACCGGGAAAAAGTGACGGATCCAGGAGAACCACGTCTCAGAGGGGAATGTTTTAAGCTTAGCTCATCGCGGGCCGAAGAACCCGGGGCTCACAGACCGGGAAGCTTCCGGAAAGGGGAATGAGGGGAGGAAAAGAAACTACTCTAACAACGTCGGGGGTGAATGAGGAAAGGGAGGCACTGGCTAAAAAAAAAGCTCCATGGAACCCGCGGACCCGAGGAAAAGCTGTGACGAAAGCAAGGAATAAACTGCCCCCCGTGCTCGAAAAAAACCGGCACGACGAAGTGGGACGACGGCAACGGAGTGTCTGGCGAAAGCAAGGAGGGGGGAGAAGGACAGGAAAGCTCGTTCAACTTAGGCACGGCCCGTAGGGATCGAGAAACGAACCTGTCAATCCCCAGGGAGGGGATTTGGGGAGAGGAAAATAAAAAGGCGGATAGTTCGGGAAACTCCTAACTTTACCTTCACGAACACCGGAAGGGGGGTCGGTGTGCTTGGGTCACTGATTCAGGCACCGGGAACCCGAAAGGGTCAATCCGCGTATCCAAGACCGAAGTGGAAAATCGACGACTCGAGAATTTGCAGCCCACGGAGCACGAGAAGGAGGAAACAGCGGGGGAAACAGCCCCTCCGCGACGCCAGGGGGGGAAAAATAAGGCTCCGGAAGCCCTTGCATCACAACCCAGAAACGGTAGAGGACCCGAGACAGGTCAGAAAGAAAGGGAACACCCGAAGCGGAACCTGCGAAGGAGGGGAAAACGATACTTCCTTTACAGGAAGAGAGCAAGGATGCGCGCGGGATGCATACAACGTACGCTCAACACGTCCTTAACTTCGACACTTCTCCGGACGAGTGTCAACGCCAAGGAGACTAAGAATCTGAGCCCGCAAAGCCGGACGCAAAGAAAAAGAGCAGGGGAACGGACTCGTGCGCGTTGGGAGACGGTCTGAAGGATCGCGAGCGCGGTGCAAGTGCTGACAGACGACATGGTTGATTCGCTCCCCTCGTTCACGCCTTTTCGGAGATCAGTTACCTCGTGAAGAAGACAAAACACCACCAAAAGGGGAAGAAGAAAGAGAAATCGAAGACCTAAGGAAAGGGGGAGGGGGAAAGGAGACCGAGGCATGTCGCGCAGGGGAAAACTATGTCGGGGAGGATTCCATCAGCAGCGATGCTTAGGAGCAAGGAGGACAAAGAAGCGAGCAAGGGGACGGCGCAATGCGGGGACGAGCAAGGGACGCCCGCGGCCTGTTGGGAAAATCGACGGAACGATTGGCTAAAAAAGAGGGAGCGGCATCAGTCGAGACGTTCACCTGTGTTCTTTCCTACCGGTCCTCTCAAGAAAACTCACTGCCTTAGAGTGAGACGATAGAGCCAAGCGAAGGCTCAGCCGCCGGCGGGGGTGGAGGGCGAGGAGAAAAAACCGGGGTCCGAGAAAGGAGTTCAAATGAAAACCCAGCTCTCAGTATCTCGGTCAAAAAAACTCGGCAGAGTCCAAGCTGTAGGCACGGGGGAGAGGGAGGCTGCGCGAACCGGGGCGGCCAATTAAAAGGTTCGGGGAAGAAAGGAAAATTTCTACTCTCGCGCAGAAAGAACAAGGATGACAAAGGCGGCTCTAACTGAGTTCAGTTGACTGGCGCCGAGAAGTGACCCATCAAAAAAAGGACCTTAAAAAATGGGTTCATTGGTCATGGGGCCGAGAGGGCTTACGTAAACGCGCGGGGGAATGGAGAGACAACAACACGATTATTTACCCGGAGGACAGAATCTCAGTCGCCTTGAAACTACGAGGTCACAAAAAAGCGACTCAGAGCACGAATGGGGATCCGCCGATCACGGTAGGGTACGTCAGGTCATCTTAGTTGCTGTCGGGCCGGGTGTAAAAAAAAAATTCGCGGGAGACGACGTAGCTCAGATAGGCGGGGCTGCTCGAGATGGGAAGGATCCATCGGACAGGCTCACCGGGGGAAAGACACAAAACGCCTCTAACTCGGTTGGGGTCGAAAACTGGTCAGGTGGCAGCGATGGGGTGTCACACCCGGTCTCGGCCAAACGCGCTGAAAAAAAGGAAGGGGGAACCGCTGGGGGGGACGCCGGGCGTGCAATAAAGCATCGGAAGGGGAATCCGGTTCTATCGGGACAAAAAAACTTGCGCGGGAAAAATCGGAGTACACGGCAGGGGGAACAGGCCTGGGTGTCTGTGTGGAACGGGGGGGATAGGGGGGCGGGGTCTGATTATGCATTGAAAAACACTGCACCAGGGGCTGCGGAAGGAAAGGATCCTGCCGGGGGCCGAGAAAGAGTATCATCTTCGGGGGGGATCAGGAAGACGGGGGGGGGGAGGAATACATCTTAGAAAGCTTCAAAAGCATCGTCATCGGCACTAGCCGGCGAAAGAAGAGAACACTGACGACCAGGCATCGCAGGAAGAAAAGGGGTAGGGGGGGATGAGTGTTCGGAAATGCTGGCTCGTGGGAGAGGAGGATGAAGCCGGGGCCACCGAGCTGCACGTGGAGCCTACGTCTGCGTGACTGGCGCTCTTAAAAAATCAGGTCAAAGAAGGGAAAAAAAGCGGCGATGACGGAGGTTGGAGGGGGAGAAGCGGCCAAAATAGACGGGGGGAGGTACTCGAACGGTACCCCAGGGGTCACTTGCCACTGGAGAGGAGGCTTATGGTGGACCCTTAGGACCTGGCCTCAGGCTGGAAAAGGGGAAAATAGGAATGACAAAAAAGGGACATGGGATCGAGTCAGGGGGGAGCGTAGGTTGAATTATACTGAAATTCGAAAATCAAAACTCAACGTGAAGCACGCGGTGCGAGAGACTGGGGCAGGGGAGAAAGCGGAATAGGGTCCAGGCGAAAACGTTCTATCTAAAAAAGAAAAGCACCAGACGAAGTTAACCGACCGGAAAGGGAGGACACGTCATAAAGGGAGGGGGAGACTGAAAGGAGTTCAATCGCAAGAGGAAAAGCTGACTGGTCTGAATGACGACTTCTTCGAATTCAAAGTTGCCAATTTGGCGGAAAAACCTCAAAGTGCTGAAAAATCCCGGCTGTAAGGTTGCTCAAAAACCGAGGAGAAAACACCTCGCTGGTCGGAGAGAAGGCGTTCAGCCTATGAAGGGCGAGAGAGGCCTGGTATGGCGTTCCTACTTAAAATAAAAACCGAAGGGCGGGCTCCATCAGGAACAGGACGCAGAGGGGGGGAATGAAAGATGATCAGGGACGACAGGGGGAGGGACGGGGGGCGGAAAGCGGAGGTTAGGGAGGAGACCTGGGAACGATCTGGATAGACTTCCTTCTCCTCAGGAAAAGCTTTAATCCAAACAACGACTCGCGTGATCGGGGAGGAGAAACCGAACCAGGGGATCGCCCTGGTCCTGACGCCTCAGCCGGTTTCACCCAGAGCTGCGAGAGCTGTCCTTGTCTCTAAGGAAACTTCTAAAAGTGGGTAATCAGCAGGACGAGACGCTGGAGATGAAGGGGGGAAACCCGGCACTGTACGTGGATCAAACCTGAAGAACTCGCTGCACTCAGTGGATCAGAAGGTCGCAGAAAGTGTGACAGACCACCCCGGCTCGCCATGTTTCAAATCGGGGGGGCCAAAGGCATAGGGGAGGGAAAAAAAAAATCAGGACCAGGAAAAGGGGGCGGCACAGACATCGGGGAAGGAATGCGGGTGGGGAAGTCCAAGAAGCGCACCAGAGAAAGAGGGGGGAGGGGGCGAAAAGGGAACAGCATCTTCGACGGGAAAAGAGGGACCAGGGACGGAAAAAAAAGAAAACAAAGATGGGTCTACTTCTAGGCAAGATGGGCGCGAGAAAAAATTCTGAAGCTGGTACCTTCGAAAGGAGGGCACAAGCCAGGGGGGAAAGGTCAACGTGACGGCCCGGATACGGTCTTTAAAAAAAAACAGAGTAACTAAAAAAAAGCGGGAGAGTCATAGGAAAAAATCGGAACAAACAGAGAATAACTCGGAAAAAAGAGGGGACACCTGCAGGAAAGAAGACCAGCAAGCTTGCCAAGGCGCACACCAAAGGATCAGACCGTAAGGGGGAAAAAACTCGCAAATGATAAATGGAGAGAAAAAGAAGAATAACGCATGCGAGCAGGGGAAGAGTGGTGTGGAAGTTATAAGCACGGGAGAGGTTTCCGAGACCCCGGTACCAGACCTTAAGAGACAGAAGGGCTGAGGTTTTCACTATTTCTGAAAAAAAAACGCAACAAAGGATGAGGAAAAGAGCCTCGAAAAGAGTTGAGAAAAAGATAGGGGAGGACCGGCGAGACAGCGGGCAGGACGGGAAGGGAAAAGACCATAAAAAGCAACAGCAGCATGCTGATTTATACTGAGCGGATAGAACACGAATCATGGCTACTTTCAGAGTTTGTGAAGGGAAAACATTGCTGGTCTAAAAACAGTGGGGACGGATGGTAGAAAAAAGTTTAGCAGCTCTGGAAATAGGAGAAACTCAGAGGGATTAGGGGGGGTGAAGTCGAACGACCTGGCATAACTCCCGGCGCCTCAAAAACTTCCAGACGAAATACGCGTCAAAAGAACCGCTGGGCAGGAAAAAAAAACTCGATGCAGCAAAGCGGGGGGGGGGGGGGGGATTGTGTGCATAGTCCTTTCTCTATGAGAAGAGTGATCGGACAAGGGCGCAGTCGCCTACTAAGACTGGGAAATCCCCGGTGTAGGGAAAAAACTGCAGGACGGACCGGGAGGAGGGGAGAAAGGGTCGACAGGGAGGGGAAGTGTGAAGGACGTACTCACTACATAATAGATCAGAACCGACAGAAATTTCCTACTTTCTTGTTGCCAGGGGGTGGATACCTGAAACCTGGCGGCGATATGAACTCATGGGGCTTGAAGGATTATCAGGTGGAAACGAAGAAGCGCAGGGCACGGGGAAGGGGGATAAGAAAGGTACAGTAGCGGTTAAACTAAAAGTCATACTCTTGTTCACTAGACGTACTTGTGGGCTCGAAGACAGGAAGGGGTATGCCACCAAGAAGAGGGTGGAACCAGAGTAGGGAGACCCGGGAGATGTCCGGGAGGGGGGGACGCCCCTAAAAAGGGGACACCGTTGTTTTAGTCAGGTACAAACCGAAGAAGAAATCGGCCGAGGGAAAATTATGTGAAACGGGAGTCAGAAAATAGGAGATTCAGGAGGTAAAAAAAGCACAGAGTTCCAGGGAGGACAGCAGATGCAACCGTGCGCTCGCCGAGAAAAACGTCTGTCTCCCTCCCTTCCTCAGAGGTTGCAGCACGCACGTCAGTGACGCAAAAATGGGCCTGTACAGTGCAAGAGAACCATCCATAGGGAGTAACCAGGACAGTGACGAAGGAGCCAAGAAGAAAAAAAGTTTTCTCTAGGGCAGGGGGGGTGAAAGGGAAAAGAGACGCCGGGTGCATCTAGTACGGTAGGGAAAAATAATCTGGGCTGAAACAATCAGAACGGAGAAGAGGGAAAGAAGTTATTGGGGAAGTAAGAACTAAGAACAGGGATAGAGTGGAAGATGGGGGAAGCGACGTTTCCGAGGTTATCAACGCGTGATGACGTGTGCTACTGCTTGAGTCTTCGTGCCCGTATCAGGCTTATTAATCGGGTACGCCTGAGAAGAGGAATATTCTTTCCGGCGCAAGAGGGGACTTCTGGCTAAAACTTCTTGGGAAGGAGTGGAAAGGGTCCAGGGGAAAACAGGGAAGAGGAAGGTCAGAAAAAAGAGAGATCGGAGAAGAGCTCATTGTGTTTTTCAATGTCGCAGAGGAGGGGAACGGTCTAAACCGGGGCATTTCACGCCTTCGGAGGGGGAAAACAGCGCCAGGCTAGGCAGA
>Ga0179593_1574616_pt1 | contig 22435 bp, 20 predicted proteins | sample CZODoug2_1_08_16_FD_185931 | JGI IMG/M metagenome (GOLD analysis project Ga0179593, IMG submission 185931) | Vadose zone soil fungal communities from Angelo Coast Range Reserve, California, USA - CZODoug2_1_08_16fungal (PacBio error correction) | ecosystem: Environmental > Terrestrial > Soil >...
AACGACAGGGGGAAAGGCCGGAAAGATGCCTAAAAGCACAAGCCCGTAAGTGAATGCAGTAGAACTTGGCAGACAAGGCAGTCCTTTTCCAACAGGTGGTGAGATCAAACAAAAAAAAGAACTACGATGACAACAATGGCAAGATAGAACCTGAAGTTGTGTGTCCCTAGACCAAGTAAGGAACCTAGCCCCTTGCCTTGACGTGCGCGGTTAGCCAATCTAAACCCAATGACATCTGAGACCAATGGCCTTGCAGGAGGCGGGCATTTCTAATACGCAAACCTGCACCTCAACAGTAGCCTCATGTATCATTGGTGTCGGGGGCCTGCCATGAGGGCAAACTTTGCTGGAGATTGCTCATTCGGGACCGCAATTCAGGTTTCTAAGAGAAAGAAGGGAAGTGACGAAGAGGACAGGGAAGGAAGGGAATCTAACCTTTGTACTTGCGATATGCCGTCGCCGATCGACCCCTAGAAAATCTCGGGGCTTATTCTAAAAAAAAGGGGGCGTTGGAAGGGCCTCTTAAAGAGAACAACACACCCTGATCATCATAAACACTAAACGAATCCTATGGGCGGCGAACGATAGGAGGAGTAAGGGGGAGAATAAGGTAGTAACTCCCTACAGACAGAAGGACACAAACACGTTTAAAAACAGAGAGAACTTGGGAAACCACCACCTTAATCTGCTCAAAACTTCCAAAGGCCACCTAGACCAGTCAGGGGAGAAAGTTTGCGGAACCCTCTTCTCTAGGCGGCGGCCCCCTACTTCTCCAAAAAGACGAGGAAAAAAAGCCAATGGTTCAAGACATCCCATTTGAAAACGTGGAAAAACCCAGGACCTGAGAAACATCCTTCGGGGGAGGCGCAAGGAGAATGTACCATGAGGGTGACGGCTCTCCTAGATATAAGCACGGCTTCGGGATTCTATAGTAAAGGGGGGGGTGCAAGAGACAAACCCACCGGGAGTTAACAGTCACATCATTAAATTTCCCCAGAACCGTAGTTGAGCACCAAGGGGGGAAGAAAAATCAGAGAAAAGGAAAACACGAAAAGGAGAAGATTAAGGGGTCTGAATCTGCCCTTTTTTTAGCAGGTGTTTGGGTGTCCCTGCGACCAAACTAGACGTTAAAGGGCAACTACCTCGCTGGCTATGATCGTTCCCCCTGTGCGGGAGACACAAAAGACAAAGAAGTGAAGGGTCATCGCCACCTCCGCGACCAGGAAATGAAAGTCTTACAGGTTGCTCGGAAGAAAAAAAAAATCGAAGGAGCGTCTCTTCTTCGGGGGGTGCAGAGGCCTTCGGTTACTCGCCGATGTTCAAGAGAGCGGGGGAGCAAAAGGTCCTGATCAACACCTGTGAAAAGTTCGTCGCCCTACTTCTAGAGTTGTGCACCGTCTAATGCCTGAAGCTCTCATTCCCAAAAACTAGGAAGGAGCTAACTGATGTTTAGAAAACCCTAAGAATGCAAGATGTGCCAAGTACGGGACATTGCAGGGTAAAATAAAAGGTGCTAGCGAGGAAGAGATAATACCGGGGCCGTCCAAACCAAAACCACAAAAAAAAAAAAAAAAAAAAAAAAAAAAAAAAAAACAAAAAAAAAGAAAAAAGACCGGGGGGAAACAGTCTCCTGTTTAAATCATGGGGGAAGTGAGCCAAAAAGCCGTGAACAGGCTTTGGAGTGGGGTTGAAGAGGACGACAACAAAGGAGTGTGAAAGGAGGGAGACACCCCAAAACACCTGATCCGAAACATAAGCAAAAAGTGGCCCGTCACAGGGGGGCGTATAGGCACAAACTGGGTACAAAGAAGGGGGGAGGGAATAATCCAGAACGGAATGAAGAACCGTGCGACCATAGTCCACGATCATGGCTTAGAAGATAAGAAGAGTAGAAAAAGGTTCGCTGACCCGCGATCGGGCGGGTGAAGAGAGGCATTGTCACGGAGCAAAGCCCAACCCAGAGCCGGGACGCCCGTGTGTTTGCTTGCTGGGGTCTCCTCTCATAGCTTGCGTTGGGACGGTGGCGGCCCCTACGCGGGCACGAGAGGATAGAGTTCAACCCCGCAGGTAATGGCTGGCCATCCAGTACAATGAGGTGTGTTCAAGGTACTCGGGGTAGTAAAGAAGGGAAGGGGGGCGGAATCTCATTTGGGGTGGTAGGATGCAGCCACGCCACGGGTTGGGGTAACAAAGGAAGAACCGGAACTTTCCTCTGACAGGTTAGAAACGGGGAAAGGCTACTCTTTTTACACCGTAGGTAAGACAGATCTGGGACGTGTACAAAAATAAACTGGGAACCAAAGCGGGTCGGTTTAAAGGGGCGTAGGGTCCAATAATCCACGGGCAGTTAAATTTAATGGGAAAAAAGAGTTAAGAAAGGACGGGAAGCAGTGTGTGATTATTCATTAAAAGAATCTAGGACAGCCAATCATACCAGGTCTCGAGGAGAATGGGGGGCAGAGGGTTCAAAAAAGCCGCCATGACCTGGAACACGAAATTGAAACAAAGTAAGCGATCAGTTCTTCCGGAAACAAACCTCAGGGGTGGCCGCCAAAGAGGAGTGAGAAGGGGGGGGGGGGGGGTAAGCTGCCATGCCCAAGCTCATTAAAATCTCATCACAGGGGTCCTTTCATCTCTGTGCCTCCGTCCTGAAAAGGAGAGGAGTGGACTCATGAAATACCACTGACGGGAAATGGTAAACGCTGATGCAAACCGTCCACCTGGAAAAGAGCCAAAGTAACGTGCGAGCTTTGGACGGTATCCGCTAAAAACACAAGGAGGGGATAAAGATAAAGTAAAAAGAGAACGAAAAAAGGAAAAAGGTGGTTTTAAGTTTCCCGGTTGACATGAGAGGGGTACAACGGCCGGTCAGCGATGGTATTTGCCATGGCGCTCTTGCGATTGGGGGAAAGAGCGGAAGAAATCTGTTGGCTCTGCCTATCTGAAACATGTTACAGCAGGCTTACCTGTGTTCACGCAGGGGGGTAAAAAAAATGAAGGTCTTCTACAGCTCGCTTCACGAAGGGGGGAAAGGGCGTTCCGTTTTTGACGTCCAAACTGGAAGAGTACGTGGAAGGGTCCCATGGGGGGGGGAGGGGGTTGAAACTTTTTCAACGGGGCGATTCCTTCAGGGTCAATACGCCCGAGCGTCCGTAAGTCAGTGTTATTAACGAAGGAATGGACGGTGGATGTCGCACAGAGACCCGACCTGGTGAGAATCACCAACCGGGCAGGAGGTAGCTCCTTCACTGTTGCAAGACTGGGCTTTGGGTTGCATCGGAGGCCCGACCGGGGAAAATACATCGTCGGTGCGGGGGCGGGAAATGTGCTATTACGGGGGTACCTAGGATATTGAGAAAAAACCTTTCGAAAAACGAAAGGCTGCTTATCAGATCCTCGGTAAACGACCGATTGGGAGAGGGAAACCGGGGGGTGGGGGTTACCCGTAACGTTGAAAAATTTCTTTTACGACACATACTACACTGCCCTCGGACTCAAAAATGAAAAAAAAGAAAGGTTTTAAAGCGACGTTTTCTGGGCAATTCAGGAATCTCATTCAAGTACGATCTTCGCTGGGGGCAAGAAGGCCGAAACCTCGGTCTGAGGGTCGGCCTAAAAGGAGAGGATGGGAAGATCTGGACGGGGAAAAACTTATGCTTGGATATCGAGGACCATTGGAATACGTTGCAACCATTGTCATTAAAAAGCAAAATGGGGGGGGAGACGAGGGGGAAAGGGGGGCATAAGGGTCAATGCAGAAAGGAAGGGTTGGGGTCTAAACATAAAAGCATGTGGGGAAAGATGGGAACGACTACAGAATTAATGAAAGAACCCGAGACTGGACCAAATGATGTGGGGAGGGGGGAAAAGAACAAGAATGAGTTCGCCTTCGCCGGGGGTGCATGTCGATGGCGGCTGCTAGAAAAATGGCTGAAGCTTAGAGGGATCTTCAAAAAAGGATGGTAAGAGAATAACATGATATTCGTGAGGGGGGGAGCAGTCCTTAAAGAATACCTTATGGGAAATGGGGTCACCGCAGTAAAAGTGCCTTCCCCCTGTTTTTACGTATCTGGTTTTGGAGTACGATATTACGGAATGGGCGTATAGGGGACTGCAGTGGACAAAACGCCTATCGTAGGGTCATAAATCGCTCTTTCGTAAGGAGCCGAAAAGGACTACTTTTCTATTAAACTGTACCGGTCTAAAGGCGCGCGGTCACTGCCTGGGAAGGGCTCGCGTCGCAAAGTGGGTTTACTTACGCGCGTCGCTTCCTGGAAAGGGCAATGGGAGAGTGGCAGCCCTGTAACCGTTCGGACCCTCTCCAATTATTGTGGATAGGGCAGTGAGATGTCATCTGAGTTGGCTTCGTTGCAGGAATCTCCGTCTGAATTTCAGGAAGTGGCTTGGGAAGGGCGCAGGGGAGGCAGGTATGCGAGACGAAGTTCCTTATCTCAGGCTTCATCATGGGGCAGGGGGGGGGGGGTTTGGGTAGTGTCGTCAGATGGCTGAAAAAATCGGACTGGTTGTTGTTCAGAGGGACAGGTCTGTGCGATTACAAGGAGAAACGGGGACGTGTGGGCGAAACTGTTGGGAGCAGGAGGGGGGGGGGGGCTTTTGCCTGGGGCGATAGAGTTACAGTTATTCAAGACACCCTAGCTGGGCTGAAGGTCTGGGGATGGTTGGCGAAAGGACTTCGGGGGGGGGACTTCTTGCGCTGGGGCAAACGTCGCTTGGGGTTTCCGAACTGTGAGAGGCGGGGACTTAGGGCGCAAGGCATGAGTGAAATATTGTCATGTCCATTAGGGGAACTTCATTGGGTAGTTATCCACGTTCTTCCTTTTAAAATGTTTAAGGGTGAACGATGAAATCGACACTGGGTAATAAGATTTCTCGAGGGTGGAAGAGCTCAGACCTCCGTATCAGTTCAAACTCTCCAATTATCTGAGGTAAGCATGGGTGAAATAAGAGACGCAATTCTCGCCCTCTGGCTGGACGAAGTAGAGAAAGGGAGAAAAAGGGAGACAGAGGGAATAGGCCAGACAAATGGAATGTTTGATAGATAAGCGGACTTCCTCCACGTCCGTGATTAGGGCATGGCGTTTGGGGTTGACCCATAGGAGAAGACCCAACCGTCAAATTGGCAAGGACTGTGTAACACACCAACATGGTCCAGTGTATGATGCCGTTGGCGGGTAAGCGAAGGTCCGCGGCGTTGTCTGATCGCCAAAGCGTTAAAACTGTCCCTTCCTGGCTTAGACCCGCTGATACGGGAAGGAAATTTCGTTACCGGAGTATTGATTGGAAGCGGGGTCAAGGGGATGCCGCCTACGCAATCCGCATAATCTAGAGAAAACAAAACGGGTTAATCTCTCAATTTCCCGCGGGGGTACGGGGGCGGTGCCATAGACGTTAAAATCAATAAACAAGTCCAAGAATGACTCAGGGGAAAAAAGAGAGTACTGAGAGAAAGGAAAAGCGTCAAATTCAACTATGTGAAAACGCCAAAAATCCTCGAAGTCTAACTCACCACAGATAGAAAAGGTTCATTTTGGGGGGGGGACGCCAAACATGCCGGGACAGAACCACAGGTTTTTTACTTTGACTGCGCGGGGTTTAAAAGGAACGAGGGGAGCAAAACACTGACATACTCGGAAATCACGGGGGAGAATGGTCGGACCTCAGAACCATTATCAACTCAGCTACGGAGAGTAGGGGGGTGAGGGGGGGGAACGATACATAGGTCAACGACTTTCTCTCCTAAAGGGAAATGAGGGGAAACAGGACGGCACTCGTTACGACAGGTTGCGAGCCCAACGGACAGGGACACCCAGTTTAAGGCTCATGTTACAGAGAGTGATACTGTAGAGAGGGCAACAAAAAAACAAACCAAAATCAAAAACCAAAACAACAACAAAGGAAAAACCAGGAGGAGGTGGGCACGGTGGTCTGCGGCACGCACGCATGCGGTTTGGGGAAGGGGCGACAGGGGGGGGAGAGTGGATGGCGAAATAGATAGGGGGGGCGTGCGAGGGGCGGGGCAGCCGGGAGTCGCGGGGGGGCAGGGAGGAGGGATAGGGAGCGTAGACGAGTATGACGAGTGCTGTCAGGGGGGGGGGGTGAGGTGGGAGGGGGTGGGGGGGGGGTAGGTGGGGGGGGTGGTGGGGGGTGGGAGGAAAGGAGCAGGATGGGGGTGGAATAGGGAGAAGGGGGGGTAAGGGAGGGGAGGAAAGGGGGAGGGGGGTGAGAGAGCGATTAGGGAAGGAGGGGGGAAAATGGAGGGTCAGAGTACTTGTGCGGCGCTTGGCGTCGTGTGTGAAGGGGGGGGCTAAAGGGGGGGATTGAGAGGGCCCGACGAGAGATGGGGGCGACGAGGGGGTACAGCAAAAGCGGGTGGACGGGTTGACAAAGAGAAAGACGTGGCGTGGATCGAAGAGTGGAGGGGCTGGATAGGGGGATATGGTGGCTGGAGGGGGGGGGGTGTAAGGAAAGAGAGGGAGGGGGATGCAAGGGCGGGGCGTAGTGTGGAGGCAAGTAGCAGGTGGGCAGGAAATGTGTGGGATAGCTAGAAATTGAGGATGAGTGGACGGGGGGGAGTAATTCGCGGCTACGTATAGGCGGCATCGGCAAGTGCGAGGGAGGGATAGAACGCGGGAAGACAAAGTACATGAGGGGTCGTGAGGGAGGGTTGGGAGGGTAGGGGGCGGTAGTGGGGGGGTGGTTAGGGGAGTTCGGTCTCCTTGAAGGCCGTATTTCTTAGCCCCTTAATCCCGGGCCGCGGTAATCCTCTGAATAGCCAAGGAGAGCATTCAAGGACCTCAATCCTGTTCCAGTCAAAACGTGACCCTCTTCCCATCATCTGGGTCTAAAACTTACTGTAGGACCGAAGGTCCCTACTCCCATGGAAATGCACCTTCTAGTAGCGGCGCAAGCGGGAGGAGCAATTTGTGTCCACAACAGAGAACATGAAGAGAGGTTCACAGACCTAGTAAATCCCAACCAGATACCACCCGGAAAATCATCCAATTTTTTCTAAAATCGGATTATAGGGTTCTTTATTCAGAAACGCTACTCCTTACAACCACTTTAAACAAAACTTCACCAGCCGGAATCATACGGACCGCTATTTACAAACCCATTCCCGGTACAATCCGGCGTACTTAGTCTCCTCCTCCCCTGAGTTGAACATGGACTTTCGGTCTCACGAGGATAAATGAAGCTCTCAGTCTTGGCTGGAGGGAGATCATGCTTGGTAAACCTTCTGTCGGGTTCAACCAGATTCTTTGAAAGAAAGGAAGGGATTAAAAAACTACAACTCCTATTACAGAAACGTAAGGGGAAATGTCTCCAAATGTTGACCGAAAAATCTCTATAAGAACTTTTTGAGTCATTGTTGGGGTGTTCTTTGCAGAGCCATTGTGTATAAAAGTAGAACAGAAAACGAGTTTTACATAGGCTTGGCTTGGCTTATTAGGAAACCGTTGGGGACGAGTTAAAGGGAAAAGGGCTTCGCCAAAAAGAAATCAAGGTACATTGACGCCAGCAAAGCCCGGCTGCAGCCAGGGCGAACACACCGGGGGCTCAATTGGCCTTTGGAGCGGGCTTCGTAGGTATCGACCTCTTCGGCTGGTTGGTCATAAAGGGACGGGAATGACTAGGGCCCGATGCCTCAGCGGACAATCATATCAACACCAGTTCGGAACGGGAACTCTCAAGGAAGTCTAAAACACCAGTTTGCACATCAACGTGGGACTTCTGGCTGAAGCAAACTCTCCCCTGAATGATCAACTTTCCAAAATCACTGGGGGGCCGACGAGCCGTTGACGGCCATCCTTCAATTGGACTGGGCAATTGAAGAAGCCCTTGATAAGTTCGTCAGATCGGAAATTTGCGGGGGCATTCAAACAGCAGGGGGCACAAAGTCACCCGGTCATCATTCATCCATTTGTCTCCGAAAAAACGGTGGAACCAGAGTCGGTCTAGAGCTCAACCTTAAGGTTCTGGAAGACCGGGAAACGAAGCCCTGGTCCTCCCAGGGCGTAGTAAAGGAACTTGGGGGTGGATCCAAGGGGGATGGCGGCCAAGAGGACAATTGGAATTCAAGGAAGGATCGATAGTCCAGAACTAAGTAATTCTAGAAAAAGAAGGAAGGGCCAAGCAGGAGATGGGACGGCGCGTACCCCTCGTCTTATTATAAGTGAGAGAGTGTGTTTGGCTTGAAGAATCTAGACACACGGACGTGTTAGACCGTTGGGTCGTATGGTACTGTCGGGATACAGATAAGGAGAAAGATCGGTAGTCAGCCCTTTCAAGTAAATTAAAGGGTTACCCGCAAGGGGGCCTGGTGAATCCAGGGGCAAGAGGTAGGTTGACCCGGACTGGTTAACGCCGTCGTGATTGAGCCTGGTTTGGTATGCGCACGTCAAATGATAAATCGTACTTAAGCCCTATACGGCCTAAACGGAAGGTATGGTCGAACTGCCCGCAAGAAAAGAAGGAATTTTGTTAACAACGGGGGAGGAAATACGACAATCTATGAAACAAGCAAAGGGGAACACCATGAACTGAGGGGGGGAACCAAAACCTTTAACGGTGTATCCAAAGGGGGGTCGCGGGCAAGGCGCATGAATGTTCACTTAGAAAACTTAAAGGGGACCGGTGCCTGACTGGAATTACCAGCCGAAAGCGGGGACTTAAACTTACGAGGACTCTAAGTAGGAAAACAGACGTCGACCCCAGGGGTGCTCTAAATGAAAGACGAGAGTTTGTTGAAAAAAAAATGCCTGGATACTCCTTAAAAATCCTGGGGGCCTGCAAATTACCAAGGACGATGCGAATCCTGTAGGCTCTAAGAAATTTTTAAAAGAACATTATTTATTATGTGGCTAGTTTTGTTACAACATCTCGTTTATTTCAGCAGGAAAGGTGTGGCTTTCCTTATGGGGGGGTAATCTTCGAAAAGTCCACATCGACGTTTCTATGAAAAGAACAATCCTGACTGAAACCGGCCAGTGGGGGAAAATAGATTCGATGTAGTACCCCCGCGAAGATTCCAACAGAAAGTTTTGCGACTCAAAGTTTTAATTAGATAGCCTCACAAACTGAGGGGGGAGTACAATGAAGGATGCAAGTCAAAAGCGCGCCAAAGACGTTTTTGGGAAGGGGGGGGGAATCGTGCTGGAACGGTTTGAGGGTTCTGGTATACAGGTCTGGAAGAGGAAATGGTTCATGGACATCCGAGTAAACTGGCGAAATAGGCGAACTCGGAAAGAAAGGTGTACGGCGGAAAGAGAGTACCAGCGTCAGTAACATGCCGGAATTAACCCTACGGCTCAGAATCAGGTGGCTGGAATAAAGGGCGGGACGAACAGACTGGTACTTTGGCATGTTGGCGGGCAGATTTTTACTGTGTCGCACAAAATAGGAAAGCGGTCGTTCCTGTTCGGGGAGCCCTGGGGAGCTTGGGAAAGAGTTGTTGGCAACGAGGGGTCCGAGATCATCCGAAAACGCCTGACGTACTTAGCGTTGGTGTTCACAAATACGATGTCGTGAAAAGGATATGATCGCCATGACCGCTGTAAACCCTTTCGCATCCAACAAACCGACCGGCTTTGGTTCACATTTTGTCAGTGGGGACCGGGAGGGCGCGCTGTCAGGGGGGAGGTCTGAGAGGTGGGGAGAGGTAGAGGCCGGGGCCGTAATTGTTAGTCTTGTATCCTGTAAGAAGTAGTCGTCGGTCTGCTTCATTGTCCGAGGAAGTAAGGGTACCACGCCGGCGATATTTCGAAACAGTCAGAAAACCCGCGAATTGCTATAGCTTCAGGGAAATAGTCAAAAGGGATACCCCTGTGGACTGGATGGAGACAGGGCCCTCTTGGGAAATTGTTTGGAACAAAACGGTGTGGAAGGGTGCTTGGACGGCCGTAAGACACTATGACCAATCAGGACCATCAATCGGACAACACGGTTTGGGCCGGTTTTCTGGTCAGACCGGATCCTCAATGCAGGATAAGATTTTGTTGGGGGGGGGGGGTGCTTTTGAGGGCTAAATCCCGAAATAATCTAGCAACTCGTATTCCCGGGGGGCCTAAGAGGCAGGAAGAGCGGGAGATAGACCCGGCCTGGGGCTTAAACGTTCTGCTTGGAATCTCGAAAAGGGACTGACTGACCAACCATGGGGGAAAAGTGCTAGCGGTGTCAAAAAGAGTGCAGGTGGTTGGGGTCGGGTTAAGCCGGAAGAGTCGAGGCAGCAAAATTTCACGTCTTTTTTAACAGAACAAATGGAATGATGAAAAAAAGGAGAGCCATTTGATGAAAAAGAGTGGGTCCAGGCTCGTAGAATTCAGGGACTTCTTGCATGAATGGCCGAGCCAACAAAAGAAAAAGGGCGGCGGACGGCCAAGCTTGAGTAGAGATAACGGCAATCCTAACCGGGGGCTGGAACGGGCAGAGGTTCAAAAAATAGCACGGCGAAAAAGCCTGGTCGCATCGGGGGAAGCCGATTTTTTTAGCGTGTGGCCAGCCCTGGATGAAACGCTATGGGACATCGGAATCGGAAAACACTCCGCAACGCTCTCACAATGCGCATTTTTCGCACGCAAAAAAGTGGAATTGTCAAGGTAGGGCGGCCGAGCGGAAGAGCAATGTCGGGGGCCTTTTTTTTATGCGTCGTAAGGTGGTGTACCGCTGGCGGCCGTGGGTCGGTCAAGCCGTTCTTACAAACTCACGTGTGGGAAGCACACCAACCCACTTCTACAAACCGGGAGTCTCGGGCGCTAAGACGAAGGGCGAGTGAAGGGGTTGGCTATGTGCATTCTTCGTTGAGGATATTTAGGTCGTTTAGCTCATTGCGGGCGCCGAAAGTGCGGTTACCTGTGCCCTTGACGAAAGGTGCAGCGAGGGGAAGGATAGGACTACCGTGCATAACGCTCAGGGACTAAAAAGCAGGTACGGCTTTTTTAAAGAATTCTTTCTGATGTTGCTAAAAAGAAAATGGTTTGAGTCCAAAACAACGCCAGGTCGTGGATCCCGTCAGAAAGTTAACGTTGGGGGGCGACGGGGGGGTTGCGGAGGTTCTTTCTCGGAGTTCCATATAAGAAGAGTTGTCTAAACCCTGAGAATTCAGGGGGCACTGAAGGGGGGGGGAGGTAATGTGCGCCCGCTCTAGTGGTTGTGACAAGTTCTTGTCTCTGGTTTTAACCGTGCTTGGTTGCCTGAAGGGGTCGTCTCTGGGATCAAAGCCGGGAAAAAAAGAGAAGCATTGCATTGCTTCCACGGGTTTAGGAGTGTCGAGAACAAGTGGGACTCTGCTGATCAGGGGGGGAGGACTCGCAAAAAAAAAAACTGTGACTCATACGATCACTGTGTATCGGAGGGGGACGCGAAAGGAGCAGCGCGCAAAGAAGTAAAAGCTCAGCTGGCTTCGGTCGTGTTTGGTCCAGAAAGCTCGAAGATAGTCTCGCTTCAGCGCATGACGTCGACAAATGGGGGTCTCCAGGAGGGAGAAAGAGCGTCCAAGTTTGCGGGGGTGTGGCGAGGAATCGGAACCAAGACAGGCACCGGGACACTGAGGAACATATCAAATACAATAAGGCTACTATCTCGTGCACAGAAGGGATAAGGGATACTGACAGAGCTACGAAGGAAAAATAGCATATATCTGACTCACTTCCTTTCCACGAATGAGAACTCTAAGGAGCCACAGGCAATAATAGGGGTAGGAGAAGGCATCTGAAATAAGCGTGCACCCTAAAGAGAAATGGGGGCACGTGAGGTAAAGACGTGTGGTGCTCTTCGTCGTGTTGGAGTCCGTGTGCGCTTTGATAGGAGGCTAAGCGTAGGGCCTCTTAGATGCGATTCAACGACGCACGGACCCAACTGGTGTGTGGCTGCCCAGGCGTGCTCGGAACCAAGGGAAAAAGGACGTTGCCGCGGATCGCACATCTACAGTTACTCTTCTGTTTGGCGATGAGACAAAAGGTGGTTGAGGAAGGTCGTGATCGAATCTCGAGGTCATACAGATCTAATTCTGAGGGTTGCGGGTTTGAAATGTGATGTAGCTGGAAGTAGGGAACCGCCGTCATCCTAGCGGCAAGTCTAGGTCTCAACAACAAAAAAGAGAAAATAGAGGGTCCCGCTTTCTCGGGCCGAATGACAAGGGAGAAATCGGAGAAAAAAAAATGAAGGGATCTTGGAGAGCCAATGTGAAAAAAAGCTGGAGTTCACTTGGGCGATCAAACTGCCAAACACGCGACGCGATAACACGGGCACAAAAAGAACCGGTACCATGGTTTGAGGACCGCGAGGCCCATCATTCAGCCCAAAAAGACGCCGGTACTTTGACTGGGCTAAAAGGGAATCCCTAGGCACACAAACCAATGACTCGCGCGCCTGAATCGACGCTTAAAGTGGCGAAGAGGGGGCGAAACAGTAGCAACTCAGGCGATAAAGTTTGTCGGGTCAGACCATAGGTCAGAACATTTGCCGACTGGCTAGGGGAGGGGGGACGATGCCGGGGAGGAAGAACATAGGATTCACACACAATCCTACGAACATAGTATTTTAACAATGAAGGACCAAAGATCAGGGGAGAAGAAGTGACTAGTGGAGGTCGAGAAAAGCAAAAAAAAACTTCAGTACTCTGAGAACCCCATTTCGGAGGTCAGGCTTCCGGAGAGCCCAATAGAAAAAAAGAGAAACAACATACATAAAGACATCCGATGTGGTGCTGACAACTGATATTAACGCTACTTTCGAACGGGGAGTGAGACGCACCCGCGAGAGGCGAAAACGCGCCGTGCAAAACATCACTGAAAGGGGGGGGGCCACCCTGAACTTTGCGCAAATTCCAACGAACAACCGACAGCACAGCATAGAGCAGGGTGTAGAAGATGACTAGTTAAGGGGCCACCGACTTCCCTTAAGAAAGACGAGGAAAAAACAAGGGGCAAACACGGTCTGCCGGGAATAGATCCGCAAGGACTTGAAAAACCATAAGAGGAGCAATCAATGCCGATCAAGAGAAGTAGCAAAACCTGATATAAGCCTGAGGAAAAAGGGGGAATAGCGACGGCGGGAAGGAGAAGCTTTTACAAATGAATGACACAGGAAACGAGAAACAATGGGCATACCTTAAAAACAATGCTGCGACAACTTACTACTAAGATTACAGCGGGGAAAACGCCAAGGAGCCCAATAATGAATTGCAAGAGTCCGAATCATAAACGGTGGGTAAAAGGTGGTTGTGTGGGTGGGGAACCAGAATTGCGACTCGGCAAAAGGATCAGACGCTGGGCGGGAAGTAAAACTGTTGGCGACTAGGAACTGGCCAAAGAGCCCGCATACAAAAAAGCAAACGCCTCGCGTGAAATTCATATTCGGGCGGCGACGGGAGAGGTGCGTCGCGATACGCAGTCAGGCGTGCGGCGGGGTGTGGGACAAAAAGGCCTTCTAGACGCGTCGACACAAGAAAGGATGACACACGATACCGTAACTCCCTTGGTGCCACACCGGGGGCGAAAGGGGGCATCAATTTATGATGGCCTGAGCGAAGTCACAACAAAACTGAAGGAATCCTGGGAGCGCACACTATCAACGGGGGGGAAGGGAAAGCCGAAACTCTGAAGCCATGGGAGTCACGTCAGACGTGCCCGTGGGGAAAAAAAACATCCCACTTGAGTTGCGAGGAAAGATCGGAATCTTGCCTCAGTAATTTGCCAATGACTTCTCGGTCCTGCCTTCAGACAGGTTTTAGTCAGCAGGGGAAATCGGAGGGAACATAACGGTGCCTTGTCTAGGAACCACAGTCAAGTTCTGAAGCCGACAATACGGCCACTACCGAGACCCTCACCCACACATGTGCTTATTAAATCCTATGAAAAAAAAGGGGTGCGTAGGGTGACCGAGAGAGATGGATAGTAAAAAAGTGAAAAGCATGAGGGGCAGCTGAGTCCTAAGCATGAGGGGGGCCAGGAAAGAAGAAAAGAACGGAGAGTTACGGACGAGCCGCAAAAAAAAATCTTCTTAAATGAATTGGGAGAGATGAGCTTTGTGTCAGTGGAAGCACCCACCTGCCGTGAAAAAAAGGGGGTGTTTCGATTGTAAATAAGGGGGCAAAAGTCGTATTGTGCTATGTGTCGGGGCAAAAACAGTGTCCGTTCGGGGGGGAACAAGCCAGAGGGCCTCAGTCCATCATTTAAAGCCGGGGAGGGTGCAGCGTGGATCACTGGACTGCAACAGACTCCTCTTGGGATTCAAAACGCCCGGTTGTAGGCGGCAAGGAGCCGCCCGAGTAATACCCGTGACCGAAATTAAGAACTCCCGAAGCAGGTCTTGGTCCCTTATTGATCCTAGATCTGAACAAGCGTCCCAAAAGAAACTGCGGACCAACGTGAGAAAATGTGGTCTAGGGTCAAAAGCTATGATACGGGCTCTTTTTCACTTAAAGAGTTCCTGCACCGAAGGAGGGCCATCAAAGCGGAGGACCTCGGTAGTCGAAACTCGCCCGAATACCGCCGCTGACCAAGCCTCACTGGGGGGGGGAGCGAAATGAAAAGATCCTCTTTGGTGCAAGCCCGACGTAAAATCCTGAGGACCGCATGGAAACAATGGGGAGGAAAGGGGGGGCTGTGTGGCGGGGGTGTGGGTGGGCGGGTGGGGGGTCGTAGCCGGGGGAGTTGGTCATTTTGGGGAAAAAGACACCAGACAGCAACGGGAGGGTAAGAAAGGACAGTGCCCTCCGTAGAAACGGCAGCCCTCTGTGACGGCTAGCTAGGACCTCTAACTCTCAGCGGCGTTCTCCCGCGCCAAACAAATACCTGAGGACACGAACATGTCTTTCCACTAACTGATAGTCAAGTTGGAGCAAGGCGGCCCACTACAAAAGCTCCCGATTGCAACCGAAGCGTTCCCCCCGTCTTTGTCAAAGAGGTCTCATCTATTTGTCCTTTAGAAGGTAAGGGTTGAGCGGTGAGGAGCTCCCTCACCAACATAGAATAGACAGTGACAGGGAAAGGAGAAATAAGATAAAGTTTTAAAAGGCTATTGTCGACAACGTGTGGGTAAGATGGGAATCGGTACGGAGGTGTTACCTATCTGTACAACTGGGAAGCGTTTCAAAGACCTCGTGGTATAATGGGTGTGGCAATCCGTGAAAGGCGCTCTCATCTTCAATCAAGGCAAAAGGTGACCTATTGTCTGGCGCACAATTTACACTGAATGCTAGCGCTGGTAGTTTCCAACCGTAATTTATGGCATGTTCATCAGAAAAAATGTAATGGAACGTGACAGTCAGATGACCCCTCGCAACTCGAATGGTTATGGAGTGTGGAAAACGACGGGAGGTACTAAGGGAATCGAAAACAATAGAGAGTCAATTTGCAGGGTCCAGTGTGTTTGCTTTGACTTCGAAAAATGTATAATGGGCCAGGCCGCCAGTTTTTTGAATGAGGGATCCCTTGGGTAGTTAGAGAACAAAGATGGGGACGGGGGGCTGAGAGTCGGAAAATACACTGTTGTATATTAAAAAGGGAATGAGAAAAAAGATAGCAGGCCTTTAACAGTAACGGCCCCGCAGGTGAGATGCGCACTAGTTTAAAAGAGATACAGAATAGATCTATTCGTAGTCGTTCGGAGCTAGCCTCTAATAGTGAGAATCCAGCGAGCGGAAAAGCGGGGCGCTTAGTCTTGTCAAGGGTGTGTGTAGACTCTAAACCAAGTCCCACTATATTGGAACTTCTCAATACCAGGAGTCGTGACGAACAATGCTCGTGAGCTTGTGACCGGGAGAGATATCCGCTTAGGAGTGTTCCCTACATGAGACGTTTCTACGTGAAATCGATACTGGACAGGCATGTAATAACCCCATCAGTCACGGCGCAACGCCTTCTATGCTCCTTGGAGCAAGGCAAAAGATGTAGCATATTTCAGTACTGAGACCGCCGATCATTATCAAGGATTCGCGAGCGAAAAACAAGATACGTGCAAGGCAGGGCGCCGACTCGCATAGGTGTAATGCAGTTAAGAGGGAGCTGGGAATAGGTGTGTGGGATTGGGTCGAAAGTTGACTGGGTCAAATCCGGGAAACCGTGTTCATCGCGGGGGACGTGAGGGTTGGAAAAGGCGGAACTAATGGGGGTAATCCGGTTTGATGTTTCGGAACTCAAGGAATAAAAACGGCGATGAAAGACGGCCGTAAGTACAGGAAAACATCAGTTAAGGAGGGGGCAAGGCCCTCTTCGGGGTGACCAAAGGAGGGGGAGGTGTACGAAACATCGAATACAAGACACAAAATAAAAGCCGACACTTTGGGGCCGGGTGCTTGGACCCATTGAAACCAGTCCTGAAAAGCACCTAAGATGGAGCGGGATAGTACGAAAAAAATAAGAAATGGGAAGGCGTCTATCGGAAGGAGGAAAAGTGCAACTGAAGAACGTACTCGTGGTCGACGCCCATGGGGGGAAGTGGGGCCGGGGCAAAAACCAGTGGGGGGAAACAGGAGAAGAAATGGGGCATCGTCAAAGAGTGACGGATTTGGAGTACTTCAGACCGGGGTTTGGTAGAGGAGAAGGAACAGAACAAGGTTGTCCACGAGGGTGGCGGCGACTCCTTCGAAATGGGGAAAAGGAGGAAAAAGAAGAAAAGGGAGCTTTTTACCATGGAGGGTTATCCAGAGGTGACACGAATATCTCCTCCTAAATTGAGCAGGTGATGCATGGAAGGGGCGCAGTCCACGGAGAGTACCTGGGAGGCATGCGGCGAGGCGAAGACAACCTCTGAAAAGTATGCTAGAATAATGCTCTACCCGTGGGGATGACTAAGCTGCCCCGAGGCCATACGACGGGAGTCAAAAGTGGGTCGCAGTCTGGAGTGCTAGTGCCAAAAAGGGGGGGGAAAAGGGGGATCTATGGTTGGCCCCTCTCATGTTCTTGCAATAGTGATAGGTGTTGGTAGGTTCCCGCCTGTGACTCTGTTCCCCGCCCCATTCTATTCTGTGACACAGCGAGCCGATTAAACAACACATGTCATGGGAACTTTTCTATTCATTATGATCGTCTGGGAGTCGGGGGCTTGATGAATGGAGGCTTTTGGTCAAAGTGGGAATGTGCAAACTTTCTTAAGAGCTGTATAACGCCAGACGATCACGGTTTGACCTTATACGTCGCAACGGGGGGCTAGGGGAATTCAAACAACCTCACAACATTTCAGTTTCGCGCGGAGGGCACTCGGTCAGTTATTGGGGCCCGCGAAAGGAAAGCTGAACAATTAGGAGCAGCGATGGACAGGGTGGCTTGACTCTGGTCCTCAAATGACAGGACACGGTAATTCTTGGACCGTTTCCCTCGTTTAGGGCAACCTGTGTCGTACCTTCTCGGACTCGACCTCGGCGTCGGACCGATCGTCTAACGCTACGGATCATTTCGTCATCGTGGAATCCAAGCCGCAGACGTGATTAAACCAGGTTTTGGAAGTTTAAGGACTAGATGTATCGGTGACTCCTTTAAAAACAATCTGGTTCCCTCACTCAGAGTACTGGGGGTGGTGTTTTAAACTTTTCCCTTCATCGAGAGCGATGCAGACGGGATGGGGTTGTTAGAAATTGGTTACTTACTGGTGAGAGGGGAGAATAGAAGGAATTTCGGTTTCGATAACCGGTGGCATTCGGCTTGCACGGGGCGTGTTGGTTGGAGACACTAGAAGGGTTGTACTTCGGTTTGAGAAAGGGGGGGGTTTATGTAACCTCAGGTGTGTGGGTGGCCTGCTGTTCGCCGGACAGGGTACACTCAAGCACTCTACAGTCAGGTCAGTGCCGGCAGGCCATCGGATTGATGAAGTGGGGGGGGGTCGGAAAAGGAGTGCGGGCGGTCACAGGTTCAAGGGGGGATAAGGAAAGCACGACAACTCCCAACGGTTCGATAACTAATTAGCTTTTAGGGGGGACTCGGGCCAAACGCCAAACGAAGAGAAGGGGACGATAGCTAAGGAGCTGCAACTTTTAACAGAATGCTCGGCAAAGCAAGGAGTGTAGACCCGAGGCATAGGGAGACAGCGGCAATCATGACCGTTTATATAAAATTTGAAGTTGACTTGAATGTAATCGTAACCCAAAATTGACTCCTAAAAAAATTTATGTGGCCTGACCAGTTTGTATGCCGTCTTCCAGGCATGGGTAAGGGGGAGGGGTACACATTAGCGATTTCATTGTTGGGTTGAAAAAAAACGGACGATCAACGCTGCTCGGGCAACGATTGGGGTGATGGCGGCAGCTGGCTGAGGGACTTCTGCCGGTACTAACCAAACATGTTAACGGTTACTATCTGGGGAATTGTGTAGTCCATAACCGGCTCTGTTTAAACTAGTCTACAAAACGGTTGGAAAAAACCAGGGGTGAGTTCCTTTCAACTCGTATCCTTATGTCAGTTAGGTTTGGCTGGGAGTTGTGAAGAAGGAGTCATGATGGTGCCCTAGCACTTCCATGACAAACAGACTCAATGAGAGTCGACAAAACAACAACTGATAGGACAAGAAGGATGGCCCGACAGGAAAGGTGAAGGGGGGGAAAGGGGAGCCTAAAACTATCTCACGAAACAAGAAAGTGATAGACCAGGTAACTGCACGCTCCAAGGAAAACAGCGAGTTGGTGAAAAGGACGTGGCGAGGTTCGTCCAAACAGCCGCGACGGGGGATGCGAAGAAATGAGATATAACCGGGTCAAATGGGGTTGGGGGGGAAGAGATGGTACTCTAAAAAAGAATGGGCTACGGGATCAAACGCACCCTGGGGGGCACAAGCGGGTGACTTTGCGAGGGTTTAATGAGTCAGTCTGCCGGCTATAAAAAACAAATAACTCGAATACGGAAAATAAGACTGACTGCATTGGAGAATCAAATAAATCCAAGGCCTTTGCGTCGGGTGGAGGACAGCCTAGGTCCATAATTTATTGACCTCAGACGGGGAGAAGAGAACGGTCTACGACTGAGCACGTTGTCGAAGAAAATTGCGGACGCTTGTAGAAAAAAGGGAACAAGGGATGTGAGAGAGTGTATAGCGCCGATGAGTCAGTCATCCAGGAAAGAGCGTCAACCCAATAGCTGAAAAAAAGGGCGGAACTAACCATGGAGGAATTGCCAGGGCGCTTCCATTCTAACAGGACAAAAAAGATCGCCACAACGACTGATCAGACGATTTTGGCGATTCGTATGGATGAGGGTTACGTCGAACCTGGAGTTAGGAACAGACCAGACTAACACCGGAAACCAACGGAACGGGTTGCACAGGAAAGAGCCATTGGTTACCACAAACACCGGGAGAGACGTTGATTCCGACCGCAAGAAAAGGCCAGAACCTCACGCAAGTGTCGAAAATGGGTCGGGGGGAACGAGAACCTGGCAAGCCCACGGTCGAAACAAAGGAACAGTTCTCCGGAAACTCAGAGGCCAGCAAAGGGGAACGGGGAAAAAAGAAACCAGTACTCGATCAATCCACTGACGGAGAAATGGAATCCAAAATCAAACTCGGAAAAGATGCGGCACACAGGCGCAGCAGGGGGAGGAGCGCCGCACCCGCGGAATTTGTCGACATACCGTTAAGGCACCTTTCGGGTAATAAAAGTTCTTAACAAGATTCATGTCTAAAAGAAATATGGGAAAACGATAACTCCTGCAGCGAGAGGACAAAAGGGCCCCTTCTATATCTCATCGAAATAGAAACCGGTTTAAGGGGGTGTGGTTGTGATTGCACTTAGCCAGGTGAAAAACCGGGGGAAAGGCAACACCGGGAAAGCGCGGGGCGATATAAGAACGGGTTAGAGGGAAAAGAGCACATTACGCAAGCCGGGGGGGAAAGCAAGAACGTGATGGGACAGTCTCAGAAGTGGTGGGCCGCCGTCGGAAAATAAAAATCAGGTATCTATTGCGGCTGGGTGCAGAAAAGGGGAAGGCGTGACCTCGGGAATTGGGCCAACAATCGGATGCCACACATAAGACACAACAGGGGAGCGTCCAAAGAACCGAGGCTCCTACGCGGAGGGCATTTAGCCGGCATAGTTGAGAGGGGTGGGCGAAGACACAGGACAGCTAGAACCCAACGAGGAATGAATCTTCTCGCGCGTCATCTTGTTTGCGAACCGCTCAAGCGCCACGGCCATTTCTCGTCCTGAAAGGGCAGAAAAAACATGACCAAGACACCCGGGCAGAAGGGGGGCATACCTAGGATTTCATTCGGGGTGCACAAAACAGGGGGCACAGGACTCCGTTTATAAGAGTTACATCCATTTTGGGGAAAAGTCAGCCGTAAAACGAGCTGAAGAAGGCGGGAAGGCCCGGTGATCTACAAAGGACCACTTCGGGTAGGGGAAAGAGAAGAGGATCAACAGTTCTTAAATGAGGAAAGAGACGCACATTTTTTGACAGTAATCAGACCCTGTTGTCCAGTACACAAGGGGGCGAGTATAAATGCGCCCGTTTGTCAAGCTCTGATCCGGTGCTCAGGTTAACGAAGGGACGCAAGGCTGAAAGTCCGGATATAGAGGAGACTGGCTACTTACCGTAAAAAAAAGATAGTAGGATTGAATTTGAAGAGGTGCAGGTTTGGTTAAGGTGGTGAAAAAACCCTTAAGGGTGTCTAAAACAGGGCGATTGGATAGGTCATATTAGTGGTCACGGGAGGATGGGGTCCCGTGTCAGCATGCGTAGGGGGAGAGGCTGGTTACAAAGCCAGTTTCATCAAAACTTGTAGGGTAGAGGGACAGTTACCGCTTCTCAGTTTCCTCCTTAAGGGAGGGGACGGTGTAACCACTGAACTCAACAGGTACGCAGAAAGAACGCTATGGATAGCATTCGAGAGGTCTGCTGCTCGGTTGCATTGGGCAATAGAGACTCTGAGACGCACCCCGAACTAATTTAAAATGTGAGCTCCTCCCTGTAGTAGGGGGAGTCAGATGAGTTTCGCTCACGTAATACCAACGACTGAATTGACGACAGGGTTGAAAGTGCTGGTTCGGATGTTTCGGGGAATACTGCCTGGGTAAATCCTTATCCTTTGCAGTGCAGATGGAAGTATCTTACCAGGAAGTCTATGACTCTGCAGTATGGACCTCCCAGAGTGTGGATCGACACAGCCTCGGTGTGTGTGTCTACGAGGGAATTGTTATATTCCACGTATTCGGTCATGGAAACAATCAACTGGTCAAAGGAAAAGGAAAAAAAAATGCAGTAAGGCCACCCTAGGCGTGGAGGATACAGCAGATTCGATCCGAAAAAATCGGTGAAAGATTTGTGTCATCCCATGCATTTTAGTGACCCCTGGCTATACTTTGGGAGAAACCGGGGATCCCAAGTCTTATATCTACGCGGAATGGAAAGACTGCCGGGGTGACTCCGTTCTGGTGACGGGTAGTTATAGAGAATGACGAGTGGCGCTTTTGCTTGATGACAGAGACGACGTCCAAACACAATGAGTGCAACAACCGCATTCTCCTAAGTAGAGGAAGAGAGGGATTGTTGTGTGGGCTGCCAGCGTATGAAAGTGGTACAACCAAACTGTTGAAACAAAAAAAGTAGCCTCCCAGAACCGTTGATAACGAAAACCAACAAAAGGGGAGAAAAACAAGCATTTTCTCAAACAAGCAAACAGGGAGTCTGAAACAAAAAAAAAGAAACGGAAAGTACGATGATCGACAACATAAACAGCTCCAAAACAACAAAAAGGTCAAAAAAAAACTCCTTCAACAAACTTCACATAAAAAATAATACACAGGGGGAAAAAAATAAAAAAAACAACAAAAAAAAACCAAGCAAAAAAGAAGTAAATACCCGACGCAGCTAACCACGCACTAAAAACAAAATAACAAAGAAAAAACAGTCCTGACCTCTCCCTGTACAAGATACACCCGGACCAGCGGACTGACTCCAACCAGGAAACAAGGGTTCAAGTAAGAACTTGGGACAAAACTGTCAGGTTGCTACTCTGTGAGGGCGAACTGCGAAGGGTATAGAGCCAAAACAAACAAGAGGGAGAAAAGGAGATTAAAAAAGGTCCAAACGAGCGGCGCAACTGACCGTGGGTAATGGTCAATCTGGGCCGTTGGGAAGGGGTGGAGAAATCCGATATGGTAGCAAAGCGTTCATTGTTATGTATGGGTAATGGACCCCCTACATGACCGATCTGTGCAGGTTACGGATCAAGTCTTAGAAGGCTGTCTGACTAGACACCGAGTCTTGCAGTCGTTGAAACTACATAAAGACGATTTGTGCTTTGGATAGGAGGGAGTGGGGAAGGGATAGCTCTTCAAATCGAAATGGTATAGGTTCGGCGGACAGATGTTTTACTGGGGAAAAAAAAGATGATCATACTTCTATGGCCTTTTCATCTGTGGAATAGATGGGGGGGGGGGCAAGCACCGCTTTTTCTCATAGCACTTACCATGGTCTGTCGGAAAATA
>Ga0179593_1679536_pt1 | contig 22434 bp, 16 predicted proteins | sample CZODoug2_1_08_16_FD_185931 | JGI IMG/M metagenome (GOLD analysis project Ga0179593, IMG submission 185931) | Vadose zone soil fungal communities from Angelo Coast Range Reserve, California, USA - CZODoug2_1_08_16fungal (PacBio error correction) | ecosystem: Environmental > Terrestrial > Soil >...
AAGAGGGGAAAACAGGAGGCCCTTTGACGAGGGTCTGCAGCCTCTGCCAAAACTCAATTCCTCACTTATTATCAGCTATGATTCCAGAGATACTAAAAGGGAGGGGGTAGTAAAGGTAACCTGAAGAGGGAAGTACTGGGGACCTAAGGGTAAAACTGAGGAAGACCCCTGAACGAAGGCCCCTCCTCTTCAGGGGAACAAGTGATCGTTACACCGGGTTTCTCATTGACCCTCCTGACCTTCAAAAAAAAAAGTTACAAGGGGGGGGAATTCTAGGCCCGGAGGAGATCGAAAACGGGAAGGGAACGGATGTCGAGAAAGGAGGAGGGGTCTCGAAAAAAGGGAGAGGTCGCGGTACTGCCGTTGTTTTCAAAGGGGTCCTCAAAGAGAAAGGGGGGAAGTTCCGTGGAAGGGTCCAAATCGATAAAAAGTCTGAATGCGGATCTACAAGGGGTGGGAAGTCGTCAAAGAGGGGGGGCTGTGGGTCCGGCGCTGGGTCTTTGTCCCTTAAAAAGAAAACTGTTTAGGTCTGAGGGGGGGAAGAGTCATGAGCCGCCGGGCTGGTCATACGGGCAGGGAGCACAGGGGGAAAGGGGGGGCTGGCCAGTGTGTTGGCTGAAAAATGCTGTGTCAGGGAATAGGAAAATATATGCCAGAAGGGGCTAAAAAAGAGGCGAAAAGGTGGGAACTGGAGCCTGCCCGCCTAGAAGACTTGAAAAAAGCGGAGAAAGGAAGTCGACACCGCTCAAAGATCGGGGGGTTTAATCATGGGTCAATCCTGAGGAAAGGACCTCATTGAAGAGGAAGGTATCGACAGGTCGACATATGTAGAAAGAGGAAGAGAAGGAGCGCCTGGAAAAACTATCTCGGATAGTCGTATCGTTGAGGTCCTTCGAGGAGGGACTACCACAAGGGAAAGGGGCCGGAAGGGAGCAGATGACCCAAGCCGAAGTCTCGCCCTCGAAAACGGAAAACAGGGAAAGTCGCGCAGGAGAGAGATTCAAGAGGACCACAAGACGAAATGCAGCCTCTCCAGCGGTAAGAGAAAAACCTTTGAAAGAATAGGAAGGGGGAGGTCCAAGGGAACTCTCCCGAAACTGAGGGACGGGGACTAAGGTGGTGTACAATAATTTTTCCCTAAGGCAAAGGTGGGCTTTTCTCCGAAAAGTTCCCAAAAGGGGATCCAGTAGTTCATTTTTGCGAAATGAAAGGATCTAAAGGGAGGGGTAAGGCCGGCCGCACCGCATTTCCTTCCAGCTCGGGCGGTCTGAAAGATGTTAGAGGGAAAGCCTGGGAAATGTCCCTTTTACCGACCGTATACTCAAGCGGACAGAGTGGGGGAGAAGGCGTCGGAGGGAGAGATGTCGCCGCGAGCGACTAACTTCAAAAGCTCAGGGTGAGGATGGAAGCAGTGCTCTTAAAAGAAGGGCTTCTGCTTAAGTAGGGAATATAAGAAAACTTTTAGAAAATAAGAAGATAAATCCTACGCCTACAAAAAGAAAAAAGGGAAGTCCAGAAAAATAGGGGAAGGTTAGAGAGTGCTCGACCTACTGCGCTAAAAGCTAGAAACGACTCAACCTATCAGAAAAAAACTGTCCGATAAAGAAGGGGAAGGAAGTGGACCACAGTCGCAAATTCTTCCAAAGCTGAGAGAAAATAAACAGAGACGCGGCACGGCAAAGAGTTGTTTGTGGAGGCCGGAATCAACTGGGGATGAAGAGGAAGATCAAAAATCGCTGAAAGAAAACATGAGGAAGATGAGAAGGACTGGTCAATAAAATTGAGGCAAAAACGCACACCCTGACAGGTTCTTAACGAAGGAAACAGCAGAGGCACAAGCAACCATTTGCCTGCTCGATAGAGACTGCCGGCCTCAAAGATTTCTCCCATTGAAAAAACTCCGTCCTGGGGGGACTCATTGAGGGGGTCAGAACTACAAAAACTATACGATTAGATTTTCCGTATGGAAATCCCTGGAAGGAATCGTGAAGAAAAACCGGGGTTTCCTTCTACAAGTTATCGTCATGACCTTTCGACTTCAAAGGTTTAGGAAGGGGGGGGGGGCCAAGCCTGTAAAAAAATATCCCCCGGAGAAAGAAAAAAGTCCTGAGAGTTATTAAGGGGGCGAGGGAGATGAAGATGGGGGAGACTCTCAACAAAAAGAAAAAGGGTAAAGAGGAAGTATCGAAAGAAATGAATTCTTAAAAATATGACGAGGCAATCTGAGTGAGGGTCTCGGAGAAAGCCAGGAGCAGGGAAGAAATTCCAGCGCTGCTAGCGGCCGTGAGAAAAGAAAAAAAGGTTCGGTGAAGAAGAGATCAAGTGCCTTCAGAGAGGAGGAAGGAAAAGACGCTTCAAAAAGAAACACGTAAAGAAAAGAAAATCACCTGGAACAGACAGGCCGCGGCAAGGAGGCAAAAATAGATACACACTCGGAAAGTCACGTGAGCAAAAAACGTCTGGGTTAAGCGGGATGCAGAAGCAAAAACTCGAGAAGAAATCCACGCTTTTAAAAAGGGGAAACAAATTTATCGAAAAAAAAGGAAACGTCGAGACAAAGGACTCATGCTCTCGAAGGAAAGCAGGAGGAACCACGGACCCTAAGGGAAACCGTAAAAAAAGGGAAGCGACCGAGACCAGCAAAGAGACAGCCGGGATAACTACCAGGTTTCTATAAAAGAGGGGAACAGAGGGGAAAAGGGGAGACGTGGGGAAAACCGGTCTCAGGGATGTTAAAAAAAAACGGTGAGAAAGTTAAGGGGAAAAGCAAGAGGAGGGGGGTTCATCGCCGTTTCCGGGGAGTCCCAAGTAAATTGCAAGGACCAGATCTACTAGAGAAAGAGGTCCCTTCGACCCTAATCATACAAAGGGCAGGAGAAGCTAGAAGAAAGGGTTCATAAATGAGTCCGTGAGGGAGGCCCTAATCGAGTCGATGAAAGTCCGCTGAGGAGTCGAAAAAAACAGTCAGAAGAGTGCCAAAGAAAAAAGTATGAAAAGGGAACACGGATGGTGACGCCCTTAAAAAATCAAGAAGAGTTTCCAAGAGCGGGGTCGAGAAAGGGAACTCAAGGAAGAAAAGGAGTCCAGGGGACCTAGAGTTCTAAGGAAAGGGTGAGATTAGGAAGGTTTACTGGGGAGAAGAGAGCCAAGGTGCCTCGCCTTTCACCCTTACTAGACCTTACCGTCGAAAAAATGAAACCTCCTCTGCTTGGGGAAAAGGAATTCTGACTAAAAGGGGGGAATCTAATTTAAAAACAAGTGAAAGTACCTAATAGGGGGGAAAAAATGGCACGCACTTGAAAGGAACAAATGCGAGAAGCCAGGACGACTGTATATAAACAAGAGATTGCACGACTGTCTTCTGTTGTCTCTGAGAGTAAACAAGGGGTCTGAAGGGGAAAGGGGAAGAAGCCCCCCCCACACCGAGAAGGTTCCTGGGCGATGGGGAAACAATCGGGCACTGGTGGGGAGGGGGCCTGGGGAGAAAAACCAGTCTGATCAAGAAGCCGGCGGGGGGGAAAGGTCCGGGACGCTGGGGGCGTTGTAGAAAGAGGGAAAAAAGAAGGGGATGGCTGAGGAAGTTCGGAGCCTGCTGGAGGATTCAAGAGAGGGACCGGGCCAGTGGTGGTGGGGTGGGGGGGGGGGGCTTTTTTAAAGGGTGGGGATTTTATTAAAGGGTCTTTCCCAGTCGGGTCGGGCCGCAAGAAAATCTGAACAAGAAGGGCTCAAAAGGAAGGGAAATGTGTGGCCCTTTTAGGATGCGACGAACCAGCTTCAGGGAATTCAGCTGGGGGAAGAGTGGGGTAAACAACAGACTAACACTCAAGTCCTTGTCCGGAGAGGTGTCCATCACGAGAGGAAGAAGCCTTGCTAGGAAGGGGAGAAGAAGAGGGCCTCGATGAGTGTAGACTCTGGTAAAAAAAATCTCTGCGAAGGAGGGCAGGGGAAGGGCGTCGCGGACTAGTCATCAAATTGGGAAGAGACCATGCATACAGAAACAGCCTATGAAAGGAAAAGGGAAAAAAAAGGGGGGATTACAGGAGGAGGAGGAAAGAAACATCTATCAGATCAGGAGTGCTACTAGAAAACAAAAAAAAAAAGGAGAAAGTGGAAGGTGAAAAAACATAGTTGTTTTGAACTCCTGCCTTCTAGCTCCTGCTTGGAAAATTCTACGGGGAAAAAAGAGAGGAGGGCAAAACTTTAAAATTCAATGTTTGGAGTTCCTCCATGTCAGGGGAGGGAAAGTCCCTGGGGCGCTCAAGTGTGATCGCTCAGGGAAAAAGGAAAAAGGTTTCGGAGAAGCCGCACCGGGGGGAAAGGGAAGCGTCGGGAGCGCCGTTGAGGAGAACGCTGTTGGACGCCGAAAGGGAAAGGAACCTTCCAGAAAGAAAAGTCCCTTGGACGTCGTCTTAAGGCTGGTTATGAAGCAGGAAGCGAAAGGATCGGATGGCCTCATAGGCAACCCCCTGCGGTGCGAGGCTCTTATATCTCAGAAAAAAAAAAAAGAGAGGGGGGGAGAGGGCCTAGTAAGAAGAAAACGTTTGGGGAAGAAAAGGGAAATCATCACTGAAGCAGGAACTGCGGAGAGACAGGAAAGAAAAAGACTCTTACGACGTTCAAAAGGAGGTCCTCCTAAAAGCGATTAAAAAAATCACGTCAGAGAAATCGCTTCAGAGGGGAAGAAGGATACAAAAGGGGGGGGAAAACGCGCAAGCCTGGTTTTTCTTCAACCTGCACGGTTAAGTAGGAGTTGGGATAAAAAAAATCTCTTCAGAAAAAAAAAATGAAACGGGGGGGGGGAAGGAAGTGGCAAGCCCCGAAACATTTCAAAAGGCTTTAACTCCTTCTTGAAAAACGAATCGGGAGAAAAGGGGAAAGGAAACACTTCCTCTACGAAAAGTCCGGACAAAAGGGAAACCAGACGTTGCTCTTCAGGGAGAGGTCTCAATGGAAGAGTGTGGGAGAGGAAAGGGTAGACAAGATCAAAAAAGATCGACGTAGGAGAAAGAAATCCAAAGGTGTAAGGCCAGCTTTTCCGTCTCCTCGGCCCTGGAATCGAGGAAGAGACTGCCAACAGAAGGGATCCATACGGAGAAGATATCCCTGACGAAAGCCGAAGTCTGAGAAGGAGGGGTGAAGAGGGGACCGTCCGAGAATTGTGGGAGACAAGTCTTTAGATAGTCATCACAAGGGGAAATTCAAGGCATTCTGGAAGGGATAGGGTTCCAGAAGAAGAGAGGAAGAGCCCTGCGAACGTCCAAAGCTTCTCTGAGGAAGCGTACCAGCCCCCTTTCAGTAAAAAAATAGGGGCCTCACATACTGGAAGTATTCAAAGCCACACGCAAAAAAAAAGACAGCACCCAATCAAACCGTTCAACACTCCAAAACTTTACCTGTCCCTGAACAGCCATAGAGTAAAGGCAGAAAAGGAAGCTCTCCCAAGGGGAGAAATCAGGGGGAAAGGGCCCGCCCCATAGCGGGTCCTTAAAAAAGATCAAAATGGGAAAAAAAAAACCCCCCGAAAAAGCAAATGAAAATTAAAAAAAATCCCAAAACCGTTCCCGATTCAAGGTTCCAGCATTCCCCTTACCGGCCACGAGGAGGGAAAGAACACACAAGAAGTAAAAGGAAAAAATGTTCAGAAGGATATAATACCAGCACAGAGGCTCAGGGAAAAAAGACCTTGGTAAAGGAGAAAATCTTCCTATCTCGAAGGTCACTCCTACCATCCAAGGTTCAAAAACGTCTCCTTGGAAGGGAAAAATACAAGTCAAAGAATTTTAATTAACAAAAAGCCTTTAGTAAAGGTGCATTGAGAAGGACTGGGAAACTAAAAGGGGACATGCCACAGCTAAACTTATCCATTCCCCTTTAAATGAGAAATTACCCCTAATCGTACGATAAGGAGAGAAGCCGACTCGTATTCCCTTAGGGCTGGGGAAAAAAAAGGATGAAATCGGAGGTAGTTCGACATGCTTCTAAAAGAAGTTTTGAAAGAGAGAAGAAAAAAACACACTGGTGGGAAGGCCTATAGAGATTGGAACACCGCGGATGGTCGAACCCTTTTAACCGCCTCGAAAAGTCGAAAAACCTATTCCTCACGGTATCTATTGAAGGCAAGAGCGTTCGCATAGGGGGGAAAAGAGTAGGGTAAAAGGGGGGGGGGGGGACTTTCAAGTCAGTCTTGCAAGATGGTCCTTCCCAACTGAAAACAAAAAAAGACCTGAGAAAGTAAAAGGGGGGGGATGTCAGAGTACACCCTTTGAGATGTCCTCCGGGAGGAAAGGCCCCGGAAGCAAGATTGGGGGGAAGGGTGAAATGGTAAAGGGAAAAGGAAAGAGACAGATCGGAGAAGAAAAACACGGGAGTAAGGTTAACAAGGAACGGGAACGGAAGCTAAACACACTTGCTCTTCGTGGAAAAGGGCTTGGTCGGGGGAACTCCAAAGTTACTTTGTAGGGTCCTTCGGCCAAGGAAGTCAAGGAATGGGGAAAGGAACTGCATCCATTTAAATTCGGCAAAAGCGTTTGTGGGGAGAAGTCCAGGGGAGTAAATGACGCGGGAGGACTGAAGGAGGTTCTTCCTTCGGGGTGGGACAGTAAACTTCTCCTTATGAGTGGTAGTGGAAGCGCCTGAAGGTTTAAAAAGATTCAGCTGGCACAAGTGGTTGGGGGGGACTTTCCTGGCAGGATGGGCTTTCCATAGGAGATATGCAAATGATGAAAACGGGAAAAACTTTCGTGAGAATGGTGACCTGTGGACACGAGAAAACTCTAGGAAGTTCGAGAAATCCAGATCTACAACGGGGCAGGAAAAAAAATACACGATCTTCCTGTCCTTAAAGGAAACAATCACGAGAGCCGTGTAAAGAGGCGTGAAATCCTTCATCGGACTGGAATGATACAGCACTTGTCAAGCTCGAGGGAAGACGGGGCTAATCAGCGAGAAGCGTTGACTACAACGTGACATAAGGGGACTCATAGGGGAAAAAGTCCCCAAGGCAGAGGCACGCGGCCGTCCCGGAACCATGCCGGCTACGGAAAAAAGAACGATCTGTAGGGAAAAGACGTCCCGAAGAGAAGAAAAAGGTACCTAGACGGCAAGAGAAAGAAACTTGGAAAAACAGAGGGGTTTCCAGGCAGAGACTCTCTCCTCAGGACTTGTCTACTTGCTCTTCAGAAGGGGCCTGAGGGGGAGGAGTCAAATCGGAAAGGGTGTCTTTGGGCGGGACATAAATTAAGGACCTTCCTAGGGGGGAACTTGGGGAGATCCTGGGGGGAATCGACTACACGAAGTTCTGTCTCTCAAGGAAGATCCGTCTGACAGTGGGCACGTCAGGAGAGGTTAAACCTAATTTGACGCCGCGGGGAAATTAAGGGGCAAAAAGGATTCCGGGAGGAAAATAGCCTGGGGGGATTCCGTAAATTCTTTAGAAAGGGTATCTCTTTCCGCAAAAGCGCGACGTCAACTTCTCCTCGTAAAGCTTATTGGAAGGAAAGGGCGTTGCGTCGGCGGGGAGGAAGAAGAAAAAAGCAACGTTATCTATAGAAGAGAGGAAGAACTACTCCACTCAGGGGAAATCAGAAAGGAAGGAAAGCGCTCACATGCGGCCTCTCGTACCAGATAGAACTACTTAGGAAAGAATAAAAAGGGAAGTCAAGACGCGGCTATCTTCCTCTTCAAGAAAGAGGTCGATAACCCTGGGACCAGGAAAAGTTCTTTTCTAAAAAACGTGACAAACTGTAGATCGAGAAGAACCAAAGCCGAAGAGGGTTGTGGAGAACCTGCAACTGGATTCGTAGAAAGGGCGATCCCCCCCCATTCTCGGAAAATCTCCCCATGGTCACGGAAGGAGAAGTATCACAAGTGAAGGAAATGGGCACTCCAAAAAATAGGGAAAGCATTATTTTCAACAGCACAAGAACTGCGAACCGAAAGTTCCGAAGAAATGGCCTCAGTGAAGGGACCCAAGAATGGAGGTATTTCGTTGAAGGGACGAAGGGGAAAGGTCGCAAGTGGGGTAATACGTTCCAACTAACCTATCCGGTCTCGGGGGATCTATCAGGGGGAAGAATCGTTCCTGACGGTTGCGGAGGAATTAGACGTGGGGATGGAAAAGGCATGAATACCGCAGACAGCTCCTTATAGCGATCGAAGAGGGTTACAGGGAGAGGGAATGAAGTACATTCAATAAGAATGTAGGACCTTCAGTAGGGAATGGGAAACCGGAGGATAAAGGGGGGGGCCAGAAAAAAGGGAGTGTATAGCTTGGCCGCAGTAAAAACTGTATGCCGGAGTCCTACGAAAGGTCCGGTTCAGTCTCTGAGGGCAGTCAACATGCCCAAAGACCACAGAGGGGGAGTCCCATGCTTCCATCTGGGCTCTATACGAGGACAGCCACGACTCATTAAAAAACGTCATCACCTCCTAAAAAGGGTGCACAACAGGAAAAATCGTACCGGAAGCAAGGAAAGAAGAAACTGAACGAGAAGAAACGCCGTATTCCTACTTGAGAAACGCAAACAGAGAATGATGGACCAGAGGAAGACAACATCACTCTGTGGAAAAACTTATAGGGGGGTCTGAAACAGAAAAAAACGTGCCCGATGACCATCATCCACGGAAACACGCCCACAAGAGGGAAAGGGAAAAAAGAAGTCACAAAATAAAAGGGGTTTCAGAGAGCCGACGACCAGAAAAAAAAGAACCGGAAAAAAGTTGGTTCGTCTTACTTCTTCAGGGCGTCTCTCGGGGAAGAACGTGCAGGAAAGGAAACTTGACCGGGGACTACTCACGTCGGACAGCCAGAGGTTTAAGGGGTCAAGAAGGAGGTGGGGTTGAAAAAGGGAAGGAAGGATCTTTATCGCCTGGAACTGGGAAAGGGACGACTCTTGAGGAGGGGCGCACAGGAAATCCAGCCCTCCTCTTACATTCAAAGGAGAAAAAAGGCAAACATCTGGGCATGCCTTGAAATTTCAGGACCCCAATTAAAGAATCCGCTGAGGATACATGAGGAGAAAAATTCCGCGGAACCTAGATTATCAAGAGAGGTCAATAAATGATAATTGGGACCAAAGATGCCGCTTTTAGAGAGAGCAAGGGAAACTCAGCCTTCCGGACACGCCCCTCAATTCCTCAGGCATATCTATTAGGAAATATGATGAAACGAGGGGGGGTACTAGGGAAGGTAAGAGGTAAGGGACTGGGGGGGATAAGTATAGTCGAGGGAGTCAAAAAAAGCTCAAAGGAAAGAAAGACAAGCAGCGATGTGCAGTAACTTCTAGTACCCCTTTGGCTCTCAGTGGAACTCCTGTTGTGCTTAAGGAAAAAACGGAGGGTAAGAAGGGGGAGTACCTGGAAAACAGGACGACGGACATAGGAGAACGTCGTCCAGGAGAGGAGCATGACGACCATGACTCCTTGTGTAGGGTCCTGCACGGGGGAGTTCATAAAAGGGGGGGAAGTTACCGGGCTGGGCGCAAAGACCGTAGAACAAGGGAAGGGGGGGGAACTCTGACGGCTGAGAAAAGTTTATACGGGGGAACTTCCAAAGAGGGAAGGGGTGGTCGGGGAGGGCTCTTGGGAGGTAAAAGCAAAAAAAGGGTTCTTTCGAGTGGGACGGGGTCAGAATTTCAGGGAGGGAGGGACGGCTTCCGCTGCCGAAAAAAGGAGCGGGGGACGGGGGTTGTTCCTGGCATTCTTTTCTTGAATTCTTGGAAAACTCTAGAAGGACGCTACACGTGCTGGACGCCCGTTTACTGGAAAACCTAGGTCTGAGGAAAGAGCCTCGTCAATACCGGGAAGCAAAATCTAACGAGAAGGGAAGGCTAGGTTAAGGGAACTGAAGAATTACTATCGCCGACGGAAAAAAGGGAAACTGAAAAAGATCTTACAGGGCGAGGATGATTTCAGCAGATGGTCGCACGTCTTCGAGTCGTCGGGGGAGACGGAAGGTATGGGGTTTTGGGGGGGTGGGTTGCTTAAACTCCTCCAGCGCGCAGAGACGAAAGAAGCCGAAGCGCGACCACTCGGGCACTGCTTTACATTCAGCTATCAGAAAAGAATCACGAGAAAGAGGGAGGGGAAGACACTTGCACTGATGACCCAAGAGAAAAGGAGACTCAGGGAGGAAGGGAAACTGGAATCCTAGGAGGAGCGAGAGAGGTCAACTTGGGGGGCCTTATCTATCTTCATCTTGTTGAAAGGGATCTTTTTGACCAAAAGGGTGAGTAAGGTTCAATGGAAAGGAACCGTGCTCTGGAGAAAGGGGAAGATGGTGTGGGAGACTGGAGAAAAAGAATAGGGGAGGCGAGCAGGGAAGAAAACACCAGATTATTTTCCTTCAGTCTGGTCTGCGCTGTCTCTCGGAAACCTCCTCAGGGTAAGAAGAAGGTATTCTTTCCCGGGAAGGGAGGGACTGGCATAGAAGAGGGTTTTGGAAGGGGATTTGGGTCAAAGGAAAAAAATTCATGGGGGGGGGTTGGTTGGTGGGTGTGGGTTGGGGGGGGGGGAAGAGTTAAGCTAACTGGGCAAGGAGTCTTTCTGAAAAAAAAAAAAAAAACCCCTTCTTGCGGGGAAGGACTCTAAAAAAAGGGGAAAATAGAGGAAGCCGACGCGACGGCCACTGCTGGTCCTCTAAGGGAATAACAAAGACTCTTGCCTTGGAGAAGAGAGAGGATTTCCAGAAAAGAAAAAGAGAACTACTCAGAAAAAACTACTGACGAAGGGAGTAACCTACTTGAAAGGGAGCTTCCACCAAGTCTTCTACCCGCGATCTGAGGATCTCCAAAACCTTCAAAGGATAAGAAGGGGTTGGACAGACTTAGAAAGGACTGCCAATTAAGTTTGGAAAAGGGGTTCGATAATCGAGTACTCCCCCATATCGCGGATCCTAGGCACAATGTCCTGTCCAATTTATGAGCCCTCTCAAAGTTCTAGGGAAACATAGTGATCAGAGAAGGCCCTAGACCGGGGGAAACTAGAGGAAAGGAGACTTCGCCAAAAAAAAAGGTACCAGGTCTGGGAGAGTCACTCTGTAGGGGCTAAGAGAGGGGGGGGTTTATCCGGAGGTCCGACTAAAAAGAATCCTGATTACTCTTGCCTGAGGACTCAAAAAGGAACCTCCTTGAAGGGAATGCGGTGTGATCTGTCACGGGGGAGAGGGGAGGAACTGAGGAAAAGTGTTAATGGTAGCAATAACAAGCGGGAAATGATACCTATACTATGACAAAGAACTTAGAGGACGATGAATAGTGTCAGATCAGTGTACATTCTTTAGGAGAACATCTGGGAAGTGGGAACTAATCTGAAAGGGGAGGGATCTGGTGGAGGAAGGAACAGTTCGCGCCTCGAAAAGCCGCCTCGGCTGCCTCGCAGTCTGCGAACAAACAGGTTCACCCTCTGGTGAGAAAAGGCCGGTAAAGTAAGAAAAAAAGATAAAGGAAAACTCCACCAAAAAGTCATCAAAGGGACAAAAAATTAGGGACGGACCGATTCAGAGAATAACAGAAAAAAGTCACAAGGCCTGAGGACATCAGAAGAAACATCCGTAGGGGATACTGTAACAAACGAACCCACGCATTCCGGGACGAAGAGGGGAACTTCAGTATCCAAGTCAGGCCTTCAAATGCACCAAATCCACTCCGTGCCGTAGGGGGCGTTTTAAGAGGCAAGACCCCATCAGATGGGAGGCTTCACCACAAAAGAAGAAAACAATACGGGTCGAAAGGATAACTCCAAAAAAAAAACACGTCGAAACATCCGTCAACAGCCTTGTTTTCAGCTAAGTAGGAAAGGGAGACTAAAAGTGAAAAATAACCCCTGGGTACCTTTGAAAAGTGACCGCAAAATCAAAGCAAAAGTCAGAGGGGGGATGTAGGAAGGTCAAGGATTTCCGCAAGGGGGGGACAGGAAATCGAGACTCGAGCCCTCCCCGGAACCGAGCCTCGTAAAAACACCATTTCATTCTAAAAGCGTGGAATACCTCTGAGGAGAAGGGATCGCTTGGAGTGAGGCACCTATTGCGGGAGCTAAGATGGGTGAACATGGGCGGTCTGCGCGCTTTTTCCAATGAATCTCACAGAAAAAAGGGGATGGTATAAAATGGAAGGGGGAGATTGGTCCGCGGCCCTTGTCAACCTAATAGGCCTCTGGGAAAGTCCAACGAGGAATAGAAGAATCTCGTTCTAAAAATGGAAAGGGGGAAGGATTTGAAACAAGGGAGATCAGGTTCTCAAGAGAAAGGAGGGGGTTTCCTGACCACAAGAGAAGGGCTAAAGGCAACCTCCGTTATTGGGAGTACACTTCAGGGTACCAAGGGTCGAGAAGGCGTCGGGACAGGAAAGTTGATTGTGACACGGCTAACTGTCTATAAGACCCCGGCCGGGTGACATAAAAAGAGGGGAAACTGATGATCACGGGGAAGTTGAGGGCAGGGGGGGGGGTCTTATCTAAAAACCTTTCTAGGGTGGAATGGGGAAAAAAATGGAGCGAGGGGGGGGGGAAGGTGGACTGCTGTCCCCGGCCATCGGGAAGATTGGTGAAGGAGAGAATCGAGTTTGGGGGGAAGTAGGGTTCAAAGCTTTTGCAGTGGAGGAGGAAGATCCCTTCGGAAATACTGCTGTTGTCGAAGAGGGGGGGAAGTCCGATAAAGATGGTCATGTGCTGGGGAAAAAGTGCCTTTCAAAGATTGGGGGAAAGGGGGCACGGTAGGGGGTTGGATTGGCTTGTCTTTCCTAGTCTATACCTCTCGCTAAAAGGCCTTTGCTACAGAGAGGGGACGCATGGGGGGGCTGACCAGAGGGAGCATCCGCGTGGAGGAGAGTGGGCTAACGCCGAGCAGAAACCAATCTACCACCTCGCTTCCAAGTGAGCGGGGAATCCGGAAGAAGAAAAAAATTCTCTAAACTTGAAAGAGGGACTAACATCTTGGCAGGGGGGCCGACCTGAAAAAAAGAGGTTGGAAAAGAACGGAAAGTAGAGAGTAGCGCTGCTACACCTTCATCCTGGCGCTCAAATCAAAAAACCCGGGAGGAAGATCGCTCACTGCGGGAAAAAAGGGGTGATCTAAACCTTAAAAAAGAAATCGTTCTGACCAAGCGATGACCCCCTGAAAACGGTATCAACGTACATGGGAAAAAAAATAATCTGTGGGGGGAAGGAAAATAGCTAGACGAGAGGGCAACTTGAGAGGGGAGCGGGAAAGAGTGTTAAATCAGGAAAAATCTCGTAAGGTGGTGGCAGGGGCGTGACCGGTCCAAGGACCTTCCTGTCTAGGGGAAAAAAAGGACTTGGAAATAAGTGAGCTATGGGGGGATAGGAACCTCGACGAAATTCAAGTTTCTTCTTCTCAGAAAAAAAAAAAAGGCAGGACGGAGTCAGCGGGAGGAGTCTAGAGAGAAGCGCTGGGTTGAACGGTATTAACGGGCCTGACCTGAAGGAGAAAAGGAGATTGTACGGAGAAAGTTCAGGGTTCTCTCAGAACTCATTCTTTCGCCGAAGGGAAAAGAAAAGGACCCTTGCGGATCTTCACAAGAGAATCGAGTTCGGCTAAAAGAAAAACGGAAGAGGAGGAAAGGAATCTGACTCCGAGCAGACACTCAGGGGAAGAGCCCTGGGTCCAAGAAAAGGCCTGGTGGTTCTAGGAGAGAAAGTCTCCCGCGAGAATAACAATACTACCGGTTCTAAATGAGTATAATCGCTACCCCCCAGTCCTCAAGGGGGAGCCAAAAGAAAAACAGAGGGGCTCTCTGAGAGGGAAAAGGGAAAGTCCGGGAAGTGAGGAGAATTGAAAAAGTAACGGAGAACCTCGCGGAACAGTATATCCAAAGAAACTGGCTATGGAGACTGGAAAGGGTCCATTGTGAGAAAAGCACCTTGAATTCTTGAAAATAGGATGAGAGTGGCACATCTCCAGTTCAGCTCCGCGATCGTCGCCGCAGGAAGCCCCCACGATGAGGGGCGTTTGAAAAAAGCTTCAGGCACAGGCTCTTTTGTGATTCGGTCCGACTCCCCTCCTATTCGAGGAGGAAGGATTCAGATCGAACGCATGCCGGCCTCAGTGGGGAAACTCCTCAGGCCGGGTCTAAGGAAACCAAGGAAAGGGGTAGCCTAGGAGACTCCTGAGAGACAAGTATACTAAATAGAAGAGTTGACAAAGGAGCGAAGCAGGTTCTAAGGAGGAAGATTTAACCGGCCAGATCATAATCAGCAAGATTAAAACTGAAACAGAAGGGGAAAAGGAGGAAGGGGGAGAGAGGGTCAAGACCTGTAAAAAGCCCGGCACAGCACTAAGGGAGGATCTTGCCGCTTCAGTCCGCCCAGGGGGGAACCAGGCCTTGAGCTAGAGGCTAGATAAGCACCTCCCAGCCGGCAAACAACCCACAAGACGAAAAAAGAATCCACCGGGTGCAACGCCAGTCGGACCCGTCAAATGAAGGACTATGAAAAGAGACAGCCTAGAGTCATTCTGGAATAGCCATACTAAAAGCCAGGGGGGGGGGCCTACTGAGCCCAGTAAAAAACATAGAGACTCGGGGACGAAGGGAATGGATCGCCATCCTTCCTTAGTCTGACAAAGATCCACTCGTGCGAACAGGAACCTTAACCGTTCCCCAAGCTTTCGTAAAAAGGGAAAACACCCTGCACCTTCACGACAAAGGGGGGATCAACAAAAACAAACCTAAGGGTCCCATCGTGGTTTGAGCTACCGTCGGGCCAGGCTCTCTGAGGAAAAGAAAGTGAGCCATCCCATGAAAAGGGGCTTCGCAAAGGCTTGAAATGAGAAAACTCCCCATTTTTGAAAGAGGAAGGGGAAAAAAAAGTCATAGTATTTCTGCGGGGCAAGTACAGGCCCCTCTAACCTATTATCAGTGAAAAATGGGTACTGAACCTCCTAGTAAAATTAAAGAGAAAGGTCTATTGTCATCTCGGGGAAAATTGAGAAAAAGAGGAAGGCTAAGATGAGGGGCGACAGGGCAGGAAAAGCCGCGTGTGCCCATCTATCAAAAAAAAAAAGGGAGGAAAGAAAAGGAAGGGGTGGCTGTCGAAGGACCCTTGTTCAAAACGCCCCAGAGGTGGGAATCGGAAGGAAAAAAAGCAAATCAGGAAAAATGAAATAATCTAGGAGTGAGAGGGATCCGAAGTTGTACGAGGAGTTCACTGAAGAAAATTTAATTTGGCTTGCTCCGTCGAGGCCTGTCAAACCCTGGGACCTGCAGGGGAAAAGAAACCCCTGACTCGTCAGAAAAAGGCCCCTAAGATCAGAACCCTTAGAGAAGACTCAGGAACGGGATGCTTCTCCCTGATCATTTAAAATTGTCCGCAACGGACACCTGTCGAAAGCAGGACTGCGAAATCAGAGGACCAGTATTTACACGGGGGATGAAAGGGCAATCTTGGCCAAAATTGAAGAAGGTGGTTCCCGTAAAGAGAGGGGGTTCCTTTTCCGTCTTGCCACCCCCCAACCCCCGAAAACGAGGTATTGTTGGAAGGAAGACTACGGAAGGAAGATAGCACAAGCCACAAAAGGGTGCTGCCGTACGGGGAAGTGAAGGGATCTTTGGATCACCGTCGGAAACTGTTGTCCGGAAGGGACTACGGGGGCGGTACCATAAGTTCCCCAACACCCACACGACAGAAGGTGCCTCGTCCTGGCGTTTGAAAAGGTGAGGCTGGTTTTGGCTTTGAAAAGAAAGGCTTTTCTGGGCAGAGAGGAGCCCTCAATGTTCTAAAGGGCGGGACGCCCGTGCCGGTGCGCGCTGCGACTAGCAGAGGGATGAACGCGCGGGCCTACAGGTTAATGACACACAGATCACCTCAAGATTACTTAAGTCTGGTTTACAATCCGGAGGAACTATTCGAAGGGGGCTTACACGGAAAGGGGGAGGTCAATGGCATCGACCTGAAGATCGCCCTAATCCTTTGATATCAACAGAGCGGCTACCCCTGAGCCCTTTTTGGCCGCGACCAGCATAAAGGGAAACGGTCAAAGGGAGAGCAAGGAAGGACTGTAAACGGCACTTTACAGTGATGGGGACCTCCCAAAATCTGGGAACTATTACCCAAGGGAATGAGAAAAACGCTGCACGTATCAACAACTTTTACTCCCTAAAGAGGGGGGGACGTACGGAAAGGAGCGCGTCAGAGAGGGGCATTTCGTCGGGAAAAAAAAAAGTCAAAAAAATGCGTTCAGGCATTTAGGGCGTGCCTCATTTGCACCCGGGCCGTCTCTTCGCAATAGGTCCTGGGGGAGATAGTGAGACGAGGATCGCCCTCGAGAACAGTTGCAAGAGAAAGGGCCGGAAAAGCAGGAGTCTCCTGCAAGGGAGACGAAGGAATTTGGAAGGGAACGGAGACCGGGCACGTGTGCCGTATACTCAGGCGTAAGTAGAATTTACTGATAAGGCAAGATCAGCAGGCAAAAGATTGAGGAAAGAGGAAAACTTCACGTCAAGGAGGGATGAATCCGTGAAAAAAGGGGAGGACTGAGGAAATATATCAACAAGAAGGAGAGGAAAAAAAAAGGATCTGGACAGACGCCGACGCCACGGGAGTGTTTTGGAAGAGGAAAGGAGGAAATAAGAAACTAAGAGGTGAAGACACTTCTCCTAGAACCACTTCGACAGATCCTACGGAGGAAAAACACGGCAAAAATCCTAGGCCCTGAAACCTCAGAGGAGTCTTCAACAGACTCTTCTTCTAAAACTGGGGAGCTCGCTGCCGGGGTTTGGTACTTCAACGAGGGGCGGCACGGAGACCGCAACTGAGTCCGGCTAAAACCCCCAGTGCCAACTGCAAATCTCCCCCGGATACGGGAGGTCAAGGCCAGGAGGCCATTAGGGCGAGAGAAGCCTTCTTGTCCAAAAACGTACGCTCGCGGCACGAGAATTTCAAAAAACGAGTCAGAAAAGGGGAAGAGGGGGGGCCGCCCTGATGGGTCTACAGTGCTTTGTCAATCAAACGGACGCCGAGATTGTCAGGGCTAGGTGGGGAAGCTTCTTAAAGCACTGCTAAGGGTCCGGAAGCGAACGGACAAGAACGTGGACATGCCGCTTCTCTAAGGAGGAAAGTATAAGAAAGTACAAGTGAAAACCCTGTTAGAGGGTCGCCCGGAGCGAAGCCCGTAGGAAAGCAGGAGGGGAAGGAGAATCCTTAGTTCGCTGCCGATGAATCTTGTAAACAGAAGCAGGGTCCAATGGATCGGTCGGAAGAGAAGTCTTGAAAAGGAGACTGCGGCTCGGTGAAATCAAGAACAACGGTCTTCACCGCGGAGAATCTAACTTAAGGAACTGAAGCTTAATCGAGAAAATAACAAGGGGATGTCCATCCCGGATTGGGTATAACAGGGTCATGCCGATAGGTGAGCCCTGAACAGTGGAACTCCACACTTCTCATCCCAGAGAAAAGTTTGCAAGAGACTCTTCGGAAGAACTACAGCAGTATAAGGAAACGCCAAACAGGGGTTGTTCAGAAGAACACCAGAAACAAAATGCCTTCAGGAAAAAAAGAGAAAGGAGGGTTGGAATTGATCGCAAAAGTTCGTCGATCAGAAACACCCCTCCGGAAAGAAAGGGGGCCAGAAGAAACGGAAGGAAAATGGAAAGGGGAACTTCACAGGGACACGACATATCATTGGGTCTCCAAAAAGAAGAAGGAGCGAAAGGGAATCCGTGTTTCATATCCGTCGTCCTGCTCTCAGGGGAACTACGGGAGGAAATCACCCCGGTGAATGTTTGACGGTCCAGTAAGGGCTGGGAAAAAAAAGGCAAACTCAAGGGTGTAGAGGAAAGCCGAGAGTTCCAGGAGAGGGAAATTGAGAAATTAGGACAAAGAAGAACCCTTTCAACTAAAATCCCCCCTCATGAACGCGATGAGGAATACTCGGAAAGGGGGAAGGGGAGGTTCTTTCCAGCCGTCGAGGCCTCATCTTATTTCGACAAAGGAGGAGAAGAAAAAAGCAACAAAAACAATCGCTTAAAGAAAAAAAATTATTATTATTAAAAAGAGAAAAGATTGGGGGGGCATCAGGACGCTGGGGAAGACTCTCGGGCCTCGCCCGGCCGGAAAAGTCACTCACGGATGATAAGGAGTCACGAAAAGATTAAAAGGGGAAGTGATAACGGGTAGGGAAAAAAAATCCTTTCTTCGAGGAACTTAAAACCAAAAAAAACTCCCAAAAGGAGAAAAGGATTTGGGGAAATTCTCGTAAAAAAAGGGGTGTAGTCCTTGGGTTCCGCGGGGAGAAAGACAGTGTGAAACCGGGGAGGGAACGGACACGGTCGACCCTTAGAGGGGAAAAGAAATTAGGTATCACAACAGGGTATCAAGAGGCTAAAAGAGGAATTCCGAAAGGGAGAGTTTCGGGACGTTGAAAGGAAAGGTTGTTCCGTACATCCAGCTAGGGGGTGGAGGCTGGCGGGAGCACGGATTGGGTGCTGATAATCTTGAATGAGGGAACGAAAAAAAAAAAAAATCTGTCAAAGAGGATTCACGTCGGGGGGACCAAATAAATGCGCGTTTACTTGGGGTATCCCATTCGGACACTACTGATGGGGTAAAGTGTAGCCTAAGGCTGGTCATCAGAGTGCAGCCGGGCGGAAGATGCCTTGGAGGGACGTTTTGGGCCTTGGGGGGGGGGAAATTCTTGTACAACTGGAAAAGGCCTACATGAACTCTCGGGAATGATCTAAAAAACTGGAGAAAAACAGGGGTGTGCCTGGTGCGAGAGCCAATCATCGAGGAGGACTTTCGAGGAGTCTGCAAGGAAAAAATTAATCAGATTACTGCATGATAGGGAACTGATATGACGATCGACCTTGTCGCTGTGAAAAGAAGGAAAGGGACTGGAGTTATTCCTCTGGGAGTAAAGGGAGACAAATGTGACCCTATAGAGGCGAGGCTATCGGACGAGGGGTTCGAAATTCATCCCAGGGGGCCGCTAGCCAGGCATCCGATCCCATGCAGACTCTCGGAAAAAAGAGGGACAAAAAAAAAAAAAACACAAAAACAAACAAAACCAAAAAAAAAAAACAAAAACAAAAGAAAAAAAAAAAAAAAAAAAAACCGAACGTCGGGGAAAAACGTCACACCCCTACCGGCACCGAATCTGGGAGTTATGTAGGGGAAAATTACCACCAGACATCTCCAACTAAAAAACGTGGGGGGAAGGACGTCGCGCTAGCAAGGAGCGGCAACTGGCGCAGTCGCTACGTCCTGAATGAAAAAAGGATCGCTAATGTGTCTTTGAGGGAGCACTGGCCAGGCAGGAAGGGAAAGTCGCCGGTTTGAATGGGGGAAATCGACGAACATTCAAGGCAGGACTCGCCTGCGCCACAAGTCTGCATTTGACGGGAAGTCGAGGGGTAAAGCTTTTCGATCCGGTTTTGAACACGTTTCGGAGAAGCAAGGGAGCCTCAGGGGGGGACGATGTCAGGGCTTCAGGGGGAATGTCGCGCAGGGCCTCATTTCATCAGCTAAAACACTCCTCTGAGGTTGATGGCGAGGAAGAGACAAGCGAAAGGGTCTCGAAAACAAATTATTAATTAGGAAAAAGAAAGGAGGGAAAACGCGAAAGGGCCAGAGGGCAAGAATCACGACGCAGGAAGGAGTTCGCGCTCGACCCGGACCTGCGGACCCTCTACCCTAAGAACGTCCAAAAAAAGGGCCTCCTTCGTCGAAGGAAGGAAAGTTGCCCCGGAACAAAAAAAAGGCACCGAGAGAAAAAGGGAAGACAGCTCGTAAGGCAAAGCAGCGTTGCGTACGGAGAGACGCACAACGGGCAAAGCTCCACAGCTGTCGGGAGAAACTCCCCCAAAAAGGAAAGGAAGATCAGAGGATGCAAAAAAAAACAAATCCTTCTTGTAATCATTACTCTCGCGGACTGCCCGAGACAAGTTGCCAGGCGAAGATCAAAATGCAAATTTCCTTCCAAAACTATTATGGACCTTTCGTTCTAGAGCTAGGGAGGAGGAGTCAGCTGGTGGAATCGGCTGCCGACCCCTATACCGGTCGCGTGGCTTCGGGCTAGATCCGAACGGCCTTTCCTCCGTGAAGCCCGAACGAGGGAAGATGAACGCGGGGTAGAGTCTTCCTGTCTAGAAAGAATGAATGGGGTAGACTAGAGACGGGAAAGATATCCCGATACTACACGGGGACCAAATCATGAGTGTCAGTCAGTGAAGATGTAGACCGTCCAGATTGGATAGTCTCCAAGGGAGGGCGATCTGTAAAGAGCCCGGGAACAGATCAAGAAACATTTAAAGGGGGGGGGGGCTTTTGTAAGGAAAAAGGCTAAAAGAAGAAAAAAAGCCTCTCTGCCGAGATCAAGTCCCCATGCGTACATCACCGGATGGCAACATGGAGGTCTAAGACGAAGGGAAAGAAATCCTCCGAGGAACGCCAGCACCCAAGAGAGGAGAAACTACAAAAGACTGGAAAAGGACGGGGGCATCCCTCGTATGACATACAGCTCAGGAAAGGTGAAGAATAGAAGCCAAATTTGGGAACTGTCTCCAACGCCCCTCTCGCGTCCTACCCTCGATCAACATCCGATGTGCGGTAGAAAACACAGGAGCTGGAGGAACCACCCAACTCCGTGAAATAAGAATAAGGAAACAAGGAAGAAAATGGAAAAAGGAAGACCTTCACGAAAGAGAATTTTTGTAGGAAATCTCTAGCCAGCCAGAAAACTCGCGACATCCGGGAAGAATCCCGTTGTTGTCGGAGACTTCTTGAAATCGCAGGTTCCTCCTTTCGGGAAATCCCCTTTTAAACCCTGGAGAAGGTGCCTTTCCAAAGGCAAAAACCTTCGAACAAGAAAAGAGGGAATCAAATCCGAGGAAGGGGGGGAATTCTTCGAAGGGGGGATCGAAGAGGAGCCATTCCCCTTTCCTACGGCCGGAAAACAATACACCTTGGTCGAGCGATGACGAACTCTAGTTCATGGGTGGGAAGTGGCAGGTCCCAGCTTATGGCGACCAGGCGTTCGACCAGAAAGAGGTCCCAAGATCGTGAGTTAGTGAAAAGAAGAGATTGGAACTCTTCACTGGAAGCCGCTGTGTTGGTGGATCACAACGGATGCATCGCCCTTAGGACCTCCTCAGGCATCACAGATGACTTACGAGGATAGAAATAAAGGGGGAGGCCAAGTCTCAATGACTGGCAAAAGCGTCTTCTAGGGGACAATTCCCAAACGTTCGAGTACGAAAAAGGGGAGAGAGCAGGTTCAAAAGTAGGGACCGTCCCTCGTCGCCAGTGAACCTGGGAGGGGAACACGGCGTACAAAACGGCGAGATATCTAAACACTTGGGGGAAAAGGTAGGGCTTCGATCCAGCTTTTCGGCTCAAAAAATGAACGGATGGAGTTGGTCCCTTTCCTACAGTGTTTCCTTGGAAGGGCCTGAATAAACCGGTAAGATAGTTTGTGGATGGGGGGGGAATTAAAACCTGCGGAGTTGCGGGACAAAACGTTAAAATGCGCCGCTGTCCTTAGTCTTTGGCGTGGAAAAAGGACCTTCCCAAAATAGGGGGGGGGTCTTGAGAGAGCCTTAGCAGGACAGAGGATGGAGGGTCTTAGGGGCAAAAACAGGTGATGTCCTGGCCGTGGGGGTGGCCGTTCCTGGTAAGGAGCTCTTGAGGAGCCGGCATGGATACAACATACCATGGGGGCGAATCATGAACAAATTCACCAGGAAGAACACCGACCGGACAAGCCTACCGTTGATTCGACAAAGAAGAACTCATCTTAATGGAACTGTAAAAACGAGACTGGAAAAGACCCTTGCGCTTAAAAAGAGGGGAAATCCTACAAGCGGAACCTGGGGGGGCAAATGGTCCGGAGAGGGACGAGTATTAGAGGGGGTATCAGGGCGCTCGGCTGTCATCCATTCACCAGGAGGAGCGCAACTGAAGAACTAGAAAGGACTAAATTCAGGGAAAAATGGAAAGGCACAGTCTGTACAGGCCTTCGATCTACCCTCCGGAAAAATATATCGTGCCCGAAGAGGGAAAAAAAAGCGAAAGAAGGGCAACAAGAGACATAATCGTGTTTTAGGACGTCCGCTCTCTCCCGAGCTTAAAGCTTTCCGGCTGGAAAATTTGCATGTTTTCAGAGAAATTGGAGGGAAATCGAGACAATGGTTTCGAGAAGTTGGAAGGGCCCTGAGCGGCGACTTCGCTGGGCGATCTTCCTGCTACTTGGGAGCGACCCTCTACGGGCAAGGAGAAAGATCCTCACCAATCTGCCTTTGCGCAGCGTCTACAAAGGGAGGAAATCTCGTTTAGAAAAGATGTTGTACAGCAGAACCCGTTTCAGGAAGCGTCCAAGAAGGGTGGACGGAGGAGGGCGTGGTCCTGGCTTGTCTCTCAGTCCTGTCAGAGCCGCGGGAAGGGAAACCCTCTTCGTGCAGGAAAACAAGACTGAGGAGAGGGGCTTCG